>JADMIO010792805.1_pt1 | contig 22526 bp, 25 predicted proteins | sample 8958161 | NCBI WGS metagenome assembly JADMIO01 (sample SAMN16585339, study PRJNA669376) | soil metagenome | isolation source: Crop rotation soil | place: USA: Cullars Rotation, Alabama | collected 2011 | reverse complement strand
CTTTCCCTTCTTGGCGGGAATCTTGATCGCTTCGCCAGTTGCGGGGTTGCGGCCCATGCGCGCCTTGCGATCCTGACGAACCAGCCTGCCGATACCGGGCAGAACGCATACGCCGCTCTTCTTGGTCTCTTTGACCGCGAGGTCCGCGTACGCTGTTGCCAATGCTTTTGCGGTCTTTGCCGGCACTCCGGTCGCCGCCGCCAGTTCCTTGACGAACTGCGATTGTGTCATCTTTGCCATTCGAATCTGTCTCCCTTGTTATGTACTGGAACGTGTGCGGGAACGCCTTCGGTCAACTTTCCTTCGCCTCCAATTGCACGCTCGCGCTTGCAATCGTTATGGCAATTCTACGAGATCAGAACGCGGGTGTAAAGAGGAAAGTGCACGGAAACATCGATTTTTAGCGGGTTTCGTGAATGTCCGCGATGCGCGCGTCAACTCTTCTCAGGCCACGCGATTATGTTGTGGAATTCTTCGGGAATCGTGTTATGCTGAGCTGGAGGCTGGGCGAACAATAGGCGAATGAGTGATTTACAAGCGCAACTGGACGCGCTGCGCGCGCGAGTAGCGCGCATCGACGCTAAATATAAGAACGGCACGCCTTCCCCGCAGAACAGGTTTTTTCGCGAATCCGGCGGATTTCTTGAGGAAACGCTGCCTCCACGAGTCGCGCAACGGTACATCGAAGAGTGGCTCACCGGAGCCGAAGTCGAGACGTCATTCGGGCGCCATTTTGAAACCGAGAAACTCTACGAGAAGCATCGGCGGCATGGCAGCGCGGATATCGGGGCGTTGTCGGACCTGACGCCGGATCTTCTGGAAACAATATCGGATGGTATTGTTTCGAACATTCCTCCGCAGGAATGGGCATTTCTCGACACCGAGACCACGGGGATCTCGGGCGGGTCGGGAACGTGCGCATTTCTGGTCGGCGTGGGGCGAATCACCGGAGAAGGATTTCACGTTCGGCAGTTCTTCATGCGGGATTACGCGGAGGAAGCCAGTCTGCTCGACGCGCTGACGCGGCATCTGGCCGAATTTCGCGTGCTGATCACATACAACGGGCGCGCGTTCGATCAGCCGCTGCTTGAAACCCGATACAGGCTGAATCGCGCGCGGCCGCCGTTCGGGCGCATGGAGCATCTCGATCTGCTATTCGGAGCGCGGCGGCTGTGGCGATTGCAGTTCGAAAGCTGCCGGTTGGTGGACCTGGAAAACCAGGTGCTCGGCGTGGAGCGGCAGGGCGATATTCCGGGGGCGCTGATCCCCTATATCTACTTTGAATATCTGCGGACCCGGCACGCGGCGCGGCTGCTGCCGGTGTTTCACCACAATGCGACCGATATCCTGTCGCTCGCGTGCCTGGCAGGGATCGTGCCGTGCGCGTTTCGCGATCCGTGCGGCACACCGTTGAAGGAAGGCGCGCAGATGGTGGGGATCGCGCGGTGGCTGCGGCAAACCGGGGATTTTCCGCAGGCCCTGCTGCTGATGCGGAGGGCTGTGGATGCCGGATTACGCGATGAGCTTTTGTTTCGCACCCTGTGGGATGTGGGCCTGCTGGAAGCGAAACTCGGGTCCGTGGATGCCGCAATTGCGATTTGGACGGATCTGGCGTCGGCGCGGAATCCGTTCCGCGTTCGGGCGCTTGAAGAGCTCGCGAAACATTACGAGCATGCGGAAAAGAATCCGGGGCTCGCGCTGGAGATGACTCGGGAAGCGCTGATTCACGAGGATTCACGCGCGCTCCGGCGGCGGGAGGACCGGCTCATGGAGCGGCTGAAACGCCTGTCGGCACGTGCAGCGGCCGGTAAGAAGAAGAAACGCCGACAATCGGCCAAACCGTAGTACTCCGGTCCAGCGCAGTTCGCGGTAGTTTGAAAGCATGCGAATTTGTCGGGCAGCGTCCTGGGCTGCGGCGGGCTCCCAGCCCATCTCGGGCGCTGAAGGCCAGTGGACCAGGCGGCCTGGGAGGCCGCCGCAGACCAAGCGCCTGCCCCACGTCCTCACTCTGGCAGTCATCGCAACGGCGGCTGTACACGCGCAGGTGTCGCTCGAGCAGAAGCGACTCGATCTCGAGTCCTTTGAGAAGGTCTGGAGTACGGTTCGCGACAAACACTGGGAAAAGAAGCCCGGCGGGCTCGACTGGCAGGCGATTCATGACGAATTCCGGCCTCGCGCCGAGCAGGCCAAGACCACCGATGACGTTCGCTCCGTGATCCGCGAGATGCTCGGACGCCTGCGGCAGACCCACTTCGGGCTCATTCCCGGATCGGTTTACTCGGCACTCGAAGAGAATCGAGGCGAGGGTACGAGCGGAATCGAGCTGCGTGTGCTCAACGGCGCCGCGATCGTGACGCGCGTAGAACCGGATTCGGGAGCCGCGAAAGCCGGTGTTCGGCCGGGCTGGGAGGTCCTAAGCGCGGAGGGCAGGGAGTTCGCGCCCATGATTGAGCGCGCGAAATCGGATGCCGCGATTCACGAGCTGCAGTTGACGCGATCGCTGGTGGCGCGGTTGACGGGTACGCCGGGCGGCTCGCGGAACGTTCGTTTTCGCGATGGGACCAACCAATCCGTATCGCTCGATCTGCCGCTGGCCGAGGAGCGCGGGCAACTCGTCACGTTCGGGAACCTTCCGCCGCAGCGCGTCACCATGGAGACGAAGCGCATCGGGAGCACGGCCTACTTCTCCTTCAGCATGTTCCTGGACCTGGTTCGTGTTCTGCAGTCGTTTCAGAAAGTGGTGGAAAGCTGCGGCGATTGCGACGGGCTGGTGATCGATCTGCGCGGAAATCCGGGCGGACTCGGCGGGATGGCGATGAGCATCGCCGGGTTCCTGATCGACAAACCGGATCAGAAGCTCGGCACGATGTACATGCGGGACACGACTCTGAAATTCGTGGTCAATCCGCGGGTGGAAGTGTTCAGCGGACCGGTGGCGGTACTGGTTGACGCCCTATCGGCATCTACCTCGGAGATCCTTGGCGGCGGGCTCAAGGATCTGGGCCGGGCACGGATCTTCGGCACTCGCACCGCGGCTGCCGCGTTGCCTTCGAATTTCGAGAAGCTTCCCAATGGCGATGGATTTCAGTACGCCGTAGCGAACTATATTTCAGAAGGCGGAAAGCCCCTGGAGGGACTCGGCCTCACGCCCGATCAAGAGATCAGGCTGACGCGGGAGGCGCTGCTCGCGGGCCGGGATCCGGTCCTCGAAGGGGCGCTCAATTGGATCCGGGCACAGAAGAACTAAAGGAGAAGAAGAACCCATGACTCGACGAATTGCGCTGGCTCTCGTTGCAACCGGATTGACCGGCGGCTTCCTCTACGCTGCCGATCCGCTGCCCACTGCGGATTCCCTGATCGATCGCTACGTGGAAGTGACGGGTGGCAAGGAGAACTACGAAAAGCGCAAAACCGAGATCATGACGGCCAAGCTTGAGTTCCCGTCGCTGGGGCTTTCGGCTCCGGTGAAGCGCTACTCCGCGTCTGACAAATATTACTCGACGGTGGAGATGCCAGGCCTCGGAATGATGGAGATCGGCTACACCGATGGGATCGCGTGGGAGAAAAGCGTCGCGATGGGCCCGCGAGTCAAGACCGGCGTAGAGCGCGCCGAAGCTGTGCGGGAGGCGACCATGAACTCTACCGCCAATCTTCGGAAGCTTTACGAAAAGATCACGGTGGAGGGCATCGAATCGGTGGATGGCGAGGAAAACTACAAGGTCGTTCTGGAGCCCAAGGAAGGCAAGCCGATGGTTATGTTGTTTCAGAAAAAATCGGGACTGGTGACCAAGATGGTCGCAACCGCCGTAAGTCCGATGGGAGAGGTGCCGGTGGAGATCCGGGTGAGCGATTACAAGAACTTTGGCGGCGTCTGGGTACCGGCGAAGACCACCCAGAAGGCGGCCGGGCAGGAGTTCACCATCACCATCGAGAAGGTGGATGTAAACGTCGAAATTCCGGCGGACAAGTTCGCAACGCCTGCAGATATCAAGGCGCTGGCCGCGAAGGCCGGCGGCGCAAAGGGCGGCGAAGTGAAAGCTGCGCCCGCCCGCTAGAGAAGGTCTTCCTCAGGTTCGTCCGGTAGGTTGCGAACGAACTTCGGAGGCGCCGGGGGAACGGGTTCCGCCACCCGGTCTACCGGGTTCGGCTGAGCGAAGGACGGTAACGGCGGCTTTACAGGAACACGCGGAATCACCAGCGGCCGTTGTTGGCCGTTCGTCGCCGCGCGCGGGATGAGCGCGGGTTCCGGAATCAGGGCCGGCTCCACAGGTTTGGGCGGCGCAGGCCGTTGAGGTTCCCGTTCGGGCACGGGCGCCGCCTTTTCGACCGGCGGCGGACCAACGGCCGGCATCGGTTCCTGCTTGGTCTCATGGCGCCAGGAGAATCGCTCCTTGCATGGGCGGAAACTGGCGAAGTTGCATCGGCACGCCGCACAACGGTACGGTGTCGCGCCACTGCGCAGGAGAATCACAGTCCACAGGGGGGGCCGGTAGTACTGTTCGCTCCAGGTGGTTAGTTCCTGGCGATAACACCGGGGGCAGCGGGCGAACTTCCAGGCGCCGGAGGCCCAAGTACTGGTAAGCCAGCGGAATCGGCAGCGCCGGCAGCGCAACGGGTAGATGCCCACCAGTCCCTTAAGCATTTCGCTAAAATCCTGCCGTTGCGAGACACGTATATCCCGGGTTCCGCACTGAGGGCAGGCAAGTTGCATAGGACTCTGCGTTTCCTATTATAAAGCGGCGGTCTGAGGCCTCGGGAAATACCCTAGGCGAGGCGCGAACGGGCAGGGCTCAAATGTCGAAATCCACTGTATGCGCCCGCTGGCTTTGCCGGGCCTGATCGACCCTGCGGCAGACCGACGCCAGCGTGGTGCGTTCTAGTATTTGCGCTACTGAGTCCCGCACCTCCCGCATCACCAGGCGGGTACCGCAGGTTTCGATATCCACGCACTCATCGCATTTGCGGAACCGGGTTTCGCTCGCACAGGGAAGCGGCGCCAAAGGCCCCTCGATCATGCGAATCACGGAGGCGAGGGTGATCTGGTCGGGAGGCTGAACCAGCATGTATCCCCCACCCTTGCCCTTTTTGCTATCGACCAGGCCGAGTCCTTTGAGCGAGAGCAGAATCTGTTCCAGGAACTTTTTGGGAATGGCTTCGTCTTCCGCCAACTGGCTGATGAGCATTGGTCCCCGGCCATAACCCCGAGTGAGGGCATACAAGGCGCGAAGGCTGTATTGGGTTCGTTTCGACAACTGCCGCATGAAGGTCGGTAACGCTAGTTTCGCATGACAAGCAGGAGTAGCATGTGCGTAGAATGCTTCGGGTGTTGTCTCTGTGCGCGTTGTGTCTAGCTCTATGTGGCCAGCCGGCTGGTGAACCGAGGCGCGTTACGGGCCGTGTGGTGGAACCCGTCAATACGACGATCTGTGAGATCGTCAAGAACCCCGCTGATTGGAGCGGCCGTACTGTGCGCCTCATCGCGACGATTCGAATCGCCTTCGAGCAATTCGATATTTCGGCTGAGGCGTGCACCGATCGCAAGCTCGAGAGCATGTCGCTCGAATACGCTTCGGGACCGAAGAACCAACCAACCACCTGGTGCTGTGGGGACCTTACGCCACGTGGACCGATAACTCTGAATCAGAACGCTGAGTTCAAGAAGTTTCATCGGCTTTTGACGGCACAACGGCGGGCGCGAAACTGCCCTAAGCCCTACTGCTTCGCAAATGACGTCACAGCTGAGTTGACCGGACAGCTTGAGACCGGGAATATCGAAATCTCCCCTGATGGCGAGCACTACTCCTGCCCGTCGGGCGGATTCGGTCATTTCGGATTCATCTGTGCACGGCTCGTCATCCAGGAAGTGAAAACGGCGAAGGCGCTGCGGCGGCGCTGAGCGGGTTCCTGCCCGGAGAAACTTTAGCGCGTCGACGCGAGCAATTCGAGCAGCGCGCCCGACACCGCTTCCGGTTTCTCGCGAGGCATGAAGTGGCCGACGCCGTCGATCACACGGCGGGCAACCAGCTTTGAAAAAACGGCTCGCTCGGCCGGAGGCGACTCGGCGGGCGGGCGATTGATTCCGTCATCGCCGCCGTAGAGCGTGATCGACGGACACTCAATCTTCGGACGCTTAGCGAGTTTCTCCTCCATCGCTTTGAAACGCGGTTCGCCCGGAGCGTTGAAGTTGCGATGGCGATAGGAGTGGACAACGACGTCCACGAAATCGGGATTATCGAAAGACGGCGCGGTGCGATCGTACTCTTCGTCGGTGAAGTGCCAGCTCGGCGACCACATCTTCCACAGAAGTTTGCACAGCGGTTTGCGGTTCGCTGCGAGCCCCGCTCGGCCGCGCTCCGTGTTGAAGTACCACTGATACCAAAGCCGAGCCTCGGCCTCGGGCGCGCCCGGGGGCCCGGGGGTGACGGTGTTCTGAATCGTGTACCCGCCGATTAGTACTGTGGCGCGCACACGATCGGGATGCAAGGCGGCGGCGATCGCGCCGGCGCGCCCGCCCCAATCGTAGCCCGCGAGTGCGAATCGAGGCAGTTTGAGTGCGTCGGCGAAATCCACCAGGTCTTGCCCGATCGCCGATTGCTGGCCCATCTTCGGAGCCTTCGCATCGCGCAATCGAGTCGCCCCATAGCCGCGCAGGTAGGGAACGAGCACGCGGTAGCCCGCGGCCGTGAGCGGCGGCGCTACGCGATCGAACGCGCGGACGTCGTCGGGGAAGCCGTGCAGCAGAATGACCGGGAATCCCTGCGGCGGCCCGCTGTCTTCATATCCGATCGTGAGTACCGGCGTTTGAACCGTCATCGTGGGCCGAGTACCAGATTGACCTCGAGCGAAACCAGCGGCAACCGCGCTTCCAGCGGCCTGAAGAAATGCCCGGCGGCTTCGAAGCATAGGTACAGTCTACAGCGTATTGCTTGGATCGGCTTGTCCGCCGGCTTACGCGCGCGGCTCAATGAACCGCGACCGTCAGGGAGCGGACAAGCCCGGACTTATGTTCTGGTTCAGGCGGAAAACGTTCGACGGGTCGTATTTCTTCTTCAACTCCGCGAGCCTCCGATAGTTCGCGCTGTACGCCTGCTCGATCGCTTCACGCTCGCCGAGGTAATTCATGTACGCCGTTCCCATAGAGTGCGGCTTTACCTCGTCATATAGCTCGCGCGCCCAAGCGATCTGTTCTTCATCGCCAGCCGGATCCGTGCCCAGGCCGAGGATTAGCAGATTGTACTTCGCGGCCCGCTGCTCGAAGGCAGTCGCATCGGCGGGGATGCGGCTGATCGCGCCGCCCCAGGCTTCGATGATCAGGTGGCTCATCGCGGGAGCATCGACGGCCCGTTCGACCAGCAGGTCGATCAACTCGTCCGTCAGCGTGCTCAGAAACGCTGATTTCCAGTAGTTGCGCAGTCCCTTCGGATAATTGGCATCGAGCTGCGATTGCGCCGCGGTGTAGGGAACCCATGCAATCGTGTCCAGCAGGATCGAGCCGAGACTACGAATCGGCTCCAGCAACTTTCGTCCGCTCTCTTCCGTTCCACAGTAAGAGACGACGATTCTTGCAACTCTGTGTCCATCCGGCAGGCGCAGGAGACCGGCGAAGAGCGTAAGTTCATCGGGGGCCGATTCGGCCACCTCCCGGTAGGTCGTCAGCACCTGTGGCGCCAGGAAGTACGGATAAAGGATCATGCCGCTGTACACGCCAGTGAGGGGATGAAGCCGGTATTCGAAAGACGACGCGACGCCGAAGTTTCCGCCTCCGCCCCGCAGGCCCCAGAACAGGTCGGCGTTTTGCTGTGCGCTCGCTGTTACCTGTTCGCCTTCCGCGGTCACGAGATCCACCGAGAGCAGGTTGTCGCAAACCATGCCGTAACGGCGCGCGAGCAGCCCATAGCCGCCGCCGAGCGTCAGTCCCGCGATTCCCGTCGTCGAGATCGCGCCGCCGGGCGTCGCGAGTCCGAACGCTTCCGTCGCCCGATCCAGCCCGGCCCAGGTCACGCCACCCTCGGCGCGAACCGTTTTCGCCGCCGCATCCACCGTTACCGATTTCATTCGTCCGAGGTCGAGCACAATGCCGCGATCGCACGTCGCGTTGCCTGCTACATTGTGCCCGCCGCCGCGAATCGCGATCGGCAGATTCTCGCGGCGGGCGTATTGAATCGCGCGGGCGATATCTTCCACCCCGGCAGGCCGGACGACCGCAGACGGGCGCTTATCGATCATCCCGTTCCAAACCCGGCGGGCGTCTTCGTAAGCGGCGTCGGCAGGGCGGATCACTTCGCCTTGAAGTTCGGGAAACCTGCCCGGTTGGTTGGAGGCGGCCATGGCACGATGCTCTCGCCACCTTACTCAGAAAGTCAACTGCTAAATTGAGAGGATTACGTTGGACCAAACGAACCCGCCCTTTCCGCACGAGCCTCGAATTGTCGTGTTGATGCCGGTATTCCAGGATTGGGATTCGGCGGCTCTGGTCTGCGAGGCGCTCGACGAATCGCTGAAGCAACTGGGATCGGCGAAGGTGCAAATCCTGTTGGTAGACGACGGCAGCGCTCCGGGATTTCAAGGCTGGCAATCTTTCGTTCTCTCCCGTGCGGAGCGAATCGACGCACTGTGTCTGCGGCGGAATCTTGGGCACCAGCGGGCGATCGCGGCCGGGCTGTGCCATGTTCACGATCATCTGCCGTGTGACGCAGTGGTCGTAATGGACGCCGATGGCGAGGATCGCCCCGAGGACGTGGCGGCGTTAATCAAGCACGTCACTGCACATCCCGAAGGAATCGTGTTTGCCGAACGGCGGCGGCGGTTCGAGAGCCCCCTGTTCCAGGGCGCTTATTCCTTTTACCGTGCGCTGCACTTGTTGCTCACCGGCGTCGCCGTGCGTGTCGGCAACTTCAGCGCGATTCCGTTTCATTGTTTGAAGCGGCTAGTGTGGATGTCGGAGCTTTGGAACCACTACGCGGGCGCCGTGTTTCGCTCCAAGCTGCCCTATTTCCAGATCCCTCTGGATCGTGGGCGTCGGTATCACGGCTCCTCGCGCATGAACCTCATTGACCTGGTGATTCACGGGCTGTCGGGAATCGCCACGTTCTACGACAGCGTTGCGACGCGTATCCTGATCGCCAACATCATCGCCGGTGCGCTCGTGGTGGCGGGTACCGTGGCCGTCGTCGCGATTCGGCTTGGCACGGACGCGGCAATTCCGGGGTGGGCAACCTACACATTCGCGATCCTGTTGGTCTTGCTGGTGCTGGTCGCGGCGATATCCATCAATCTGCTGTTCTCGCTGATCTCGAACCGCACGGCGATGCCGATTATTCCGGCACGCGATTACGCGGTGTTCGTCGATCGCGTCGAGTGTCTGTGGACGCGCCCGCAATGAGCTCGAAAGGGCAGGAATATGTCGGCAAGGAACTCGACGTCTTCTTAAGTGCACGCCGGTGGAAAGCGTACTGGATCGGCCGAATCGAGCGCTGGATTTCCGGAGACGTTTTGGAGATCGGCGCCGGGATCGGTGCGAACACAGCCGCGCTTCAGAACCCGAACGTCGCGTCATGGCTGTGCCTGGAACCGGACGTTACTTTGAAGGCTCGTCTTGAAACCGCTGTAGCCGATCTACCCAAGGTCAGCGCGGCTCTCGGCACGATCGCCACTCTAAGCGGACGGACGTTCGATTGCATCCTGTACATTGACGTCCTGGAGCACATCGAGAACCATCGAGAGGAACTGGAGCAGGCCGCGCAGAGCCTGCGCCCGGGCGGCAGGGTGATCGTACTGGCCCCCGCCCATCAGTGGCTCTACAGCCCGTTCGACGCGGCAATCGGCCACCATCGCCGATACAGCCGCGCAACACTCACCGCAATTTCGCCCCGATCCTGCCGGCTGGAAACGATGTTTTACCTCGACGCGGCAGGTTTGTTTGCCTCCGGCGCGAACCGCCTTCTTCTGAAGCAGAGCCAGCCGACGCTGCGCCAGATTCTCTTCTGGGACACTTACATCGTTCCCGTCTCCAGGCTGATCGACCCACTCTTCGGCTATCGGTGCGGCAAGTCTGTGGTCGGCGTCTGGGTGCGCGAGTAGCGTTAGTTCGCCGCCACGTTAATCGAGAATACGAACTTCTGGCCATCGGCACTCGCGCTCTTCCATTGCGCCGAATTCCCCGGCAGCGGACCCTTCAGCTTGAACAGCATCTTGGGGGTCCCGGCCTTGAACTCAGGCGTAGTCGTGACGTCCACAGCCATGAGCAGCGCTTCGCCCGTCTGCAGATCCGGCTCGAGATAGAACATCTCCTTGCCGTCACCGCGCCACGCAATCATGCCCATAGTGCCGTTTTTCGAGACCTGGACCGCTTTCTCCTTCGAATCGGCCTCAGCTTTGCTTCCGTCGAACTTTCGAACCATCAGCTCAGGCCGCACTTGGCTTTCGAGCGATAGATAGGCGATGTACTTCATGTCCGGCGACCATCGGCCCTGCGCGACTTCGTATTCATCCCGCAGCCAGTCGATGGCTTTCCGATCCGCAGCAGTGCCCACTTGCAGAGGCACCAGCACTACGACACCGGTGAAAAACGTCATGAACTTGTTATCCGAGGACCAGTCCGTGAGCACCATCCCGGCGCCGGGCGTGTAGGTAAACACCTGTTCCGCCGTTCCGCTGCCGTCCCAAGCTTTCTTGTAAATGGACGCAAGGCCCTTCTGGTTCGCCTGGACATACGCTACCTGCTTCCCGTCCGGTGACCAGATCGGCGCGTTCTGCCCCTCTATGTCATTCGTCACCTGGTAGCCCTTGCCCGTCGCGACCTCGTACGTCCAGATGTCCTGCTGGCCGGTCTTCAGGTCGTTGCGCATGGCAACGATACGAGTTCCGTCCGGCGAAAGGTGCGGCTGCACGTAGCGGCCGGGCTCGCCTACTTTGCTGAGGATTTTGCCCTGACGATCGAAAACCGTCATCTGCTGGAGCATCGGAGCCGGAGGCAGACTGACGATGAATCGCTGACCATCGGGGCTGACGCTGGTGTTGCCGGGCGCAACGCCGATGGCCTCAGAAAGACGGAAGAGCAACCGAGGCTTTCCGAACTCGAAAGCGGGAGCGGTGCTGACTTCTACCGCCATGAATCCGCGATCGGGAGCCAGGTAGTAAAACTCCTTGCCATCGCGCCGCCAGAAGCCCATTCCTTGACCGCCATCGGGCGATATCTTCCATGGGCCGCCCGCCGGCGCAGCGTTCTTGCCGGACACGTCGAGCGGGCGCACGTACATTTCGGGCCGGCCGGATTCGTTCGACATGTAGGAAATGAACCGGTTATCGGGCGACATTCGAGCACCTTGCACTTGCGATTCACTACGGAAGGCTTGGATCGGCTTCCGTTCGCCTCCCTGCGCATCCACCGGAAGCACATACAGGATTCCGCCCGAGAGATCCGTGGTAAAGAAGCTCAGGTACTTTCCGTCCACCGACCAGCCCATCAGATTCATCCCGAAGCCGGAGTGCTTGTAGAGTTGCTCTTCCGTGCCTGTGCCATCGGACGGCTTGCGATACAGCGCCTCGGTCCCGCCGCGCAACGAAACGTATGCCAGTTGCTTCCCGTCTGGCGACCACACTGGAGCGCGTGTGCCCTCACGCGCCTTGCCCGTGGTGATGCGAGTGCCCTTGCCCGTGGCTACGTCGCGCACCCAGACGTCGGCGGTTTCGTTCTCCGGCTCCTGCTGCACCACCGCAACCTTCGTGTTATCGGGCGAGATCGTGGGCTGATTGTAGAACTCTCGCTCATTGATAGTGGCAACGGCCTTACCCTGCCGGTCGTAGAGCGTGAGGATATTGGTATTGTTCTGGCGCGCGTTGGCGATCGCCTTGGCTTTCTGATCGGCACGGGCTTTGGCTTTTTCCGCCTCGGACTGGCTAAGCCCGGGAATGGTCAGAAACAGCGCGGCGCACAGGGCCGCGGAAGTGGAAATGGTCGCAAGTCGAACGGAGTTCTTCATGGCTTCCTCCTCGTGAGGTCCAGACGCAAGCTTACCTGGCTGCCGGGAGATCAACCTCGGCACGTGAGAATTTCAGCAGTTTTGCGGACAGGCGGATACGACCTTGCCGCTGGGCAGCGTCATGGTGCGAAGCAGGCCGGATTTCGAGCCATCGCGCGCACGGCTGGCTTCCGCCGTGACTGGCTTGCCCATGGACGCTTCGAAATCGGCCTTACTGACGTCGCGATCCCGGAAGAATCCTGGAGCCGGTCCTTCGAGCGACCACTTTACCGATTCTTTATCGTCCTTGGATATGACCTCCAGGTAGATGTGGGGGTTTCTCCAGTCGAAGTTAGAGAGTGTGCCGGTGACCGTCACCCGATCGTTAAAATCGAACAGCGCCGACATATTGTGATGTGCGTCCACCGTGCTGGCAGGTATCGCTAGCAGAAGGACGAGAAATCCACCGATCCGATATTTCATGGGACTGCTCCTTGTGCTAAGCATACGCCTGCAGCATCCAAAACGTTCCTATAAAAATGCGTCAAATCTTGCGAAAACCGTGTGGATGTTCGAGATCGGACACTGTGCCGTTTTGGCATGTGGGGCAAGCTTCAGCTTGCGGCGGGCCCCACTCAGATGTCGTATTTCTCGAATTCGAGCTGGTCGCCTGACTGCGTGCCCGTCTTCGCAAGGGTGCCGTCGGGGAGTTCCAGCACGGAGTGGGCGCTTAGGCAGAGCGACATCCGGCTCTTCACCATACTCGGCCGGATTTTCAGGATCTTCCGCGCTTTATTCAGATACACCACGTCGATGGTGAACTTCATGCCGAAGGTGTGGACCCCCTGGGTCGGCACAATCCAGAGTCCTTCCCCCGGAGCGAGGCCGGTGTGTTTCAGCAAGCCACGGTTACGGGTGGCAGACGTGTCGGCGATATCGGCACGGTCGGCTAGTACCTGGTTCCGGGTCGTATTTGTGACGCGCAGCTTTTTTGAGGCGCTTGGAGGCGAAGGCAAGGTTCAGGCTATCTCAGCCCAGGCGTTACAATCAAGATATGCAAACCCCAGAGGCCGTCGATACAGGTGCGCACCTGGCAAAAGCCACGTTTGGAGCGGGCTGTTTCTGGGGTGTCGAGGCTGCTTTTCGCCGGCTGGCGGGGGTACGGTCGACGGCTGTAGGCTACATGGGCGGCGGAATGCAGAATCCGACGTATGAAGACGTCTGTACCGATGAGACCGGGCACGCAGAGGTCGTCGAGGTGACCTTCGATCCGAGGGTGATCAGTTACCGTGACCTGCTCGACGTCTTCTGGTCGAATCACAATCCCACGACGCTGAATCGGCAAGGTCCGGACGTCGGCAGGCAATATCGGTCCGCGATTTTTTACCATTCGCCGGAGCAGCTCGCCGAAGCAGGCGAGTCTAAGGAGAGAGCGCAGGCAAACTTCTCGCGCCCGATCGTGACCGAGATCGCGCCCGCGACGGATTTCTGGCGCGCGGAAGAGTACCATCAGCAATACTTGGAAAAGCGCGGCCTCGCGAACTGCCATATTTAGGATTCCTTTTTGAAAATTGGTTTCGTCAGCTTAGGGTGCCCGAAGAACCTCGTCGATACCGAGGTGATGATGGGCCAGCTCACCTCCAACGGTCACGAGCTGACGCCGCATCCTTCTGAAGCGGACGTGATCGTAGTGAACACGTGCAGCTTTATCGACCCCGCTAAGCAGGAATCGGTCGACACGATTCTGGAAATGGCTGAGTACAAGAAAACCGGGCGGGCGCAGCGGCTCATCGTGGCGGGATGCTTGGTCGAGCGCTATCGGGACGATATCCGGAAGAACTTGCCGGACGTGGATGCGCTGATCGGCACAAACGAGCTGGAGAAGATCACTTCGCTGTGCGAAGGGCTCGAGGCCGCCGCGAATCCTTTCGAGCCGTACCTGTACCACGACGCGACACCGAGGGTTCTGGCAACGCCGCGGCACTTCGCGTACATCAAAATCGCCGAGGGCTGCGATCATCCCTGCACGTTCTGCGTGATTCCGCAGTATCGGGGCAAGTTCCGCAGCAGGCGCTTTGAGAGCGTTACTTCGGAAGCCACGCGGCTCTTTTCCCAGGGAGTGCGCGAGATCAACCTGATCGGCCAGGACACCACCTGCTACGGCGAGGATCTCGGCCTCAAGGATGGCTTGGCGGCGTTGCTCGCCCGTCTTGCCCAGATCGAAACGGCGCACGAGAAATGGGTGCGCTTCCTCTATTGCTATCCGAACAAAGTCACCCAGAAGCTGCTAGACACCATCGCGGAGCACGACGCGCTGGTGAAGTACATCGATATGCCGCTGCAGCATGCGAGCGCGCCGGTGCTCAAGCGGATGAAACGCGGCGCGAATGGCGATATCTTCCTCAAGCTGATCGAGCGCATCCGCCGGACGATCCCCAACGTCGCCATCCGCACCAGCATGATCGTCGGATTTCCCGGCGAGTCAACTGGCGACTTCGAAACCCTGTGCCAGTTCGTCGAAGCGGCGAAGTTCGACCGCCTGGGTGTCTTCTCCTATTCCGACGAAGACACGAGCGGGAGCTTCCATCTGGACTCTAAAGTGGACGCACGGACTATCTACAACCGTAAACGCCGCCTGATGTCGCTCCAACGCAGGATCTCGCGGGAGCGCAATCGCGCGCTCATCGGCCGCGAGCTGCCGGTTCTGGTCGAAGGTCCCTCCGCTGATTCGGAGCTGGTCTGGCAGGCTCGTCTTTCGACGCAGGCGCCGGAAATCGACGGTGTCTGCTACATCTCGGATCCCGGCGAAGCGCCTCTCCGAGCCGGCGAGATTCGCCGCATGCGGATCACAGAAGCGCACGATTACGATCTGACGGGTGAGCTGATCGACATGCCCACGCATGAACGCGCCTCGACGATTCCAGCCGCGGCGTTGGTCCAGATTCAATCCCCGCGAAGGGCTGAAATCGCGCGTTGAGGTCCGCTCATGCGCTGCCCCATTTGCGAAAAGCCGGTTGCGATCGACGATCCGTTTATGCCGTTCTGTAGTGAGCGGTGCAAGCTCATCGACCTCGGTAACTGGGCCTCCGAGAAATACGTCATCTCAACTCCTGTCATTCCCGAAGAGTCAGCTCGCCCGGCCGGTCAATCTGAAGAGGACGAAGATTGAAGACGCTTGCGAAAATCGTCGCTACGTGGTTCTATTGCGGACTTTCGCCCGCGCCCGGTACCATCGGGACTCTGGGCGCGCTCGTCCCGGCCCTGATTCTCCACTACTACCTCAACTTTCAGGCCGCGAGCTTTCTCGAACTGGCGATCTTCACGCTTTTCCCCGGAATCTGGGCCGCCGATGTGATGGTTCACACGACGAAAACCAAGGACCCGCAGATCGTCGTCATCGACGAAGTCATTGGTATGTGGCTCACCCTCGGCGGGGTGATGCGCTTTAACTGGATCAGTTGGATCGTGGCCTTTGTGGTCTTCCGCGCGCTGGATATCGTGAAGCCGCCGCCGATCCGTTTCTTCGAGCGACTGCCCGGCGGCACCGGGATCATCGCGGACGATGTCGCGGCCGGTGCGCTGGGAGCGCTTGTAATGTTCGCTGCGGGGTGGTTCAATCTTTATTAGCTGTCGAAATAATCCTTCCTTATGGCATTTCGCAAGTCCTCCGAAACGCGTCCCCAGATTCAGGAGGTTTCACCAGTTGCCGCGATTCCCGGCGGTGAATTCCGCATTCGCGGCAAAGGTTTAACCGGCGGGGAACGAGCCGTCGCGCGATTCGGAGAGGTTCCGGCCCCGGTTGTGATCGGTTCCGATTCGCTGGTGATCGTGAAAGTACCCGAAGCCGCCCGGCGCGGCGAGCTTGTAGTCGGCGATGAACACGGTGCTGCGTGGCACTGCGGAATCGGAGTCCAGATTGCGGATAGCCTCCACCCGGTCTCCAATCCCGCGATCGACAAATTCGGGAACATCTACACGACCTTCAGTGGGTCGGCGGGGCAGAAGACACCGGTTGCGATCTACAAAGTCGACGCGAATCTGAACGCCCGGCCCCTGGTGGTCGACATGATGAACGCCACCGGAATGGCGTTCGATCAGGACGGCAATCTCTACACGTCGAGCCGGCATGACGGAATCGTGTACCAGGTTTCGCCCGCCGGCGCGCTTACGCCCTACGTCGAAGGGATGGGGGTCGCGACCGGCATCGTGTTCGATCGCGACGATAACCTGTACGTCGGCGACCGGTCCGGCACGATCTTCAAAATCAGCCGCCAGCGGCAGATTTATGTTTTCGCGACCCTGGAGCCGTCCATCGCCGCTTACCATCTGGCGTTCGGCCCGAGCGGATATCTTTACGTCACCGGCCCGACCACGTCCAGCTTCGACGGCGTCCATCGAGTTTCCAGCGAAGGCCACGTAGAGCCGTTCTTCCGCGGGCTCGGCCGGCCCCAAGGCATGGCGTTCGATGCCGACGGGATGTTGTACGTAGCGGCGTCGCTCGGCGGGCGGCGCGGAGTCGTACGCATCAATCCCGACGCCCAGGCGGAATTGTTCCTGTCCGGCCCGGCGATCGTGGGTCTGGCGTTCTCGCCATCCCGCTCGATGATCCTGGCCACCAGCAATGCGCTGTATCGCGTCGACGTGAACATCCAAGGCAGGGCGATTCCGTAATCGATGTCCGACGCCGAAATCATCGCAGTGGGGTCAGAGATGCTGACCTCGCAGCGTATCGATACCAACTCGTTATTTCTCACCGATCAGCTGAATTCGTTAGGCGTGGAAGTGCGGCGCAAGCTGATCATCGGTGACGATCGGGCACTGCTGACCGGAGCGGTGAAACACGCACTCTTGCACGTCGATGTCGTTATCCTCACCGGCGGTCTGGGACCCACGGAAGACGACGTCACTCGCGACGCCGTGGCCGCCGCAACCAACCGCGGACAAATTTTCAACAACGATATCTGCAGTTCGATCGAGGCGCGGTTCCGCCTTCGCGGCCGTGTGATGCCGGAAATCAACAAGCGTCAGGCGTATCTTATCGAGGGCTCTGAACTCCTGCCCAACGCCAACGGCACCGCGCCAGGCCAGTGGTTGGAACACGACGGCCGCGTCGTCATACTGCTGCCCGGCCCTCCTAGCGAACTGAAGCCTCTGTTTCAAGCCGAGTGCATGCCTCGCCTCGAACGCCGTATGCCTGCGCAGGTGATCCGAACTCGCTTCTATCGCATCACAGGACTGACGGAGTCCGATCTCGACCAGCTGATTTCGCCGGTTTATAGCAAGTACGCGAATCCGGCGACCACCATCCTGGCGCATCAGGGCGACATGCAGGTCCATTTGCGAGCCCGCTGCGGAACGGCGGAAGAAGCCGAAAGGCTGCTGGGGGAGGTTGGCGGCCCGATCGAGGAGCTTCTCGGAAATCGAATCTATTCGCGGAACGGGGAGGCGCTGGAGCAGGTGATCGGCGGCCTGCTACGCGAACGCGGCGAAACGGTCAGCGTCGCGGAAAGCTGCACGGGAGGCATGGTCGGCGAGCGCATCACCAGCATCGCCGGCAGCTCGGATTATTTTCTAGGCGGCGTGCTGGCGTATAGCGACAAGACCAAATCGCGCCTCCTCCGCGTACCACCGGAGCTGATCGAAAAACACTCCGCGGTGAGCGAGGAAGTCGCCCGCGCGATGGCCGAGGGCGCACGGGCGGCCACAGGCTCCACTTACGCCGTGTCCACTACGGGCGAAGCCGGCCCCCAATCTTCGACGGGCGCAGTAATCGGCACCGTATTCGTCGGCTTCGCCGGCCCGAACGGCCAATCCGAAGCCCGCCGATTCCAAATGCCCGCCGGCCGTGACCGAGTCCGCGGCTTCGCCACCCACGCCGCGCTGGACTACTTGCGGCGGCGTCTGCTGGCGCTGGATTGACTTGGGCCTCCAGTTGTCCGCTACTTCGACACCACGGGCACCACAGCCACACCCTTGCGCCGCAGATCGTCCATAAACAACTGCCGCCGCCGGGCCTCCACCTTCGCCCGATGCTCCACGATCTCCTCGTCGGTCGCGCACCGATGCGTGCCGGCGTGCAGCAGCTTCGCAGCCTGCTCCGCCCGTACCTCGACCAGGTCGCTCATAGATCCGTCCGCGCGAGGCGATGTGAGCCACGCGAACTCCGGCAGCTCCTTCTCCAAAGCTCGGATTTCCTGCCAATACTTCTTGACGTTGCGCATGTCTACTCCTCGCCTCGCAGCACCCGGGCGATCTCCTCGGTGACGCGCCGCTTTGCCTCTTCCGGCATCCCCGCGTGGATATCCTCGATCTGAATCCCGTTCGCCCGCCGGCGCTCTCCAGCGTGCCGAGCTAAAGCCGCATTCAGTTCTGCCAGCCCCTGATCGTCCAGATCCCGTACCAACTTGTCAAAGGAGTCCATCCTTCAATCCTTTCGATTCCGCTCCATGTACCACTTCTCCAGTCGATCCGCCTCCGACGACGACTCGACTGCCACTCGCTTCATCTCGATGGCCTGCGCCAGTAAGGCTCCCGAGACGCCCTTCGACATATCCACCGGCAGCACCACCTCATCCGAGACGGCGTCCCGCAGTTGATTCAGAACCCGTTCGGCTCGCTGCTGGGCGATTCGCTCCACCGCCTTCGCCCGCGTGAGCAGCGCGTGCGACTCGGCCCGCAGCCGCGCGATCTGAGCGAGCGGCGTCAAATGCTCCACCAGCCGCTCGATCGCCTTGGCAGTAATGCGATCCTTGTGCTCGATCGCGGCCAGCCCGCTGAGCTGGGCGTAGTCAGCCTTGCCCTCGGCAGCCGATTCGATTAGCTTCTCGATCGCTCGCCCCGAGGATGCCGCAATCTGCTCTCGCAGCACCTTGGCCTGCTCGTTCAAGAGGCGGCTCGCCGACTGCAAACGGTGCTGGGCGTCCTCGGAAGTGCGATGAGCAGCTACCGCCTCCACCACCGCATGGTCGCCGTTTACCTCTGCGAGAGCCTCATCGACCCGTTTTTGCAGGTCCTGGACCAACAATTGCTCGTCGTCGATAGCGACGGCCTGCAGCGTAGATGTCTTCGAAATATCGAATCGCGCGAGTTCAACGCTCATGAAACCTTCCTGCCTGGAGCTTACGCCATACTTAGAAGAGGGACGTTTGCGCGAAGCGCGGACGTGAGCCTAAGTTATTGACGAACAAGAATGTGCCGCGAGCGGCATATTGCCCGCACTTCCGTGATCGGATTCGTGACTGTTGGGGGGTGCGGCTCGTCTAACACGATGAAAGCTGCTCCGTTTATAATATTCACTGCGCCCAATCGCGCTAATCTGCTCGTTCTGAGTCACAAGATTCTATGATCAAAGTCGAAGCGCTCACTAAGCGATACGCCCGCCATCTTGCGGTCGACCATATCTCGTTCGAGGTCGAGAAGGGCCAAATTATCGGGTTCCTCGGCCCCAACGGCGCCGGCAAAACCACCACCATGCGGATGTTGACGTGCTTTATGCCGCCCACCGAAGGTACGGCCCAGGTCGCCGGTTTCGACATCCTCGAGAAACCGATGGAAGTCAAGAAACGCATCGGGTACCTGCCCGAATCCCCGCCCGTTTACCCGGAGATGGAGGTGATCGAGTACCTCGATTTCGTCGGCCGCATCAAGGGGATTCCTAAAAGCAACCTCAAGACCCGCATCGGCGAAGTGATGGAAAAATGCGCCATAGCCGACGTCCAGAAGAAGGAGATCGGGAAGCTTTCGAAAGGCTACCGGCAGCGCGTCGGGCTCGCGCAGGCCATTCTGCATAACCCCGATGTGCTGGTTCTTGATGAACCCACGGCCGGACTCGATCCGCACCAGATCATGGAAACCCGCGATCTGATTAAGGGGCTCGCCGGCGACCACACCATCATTCTTTCGACCCACATTCTGCCGGAAGTGGAGCAGACCTGCCAGCGCGTGATTATCATCGCGAAGGGCAGGCTGGTCGCGACCGATACCGTCGAAAACCTGACCAGCCGGCTGCACGGATCGGAGAACGTCGCGCTGGAAGTGATTGCGGGTTCAGAGAGTCCGGATTCGGTTCGCCTTCGTTTGGAGAAGGTGCCCGGCGTGGCGAAGGTTCTCTACAAGGAATCGAAAGGCGAGATCACGCGGTTCACGGTGGAAAGCGATAAGGACCGGCAGATACGGCCCGAGCTGGCGCGCTGCGTGGTCGAAGCCGGATGGAAGCTGAACGAATTGCATGCCATGGGCGCCAGCCTCGAAGAAATCTTCCTCGAGCTCACGGCCTCCAAGGAAAGAGTCGAAGAGACGCCCGACGCTGCGCAGGAAGCAGTCGCCGAGCCTGCCCTGGTGGCGGATGACCAGGCGGGAGACAAACAATGAACGCACTTACTATCTGCCGCAAGGAGCTAAGCTCCTATTTCCGATCGCCGATCGCGTACGGCGTGATCGCGTTTTTCGCCCTCGTAACGGGGTACTTCTTCTACGCCGGCGTCGCGGTGTACCTGGCCCAGATGATCCGGTCGTCGATGATGGGGCAGCAAATTCCCATGAATGTGGACGATATGGTGACCCGCAACGTTCTGGCGAACACCGCGGTGGTCGGGCTGTTTCTGATCCCGATGATCACGGCGCGGTTGTTTGCCGAAGAGAAGCGCACCGGAACGATCGAACTGCTGGTGACCTCGCCGATCAGCGATACCGAGATCATCGTCGGCAAATGGCTGGGCGCGATGGTGCTGTACGCCGCGATGCTCGCGGTGGTGCTGCTGAACCTGTCCGTGCTTTTCGCATACGGAAAGCCGGACTGGAGACCGATGTCGGTCGGCTTCCTCGGCCTGCTGCTGCAAGGCGGAGCGCTTCTGGCGATCGGAACTTTTGTTTCGAGCTGGACCAAGAACCAAATCGTGGCCGGCGTCGCGGGATTCGGCATCTGCCTGATGCTGTGGGTGCTCGAATGGGCTTCGTCGTTTGAAACCTCGATTGGCGGGCAGATCGCTTCTTACGTATCGATCCTGTCGCACTTCGATACGTTCTCGCGCGGCGTGCTCGATTTGAAGGACATCATCTACTACGTGACGATGATCATCTTCGGGCTGTTTCTTACCGCCCGTTCCATGGAATCGATGAGGTGGAGGGCCTAAACCATGCCTGAAGTAAAATCTGCCCGCCGCGGCCGTAATCTCACGCAGGCGATACTTTACACGCTCATTTTCACGGCAATTCTGGTTACCGTGAACTTCCTCGCGAAACGATACACGAAGAGCTACGACACCACCGCGAACAAGCGCTATACGCTCTCCGAGCAGAGCCAGAAGATCACTCGCGGCCTCAAGGACGATCTGAAGATCACCTACTGGGATCGGCCGGAGCAGTTCCAGCACGCTCGCGACCTGTTCGACCGCTACCAGAACCTTTCGCCGAAAGTCTCGGTTGCCTATCAAGACCCTGATAAGAATCGGGTGGCCGCGAAAGCAGCCGGGATCGCCACCTATGGCACGACGATCATCACCGTCGGCAATAAACGCGAAGAAGCGAAAAGTCTCACGGAAGAGGACGTGACAGGCGCGATCGTCCGTACGATCAAGGGAGGCGACCGCAAGGTTTGCTACACGCTCGGTTCCGGCGAGGGCTCGCCCGACGACACTCAGAAGGCCGACGGCTACGGTCGCGCTAAGGAACTAACAGAGAAGAACAATTACAAAACGGCGACCATCAAGCTGCTCGAAAAGGCCGAGATTCCGATGGATTGCACCATCGTTGTCGTCGGCGGCCCGAAGAAGGATTACATCCAGCCCGTAGTGGACGCGCTCAAGAAGTTTGTCGAAGACGGAGGGCGCGCCCTGTTCATGCTCGATCCGCCGCTCAAGATCGCGCGGAATGAAGTGGACGATAACGCCGCGCTCGTGGGCGTACTGAACAGCTGGGGCGTGAAGCCGCAGAAGAACCTTGTGCTCGATTTGAGCGGCGTCGGACAACTGTTCGGTCTCGGAGCAGAGGCGCCGCTGGTCACGTCATACCAGGATCATTCGATCGTGCGCGAGATGAAGGAAGTCCCGACGCTGTTCCCGATTACGCAGTCCGTAGAAGGAATGGACACGGATAAGACCAAAGTCTCGGCACTCCTTGCTACTGGCGATTCCAGCCGGGCGACGAAGAATCTCTCTTCGCCGCAGATCGCAATCTCGCAAGGCGACGCCAAGGGTCCGTTCACGCTGGCGGTTGCCGGAACCTACACTACCGGCAAGGAAACCGGCAACGGGCGGTTCGTGTTCGTCGGAACGTCGCAATGGATCCAGAACGGCTACCTGAACTTCAATGGCAATCGCGACCTGTATATGAACATGCTGAACTGGCTCAGCTCGGATGAGGACCTGATTTCGATTCGTCCAAGAGAGCCGGAGAACCGCCCGTTGAACATGAACGCCCGCCAGGTGCGGACTCTGTTCTACGCGAGTGTGCTGGGAATTCCGCTGCTGATCGTGATGGGCGGAATCGGCGTCTGGTGGAAGCGGAGGTAGTTGGCGGCCATGAACTCCGGACGTTTGACGATCGCCGCCGCCATTATGGCCGGGAAAG
>JADMIO011081474.1_pt1 | contig 22528 bp, 23 predicted proteins | sample 8958161 | NCBI WGS metagenome assembly JADMIO01 (sample SAMN16585339, study PRJNA669376) | soil metagenome | isolation source: Crop rotation soil | place: USA: Cullars Rotation, Alabama | collected 2011 | reverse complement strand
CTCACGACCGCGACCGTTGACTCCCGCTGCAACCGTCACCTCTCCAGTGTTCCTGTTGAAACTGGAGACGAGCAGCAGCTCGTCTCCGATCTGCACAAGCCCACGGGACACTAGCCCTACAGTGGTCAGGTCTACGGTGAAGGTTGTGTCACTGGCGGTCATTGGGGCAGACAGCCAGGTGATCTGCTCCTGGTTACGGGTGTAGCCCTGGAGCGTCTGCTTGATGCGGCCCTTCATGTCCGCCAGTGTCACAGTCATTACTGTAGTACTCCATTGATGACGCAGGATCCGGTGCCGGACAGGGTGAAGTCCAGAGTTGCACCATCGCTTCCGGTGTAACCGGCGAACTCGATGGTGTCCGCATTTGCGGACGAGACTCCAAGGAGTCCGATCGCCTGAATCCTTGCAGCGATCGAGTTGTCGGCGGGGGAGAAGGTTCCACCCGAAGTGTTGTACTGAACGGATGCGGTAGCAGTACCTGCACCACTTTGTGCGACAGATAGCTGAATGTCGCACGAGAAGTACCGGTTGGCTGGCAGCGTCACTACGCTGCCAGTAGCAGTAGCACTACCGTTGAAGTAGTCGGCATTGCTGAAGTTTGCTGCATTGTTAAGCATCAGGTCCCCTCCGCCCATCCGATGCTGAGATTCCAGGTCTGGTTGGTGTTGCCCGCATCAGTGGTGAACACGATGCCCTCTCCCTCACGGAAGATGACAGGTCCACCAATCACTCCGAAGCCGAGACCAACTGCGTGAACGTACTGTCCGACGGTAGTGTTGATCGGAGGCGGAGAGTTGAACACGTTAGGTCCGATGGTGACCGTAGGGTTTCCAGTACGAACCTGGGCTCCACTGTTCGGAAACGTGCTGTCGAGCTTGAAGATGGCGCTGGCCGCCTGAAGCGTGCCAGCGCTTGCGGCAGTGATCGCGTGCCCCTGCATGGACTCGCGAGTAGTGGAACCTCCACCGGTCACGTACGTACTGACGTACGCCCCAAGATAGTACAGCTTCACTCCACTGCCAATCGGGTTGAACAGCGAGATGAAGTTGTTCGCTGCCGCCACACCGGGCTGGTCATCAAGGCTGAAGTTGTAGGCTCCAGTCAGATTGGTAACCTTGGCCGGTGAGGTTAAAAGTGGAGAGTCGCTTCCCACATTGATCTGTGCCATGGTTAACCTGCCGCCATCATCTTAACGGTTACCGAACCTGCACCCGCAGCAGCGGACAGGGAAACCCTTGCATAGCGAGCCGCACGCCCGGTGGAGAATCCACCGACCGTACCCGCAGCAGTCAGAGATGCGGTGACAGTCGAAGAGATCCATGCAGTGTTGTCCACGCTCAGCTCAAGGGTCAGGGTCCCGGTCAGTGTTCCGGTACCCACGGCCACGAATGACCAGTTGGATCGGGCGGAACCGGAGTCGACTGCGGTACCGGTAAGGTTTCCGGTTGCCGCGTTCAGGGTGGTTCCGGAGAACACGGAACCGGTGGACACCGCCAGGGCGTTGCCGACAGAGGCAGACGCGGAGACGGTCACATTGTTCGTGCCATCGGTGATGGTCACGTAGGACGGTGTGGAGGAAGTTCCACCCGTCACCGGAACAGTCGCCCCGGTCGTAGGGTTGTACGTTCCCTCAACGATGACACGATGCTCTGCCATGTCATACTCCAAACGCGACGCCCGAAGCGTCGCTCATTCGCTTGGCCAGCTCAACCTGATGCATCTGCGTACTCCGGGGCTGGATACCTTCGGCACGCGCATTCCGGTAAGCCTTGAGTTCCTTGTCCACTGCCTGCTGTGCAAGGGTGTGTGCTTCACCGATGGCAAGCTGGAGACCCTTGCAGCAGTCCGAATAGGACTTGTGATCCTGGGTTGGGCATCCACTACGGCACATCAGTCGAAGTCTCCTACCGAGTTCGTGGTGTAGATGCCCTGCTTGTGTGCGTCGTGATTGGCGGGGAGGGAAGCTGGAGCCGGAGTCTCGGCGCAGTGTCGCACGTACGAATCCAGGACACCCTTCTCATCCCACGTCACGCGGTTGGTCGTTCCTCCGGGAGTGATTCCCTGGCAGCATGCATCGCTGCACGGCCACATGGACGGATAGGTACCGTCACCTGGTAGGTGGCTCACTTCTTCTTCCCCTTCGCAGCCATCTTCGCCATCTTCTCGGCCCCGTACTTCTTGCGACCGACGGCGGCGGCGATCCTCTTGCCCTTCTCTCCCCCGCCCGCCGCCTTGGCGACAGCGGCAAACCTTCCACCCTGACCGAGTGGCGCCTTCTTGTTAGGCTTTGCCATTCTTGCCCTTCCTCACTGGTTTCTTGACTGGCATAGAGTTTGCCTCTTTGGCCAGCTTCCGGAAGCGCGGGTCCTTCTTGGCCCGCGCATTGAACATCTTGCGCTGCTTCTCGGTGTAGGGCATCAAGCCTCCAGCAGGTTGAGTGGGCGCACTACGTCCATCAGACCACCATCGTGAAGTTGGCGTTGGTGATACCGATGCCCGAGTTGATAAGGTCGGCCTTGGTGGCGTCATCCACGATCCACTGGTATCCACCACGGAACGTGTTGAGCCCGGTCGGAGTAGTACCTGGCTCATTGATCGGGATGTTCGCCGATCCGTTCTCGTCAGTGTAGGACTGGAAGCGCACAAGGACATAGTTGGGACCGGGGGCCGTCTGCTTCACCGTGATGCCACGGTCCATGCGGAAACGCTCCATGAGGGAGCTTGTCCAGGAGAACGGCGCCTCATCGGTCGTAGGTGTAGTGAAGATCCAGTTGGCCATTGTTTCCCAATCGCGCGAAAGAGGGGAGCCCCTTAGGGCTCCCCTCAATCATCAGACAGTCGGACGGACAGAGCTGGAAGTCTGAGTCACGATCAGCGCCTCAGGACGGTACAGAGTCCATCCTGCGACACCGTACCAACCGAATGGCTGGAAGCGAGTCAGCTTGTCAACTACTGGACCACGAACAGTGTGGAACTCCTCGGCTACCGCCTCGGCTAGTGCCTGCTGTCCAACGGTGTAGGTGTTGTAGACGCGAGTCTGCGACGCACCCGCACCGGATCCTGCCTGAACGTTCTGGCAGCGAGGGTTCTCGAAGAAGTTCTGTCCCTCATACTCGCCGATGTTTCCAACCCAGATGTTTCCTGGGGCAGAGTACTCGTGAGGCTGACGCCAAGAACCGTTACCAGTCTCCGCACGAAGGTCGTGCGACACGTCCGGGTGAAGGAACGTGGTGTAGTACGAGTTCATGGTCGGGTGGACCTTGTTCGAGCGCAGCTTGGTAGTTGCGAGACGAACGTTGGCAGTGTCGTAGCGAGAGTTCGCAGTCTGGTCGATCGCCGTAAGGGCGATCGCCTGGGTCGGGTTGGATCCGAAACCGTAGCTCGGAGCACCGGTTGCAGGGTCATTGCGGATGGTCTGAGTACCGGCCGCAAGTACGTTCTGCACGATCAGGTCGACGGAGTCGATCAGGTTCCATGCAACCTGGTTGACGAGACCTGCGGTCACGTCAGTGAAGCTGAACAGGTCGAGCTTGTTCGACACGAGGATCGCGTTACCATACTCGTTCAGAGTCACGGAAACGGTGGTAGGCTGTCCGGCCGCAACGGCGTCCGGGTCCACCAGCTCGTTGAGCGGGGTGATAGCCTGTGCGAGATCCTGGTAAATCTCGAATACAACGGAAGAACCTGGCATGCTCTGCTGCGCTGGCTTCTTGTCTGCAACCCGGCGGAACAGTGGCTGGGCACGAAGTGCGAACTCAAGCTCGCGGTCGTACGCAGTCTGCACCAGGTTGGACATGGCAGCAGTGCCAGTGAAGGCGTTAGCCATTACACATCCTTAAGGGAGAATGCGGCCCGTGTTGTTATCCCTGCTGCTGATTCCTAGCAAGCTGGTTCCAGGCCGCTACACGATCTGCGGTAGATAGGGTCGGGTCGTTGAGCTGCTTCATAGCAACGTCATAGTTACCCGGTACTGCACCGTCGGCTCCTGCCTGCATCATCTGCTGGATCTGTGCCTGGTCGGTTGGGCTGACAGTAGACTGTGGTGCCTGCTGTGCCTGAGGTGCAGCCGCTCCGCCGAAAGCGGAGCGCATGTCATTGACCCACGAGGTAACCTTCTCAGGGTCGGCGTCGCCGTTGTAGTACTGGGCGGCGCTGCGTGGCACACCCTGAGATTCGAAGAGATCCCCAACCTGTGCTCGGCGAAGCTGCTGCTCTACGGCAGCAATGCGCGCCTCTGCTGCATCCGCTCGCTCCTTCTGGGACTTGGCATAGTCTCGGAGTGCCTTTGGTCCGTTGGCGTTCGGAAGCTCGTTGTCGGTCTCGTCGTAACCCCATGCGTCATTCATGACGTCTTCTCCCTTGTGTGTATCTTTGGATGCGAATGCTAAAGGCCACCCCGGGGAGGGTGGCCTTCACTCGTTCTACCGGACTCTTATACAGAACAACCGGCCGGTCGATGGTGTTCTGGGTGGAGAAGGTCGGATTCGAACCGACAGCCATCAGCTTGCAAAGCTGCTGCTCTACCGTTGGAGCTACATCCCCATTGCCAATGTGCGAGTGATCAAGTCGCTTGCTGTTCGGTACATTGGCGATACCAAGAGCCCCATGAAGGATTCGAATTGCATTTACTCACGAGCCTGATCAGGGATTCGAACCCTACCCCCCACTTTACTAGAGTGGCGCTCTCACCAAGTGAGCTATACAGGCAATGCTTACGTGGTCCCCGAGAGATTCGAACTCTCACTGTGCAGCTCCTAAGGCTGCCGCCTCTACCGTTGGGCTAGAAGACCGAGCCTCACCGGGGAATCGAACCCCGATGGCCTGTTTGGAAGACAGGTGCTCTACCATTGAGCTAGTAAGGCATTGGACGGATCTTCGGATCCGTCCATACTTGGGCGGTCTCAACCGCCAAGTGGGGTGATCAGAGGGAGTTGAACCCTCACCGGCGGGGTCACATCCCGCTGTTCTACCGTTGAACTATGACCACAGTTTGAGAGACTTCCACGAAGTCTCTCGGACCTCGCAGAGATACTCTGCATGGCTACCCCCCCTGGATTCGAACCAAGGCTAACTGATTCAGAGTCAGTCGTGCTGCCGTTACACTAGGGAGTAAAGCAAGGCATGTAGGAGTCGAACCTACTACGCACAGGGTTGGAGCCTGCCGCTCTTCCGGTGAGCTAATGCCTAGCTGGAATGGCAGGATTCGAACCTGCGACCAAGGTGTTAACAGCACCCTGCTCTGCCGCTGAGCTACACTCCATTAAGTTGGTCCACTCGGATTCGAACCGAGGTTCCCGGGGTAAGAGCCCGGTACACTGACCGCTGTGTTATAGACCAGTACCCCGTAGGGGAGTCGAACCCCTGACTCTTGGGTGAGAACCAAGTGTCTTGACCGCTAGACTAACGGGACATAGAGCGCTCCACCGGAGAGTTGAACTCCGATCCCCACCTTGACAGAGTGGGATCTTACCCTTAGAAGAGTAGAGCATTGGAGGGGACTTTCCGCCTATCACCCAGAGGGTACCCCCGATGGATCTCTTGAGCGGAAGACCTGGGAATCGAACCCAGTAGGCTGTTACACCCTACCACGTTAGCAGCGTGGCTCCTGACCGGTCGGGTATCTTCCATGTCGTGGCCAGTGCCAATGCTATCACTGATTAAGCTGCTGCGAAGCAGCACCACGCGCGCGGAAAGTAAAGGAGTCGAACCCTCAGCCTTGCGACTGGCACGGTTTTCTAGACCGCTTGCCCACCACCGGGCGCTACCATCCATAGTTCGCCTGATCGGATTTGAACCGACGACCGCCAGTGTATCAGACTGGTGCTCTTACCGCTGAGCTACAAGCGAAGTGCCCACCGCTGGGTTCGAACCAGCGACCTCCGGGGTTTCAATCCGGTGCTCTTCCAACTGAGCTAGGAGGACAGAGTGTACAGGTGGAGTCGAACCACATAGTAACCGCTTTGCAGGCGGCTGACAGGGCCGCCTGCCTGGACTGCACACGTACTCAGAGAGGGATTCGAACCCCCGACATACGGTTTGTAGGACCGTCGTTCTTCCACTGAACTATCCGAGTATGGCGCCGACGGGATTCGAACCCGTGTCGCATGGCTTATGAGGCCAGCATGGTAACCGCTCCACTACAGCGCAGTCGGTTAAGAGGGATTCGAACCCCCGACACGCGGCTCCGTAGGCCGCTGCTCTATCCACTGAGCTACTAACCGGTTGGGCACCCGGGATTTGAACCCGGATGGGAGGATTTTACAGACCCGCCAGCTCAGCCTGCGCTGTGCCCATTACGCTAGAGAGCAACCACATCAATCTCTCCGCATGTCAGCCCCGACCTCTATACGCTAATGGCTGACTTCCTGACGTCTAGCAGGCAGGGATCGAACCTGCGACTTCTCGCTCCCAAAGCGAGCGCTCTACCTCTGAGCTACAACTAGATGGCAGGAGGGTTTGATTCTTTGGGGGTCGTCTCCCCCTCCTGCGTGTCCAACTATACCTGTCCACTGGACCTTCGTGCAAGTCCTGCATGAGCAGCACCAGCCTGGCCCTGAGAACGTGCACGCTGCCAGCTTGCTAGCTTGTTCACGTTGTTGGCGGCTTCCTGCTGCTCGGGAGTCTGTGCACCGAATACGGCGGACTCCAGGGCCTCCTGGTTGACGTTCATGCCGTACTGCTTGGACAGTACCTCGTACGTCGGAAGCTGCTGCGCAATTGCACCGTATGCCTGAGCTGCCTGCTCGGCAGAAACTCCAGCCGCAGCGTACTGCTCTGCATGTCCGGAGACCTTGAGTCCCCGCTTGAGAGCCTCGGCACCAATCTGTGCCGCTGCCGCCGTCTTCTGGATCGAGCTCATTGCTCGATCCGGGTCAAGGAAGTACGCGGTAATGTGGGCATCATCGATGCCATACATCTGATACAGGGCATCCTTGAGCTGAGGACTTGCCAGGACCGTCGCCTGAGAGGCGAGGTCCACTCGGGACTTGAGTTCAGTCGGAGATACATCCTTGGCCAGGAAGCTGGTGAAGTCAGAAGCCTGGTCATAGAATCCCTCGGGCAGTCCAGCCTGCCTCATGAGCTGCCGATAGGACGACTCGGTACTCAGGTATTCGGCGGGGGAAAGGACAGGGAGGCCCTTCTTCTTGCGATCCTCATTGGCCGCGAATCGCTGCTTGTACTCCGGCGTCTGCTGGAGTGCGATCGAGATGGAGTCCGCGCTCATGCCCTTCTTGACATAATCGAAGATGGTGCCAGCCAGAGACTCAAGGCCGTACGTGGCGAACAGATTGGTCAGAGTCAGATACGCATCCTGCTGGATGGTCGACAGTCCGCCGGTGTTCAGGTTCGGATTGGTGGTTCCACCGATGCCGGTCATGGCTCCGGTGAAGTCGATGAAGCTGGTGGTCTTGCTTCCCGGAGTGTTGACTCCTGCCCCCGCCCCAGTGAAGCTGATTGGTGTACTCATCAGAACGCCATCCCCATGTCAACTAGTACCTTGTGAGCTACCCCCATGGTAGCGTCCTGGGCGTTCTTTGTCAGCTTCCAGCGAGGATCCTCCCGGAGCTTGTTCTGGAACTCCCAGAGCGGCTGAGTGCCGCTCGTCCCATCCTTGTTCTTGTAGCTCATGGCCGACCTGATGGCCGGGTCGAACATGTTAATGGATCCCGGCGCGATCTCCAGGATCTGACTCATGGTCTGCATATATGGGGATGCCAGGTCAGCCATGGTCTGACCTGCCTTGAGCTGCTTTTCGAACCCGGGGAAGGCTGCGACGGCCTGTGACATGATGTCGTTCTTGTAATCCTGGGTCGTCTTGTTACCCTTAACGATCTCCCTGGTGGCATCCTGTAGCCACTGAGTGGAGTTCTGCACGCCCATCGAGTACATGTAGGTCTGGATGTCGGTCATTGCCACTCCGGCCTCACCTCCAGTGAGGCCGCTCTTACCGAACACCATGTACTGACCGAAGACATCCCTTGCCTGATCATCGGTGAGGCCGTCGAAGATGATCTGCCCGGATACTCGGTTGATCAGATTCCAGTCGGCATTGGCTCCGAGCTGTCCCGCCATGTCCCACATCTTCATCTGGGTGTCATGCCACAGCTTGCCGTATGTGGCAGGATCCGTGTACTGGAGGGCGATCGCCTTCCTCTTGGTGTCGGATGTAGTCTTGTACCAGTTGGTCTTCTGTAGCTCGGCCTGGAACTTGTCCTGAGTCCAGTCTCCCTTCACTGCCTTGTCGAAGAGGGACTTGAGCTCAGGGAATGCATCAAGCATTCCCTGTACGAAGCCGTACTGCTGTAGCTTCTCATCGCGCTCAGCCATCAGATCAGCCCCATATTCTTAAGCACCTGGTTGCCTACGGCCATGGTCTTATCCATGGCCTGCTGAGTGGACTTCCACCTCGGGTCTCCACGAAGGAGACCCTCGAAGTCGTTCAGCGTCATGCCGGACGGCTTCCCATCCTCACCCACTCCATTCATCGCAGCCATAATGGTGGGATCCTTGAGGCTGATCGTGTTCGGGGACAGCTCCAGGTTCTGCGCCATCATCTGGATGTATGGGTTGGCGATGTTCTTCATCGACTGGCCAGCCTTGATCTGCTCGGAGAATCCCGGGTAGGCGGACATGGCCTGCTCATTGATGAAGTTCTTGAAGTCCTGCGGTGTGCTCATGCCCTTGACCATCATCTGAGCATAGTTCTTGATGGACTGGTCACTCATGTCGACCCCCATGGAGTCGGCGTACTGGCGCATGGAGTACTCATGCATGCCAGCCTCACCCTTGAGAGTCCCGTTCTTGGAGAAGTCGATGTATCCGGCAAGGACATCACGCAGCATGGACTCGTCCATGCCGTTCATCTCCATATCCTCGGCCAGCTTGGGGAGCATACTGTCTGGAACGGCAGCTCCAACCTTGGATGCCAGGTCTCCGATGAGGGCCTTGTTGGCATTCATCTTGGCTGCCCAGGTGGCAGGGTCGGTGGTCTTCATCTGGATAGCCAGACGTGCAGTCTGGCTGTTCTTCTTCCAGAAGTTGGTCTCGTGAAGCTTGGCCTGGAACTTGTCTACACTCCAGTCGCCATCGACGGCCTGAGAGAAGATGCTGCTGAGTTCCTTGTCCGCCTTGAGGAATCCGTATGCCCAGCCGTACTTGCCTGCCAGCTCCTCCGGGGACAGCTTCTTCTCGGTCGGCCCCTGAGCGGACCAGTTCGTGTTGCTCTCTCCCCCGCCCACCATGCCCGAAGGGCGGCGGGCTCCTGCAAAGTGGGATCGGTAGTAGTCACTGGAGATGTCGGAAATCTTGATGACGTCACCGGTGTGTGGGGCATGAAGCATCTTGCCGTTGCCGATGTAGATGCCGACGTGATCAGGTCCGGCCTGGCTCTCGGTATCGAAGAACACCATGTCTCCGACCTGGAGGTCCTTCATTCCGATGGCCTTGCCCTGGCCGATCTGCTCATACGTGACGCGAGGGATCTTGATTCCGAAGTGAGCAAACCCCCACTGTAGTAGACCCGAGCAGTCGAACCCCTGGTCAGGGTTGGAGCCGCCCCAGACATAGGGGCGGCCCTTGTACTGCATCAGGTAGTCAACGATCTGCTGTCCGCTGACCGCCATGGTTTAGTACCCCCTGGTAAGTAGCTGCATGAATGCATCGTAGTACGTGGTAGTGGCAGCGAACTCCTTGTGCTCTGCCGTACCCTTCATCTTCTCCTCTGCGGCTGCCTGTAGGCCAGCCGCACTGATGCCACCCTTGCTTACGGAGCTGGTGTTAGTAACCTCTCCGGTTTCGGGATCGATCTGCTGGGTGGTCGTAGTCACCTGAGGGTTGGCCCTTGCCTGGCCATTGAGGATGTTCATGTACTGGACGACCTCCTGAGAGGTCGGCCCTCGACCCAGCATGGATGCCATGGCGTTCTTAGTCAGGGCCAGCGCATCCTCCCGACTCATCTCATTGACGGTCGTGTTGGTCGTAGTCTTGCTGGTGGGACCCACATACTTCACCGGGGTTCCCGTGGCAGCGTCATACATCCAGTTGCCTCGGCGAACCAGTGCCCCTTCGCGAGACTTGTACGAGTTGAACACATCCATGGGGGACATGTTATTCCCTCGCGCCTGCTGCTGCATGGACAGATTAACCCAGTCGTCCCACTTGGCAAGCACCTCATCGATTCCCATGTTCGAGGAGAATCCGGGGATCTTCTTCATCGTCCCATCAACGATGAACTTGTCCAGCGTGGACTGATCCCAGCTCAGTGGGGCATTGACCGCATCCTGGTAACTCAGGAACTGAGGGGCCTGGCCTCCCCCCGGGAGGGGGGCGCCAGCCATTGGTCCTGCGGTGTACTTGGCAGGGCCCATTCCCATGTATACCCTACCAGTTGGCCCCATAGCAGTAGTGCTAGGGGACTGGGCGGAGTAGTTGAGACCCGCCGCCCTCTTGAAATCATCAACAGCGTTGCCGCTCATTGCCTCACCCAATCACAGAGGTCTGTAGCTGATCGTTGCTCAGGTACCTGTCCATGACGTCGCTGAACATGGTGTTGGAGTCCGCGATGGAATCACGGAACCTATCCCACTGGATAGCGATGTCATAGTTGGACCTTGCGGTCAGGCTGTCCGATCCACCTGCCATCTTGCGCTGGGCAAGCATGTTGACGAACTCCTCCCTGTGATACAGGTAGGCCGCCATGGCGGTGATATCGGACCTGGTTCCCTTGGTTGCCAGGGCCTGCATGCGAGGGTCGGAGACGATCTGGTTGAACGCCGCGATCCTCTTCGGGACCGCATCGCGGTCACTGACAGTATAGTCGTCCGCCCACTCCGGGTACTTGTTGGCAATCGCCAGGATGGTCTGGCGCTTGAACTCTGCCAGGTCCTCGGCACCCTTCTGCTGGAGGTTCGTGATTCCACGGTCGGACATGTCCGCCCTCACCGCATTCATCATCTTGGAGTACAGCTCCCATCCCGCACTGCGGGAGGTTGCTGCCAGACGATCCTCGGCGGATACGGTTTCACGGTCTCCATTGGCCTTCTGATAGGCCAGAGCCCACTGACTGAACTCACCCTCCTGAGTCGGGTCTCCAGTGATGAACGATCCGAGCTCAGGATTCTCCTTGAGAAGCGAGCCGAACTCGCGGCTCGCTGCCACGCCCTCGACGGTGGATGGGACTCCGTTCTTCGACTTGGACGAAGCGGCAGTGAACATCAGAGCGTCGGTGTACTCAAGGAAGTCCTTGCCGTAGCGGGCCATGAACTTGTCACGGGCAGTCTTCGGGTCGTCCTGCTTGAGGTTGTTGTATGCGTCGATGTACATCTGATACTTGTCCGCCTGCTTGGTCTTGCCCGGCAGTGCGAAGTCCGCGAGTGCGGTCAGGAAGTGCAGCTTGGTTGCGTCGGACTGAGCCTTGTTCCAGTCCGGCCTGTCCCCTCCATGCTGGTGGTAGTCGACAACCTGGCGACGGAAGGACGCCCATACGGCGTCCTGGTACTTCTGTCCGTCAGTGTCGTAGTTGTTCCACAGATCCTCGATGTAGGCGGGGGTGATGGAACGGACGATGTCCCCGAACACAGTCTCGGACTGAGTGCCATATGGCGCCATCCAACCCAGGAAGCTGGACAGCTCCGGGGCATTACGCAGGACGGCCTGGGCAGGAACCGCGACGACAGGTCCGAACCCGGGGTTCCACCATGGCTCACCTGGAGTCACGACGTTCAGGGATCCGAGGTTCACGTTGAAGTCCCTAATCCCCTCAGGCAGGTTCTTGTATGCAGGGTGCGTCTGGAAGGACAGTACCCTGTCCTTCATCTCCACGAAGTCACCGTTCTCGTTGCGCCCATCCTCACCAACCTTGTTGCCGTAGCGATCGGTCACCAGGTTGGCTGCAACTGGAGCATTGTAAATCTTCGCCATCTTACCCACGAGGTCCGGGTTCTCGATGATGAGCCCACCCCAGCGGACCATGGAGTCCGCATATGCGGAGAAGAATGGGGAGATGTTGCGGACTGCCGCACTGAAATTAGTACGACTCGGGTCATACAGAACCTCGCGCATGGTCTGGCGCGCTGCCTTGTCAGCGCGAGCCATCAGCTTGTTCATGTCCTCGATCGGAATGTGGGTAACGTTGTTGCCCATCTTCGCCTCGGTGTTCATGTACAGGTCGATGGCCTCCTGCATGTGCATGCGGTGAGCACGTACATACGTAGGATGCCAGCTCAGGCGGTCGGATGCCGCCCTCGGGATTCCCTGGAACCACTTCTCGTTCAGCCTGTCGAACCAAGAGAACGCATGATCTGCTCCCCCGCCCAGGCTGGCCTTTAGCTCCTCACCGTGGACCAGTGGACGCTCGGACTGGGGTACTGCCTTGAAGTCCTCGAACGGGATTCGGCCCTGCTTGGCCCTTTCGCGCAGCGCCTCAGGGATGTACTGGTCGATCATAGCCTTGACGATCTTGATGTGCTCGGCCGGATCGTTGCGACCCGCATATCCCAGGTTTGCCCTGTACTGCGCTCCCTCTGGGGAGCGCAGGAACTTGAGAGCTGCCTCTCCGGTCTCGTCCTGCACCACCAGCTGGCCAACCTTGTCCTGGAGGATCTGGTTGTTTACCGCCTTCTCCCAGGAGTCCAGGTGGTTGACATCACCAGGGGTGATGCTCTTGTAGTTTCCGGAGCGAATCATGTCCTCCTTGGCGAAGGACTCAAGGCGAGAGAACACGGTCTTCCAAGAGTCGGAAGAAGTGATCTGCTCACGAGAGATCGTACCGGAGTACGCCTCATTGAATGCCTCGGGCACAACCTGGCCACGGTAATGGAAGGTTCCCTCTCCGGAGCGACGCACGCCCTGAGAGGCGTGCTCAAGCAGTGCACGCTGGTAGGACTTGAACTCCTCAAGGTATGCCTTGGCGTTGTCGATTCGGTCCTGCCAGTGCATAAGACCATCGGCATCCTCAGGGACATATCCTCCGGTGAACGTACCCGGCACGTTCTTACGGCGTGCCAGCTCACCCTCAAGCTTACTGATGTGCTCGCCGAGGTTGTCGATCATGCTCTCCACCATAGGCAGGGAGCGGTTCACCTCATGAGTGCGGATCGTGTTACCGGCAGCGTCCAGTACAGCGCCTCGCGGCACTCGGTTGCGCAGGATGGACATTCCACCGCAACCGATGTCGGACATGATTGCCATGGCACCGAACTTTGCCGCCCTTGCCATGGTCTCCTCGGAGACGTTGCGGGCAACGTAGGAGACGCGCAGCAGGTTGCCCAGCTTGAAGACGGTGTTGAACGAGTCGGCAACCTGATCGATGGTGTCCTTGGCGGAGATGCCAGCCTTGCGCATCCTGCTGATGCCATCGGCATTCCTCATGAGGAATCGATCGAACTGCTTGATGTTCGGCAGGAAGCTGGTGTACTGGTTCTGAGTCCCGAAGACGGGAGACGTGATGATCTTCTCTCCGTCATGAAGCTGGTCAACCCTGGTGGACTCCTCGCCGATCGGCGCAGAGTACATCTGGTTAGGGCGGCGAGCCTTGCCTAGCTCCTGGGTTGCCATGTTGCGGTAGCGATTGAACATCTCCTGTACGGTCTCGATGTCCATGCCGTACTTCTTGCCATACGCCTCAAACAGCATGGGCTCTACGGCATCCTCCATGAACCTGACGGAGTCCTGCTTGTTGCCGATGCGACTGTAGTTCTTGACGATGTCCGCCACCTGCTCGGTGGCGATGGGGCTTGCCTTGAGGTATGCGCCAAGCTTCTCAGCGGAATCCCACTCATTGTGGTTGATGACTCCGGTTGGCAGCTTGTCCCCCATCTTGCCGATGAATCGTACAGTTGCTCCATACAGGCCGTTCTGTAGAAGCCGAGACTGGAATCCCTCGGTCGCCTTGGCGCCAAGGTACTGAACCTGTCGGCGCTCCGCCTGCTTGGTTACATCGCGACCGATACCCATGACGCGAGCCTCGCGCATGGATCCAAACAGTGGGTTGGTCGCAGCCTTGTCCCCGAACGTCATGGCCTTATTGAGCCACTCGTTCTCCTCCTGTAGCGCACGAAGCTGGGCATCAGTTGCCTGGAGGTCGGAAGTCACACCGGCTCGCCACTCGGCGAGGCCGGGGATCTGGACACCCTTGTAGTACGAGGTCGGAATGCTGGCAGGATCCAGAGGCTTCACCTCATATGGGAATAGGGCAAGCTGCTCTCCACCCTTCTCCTCGCCTACCACCGGGGCGACCTTGGGGGTCGCCTCCTTGGCGGGGGAATAGTAAGGGCTCACGTTGAACAGGCGACCCTGCTCATCGATCTTGACTCGGTCATCGATGGAGCGGCTAAGGTTGGTGAACTCGAACTCTCCGGACTTGATGGCCTCGTCAGTGTTCTTAGACTGTCCTCCAGTCGCTAGGCGTCCCTTGGCGGTCTGCGCTAGCGCAGGCTTGATCGGCTTCGCCCGGAAGTTGTTGTCGACCAGGGAGTCGAAGCTGTTGCGGTAGACGTTGTCCGCATTGGTCACGTTCACCCGGTGATCGAGAGCCTTGCCATATGCGAGCGCGAACGCATTGGATCGCTGGGCCATCTGCACGAACGCCGCCTCATCGCCCATGGCGAATCGGTAGGCTAGACGCCAGTCGTCCACAGTCTTGGCATTGGACAGAACATCGGCAAGCTGTGCGGACATATCCCTGCTGGTGAATGCGGACTGCCTGCTGCCCCTTCCCCGCTCAAGAGCGTAGCGAATCTCCTCCGGAGACTTGCCGATTCCCCAGTTGGCAAACGCCTCGAACTTCTTGGAGTTGGTAATGGACTCGGCATCGCGAACGAACATGTTCTTGCCCAGGATGTTGACACCCTTGGTGGCACCCTCGGCAACCTCCACGACGCGCGTCGCTCCGCGCACCACCTTCGCCGCCTTACCTGCGAAGATCGTCGGGTCCAGGAAGATGGAGGATGCCGCATCGGTCAGGCCGGTACCGACACTATACTTCCATCCACCCTGCTGCTTCCAGTAGTTGGTGTCATACAGGTACTTCTCGTCCTGATACTTCGGATCAACCGTGTCGGCCAGAGACGCACCGAAGGTCGGAACCGCCAGCATCTCACGTAGCAGCGTCTCACCCGGGGACTGACCCATCGCTCCGGACACATTGAAGTATGCCTGGCCTGGAGAGATGTGCTCGGCGTTCTTGTACGCCTCGCTCCACTCGGCACCATCAACCATAGCCCCAGCATTGCCCTGGGCAAGCTTGCCCATCTGGAGGATACCCGTGGTGAGCGGCTGGCTCACCACGTTGGAGTATAGCCAGTATGCACCGGTCGCCATCTTGTCGAGAGGCTGATAGACGGTATTCTTGAACAGCCACTTCTGGGCAGCCCAAAGCTGCCCCACTACGGGTACGGAGTTGAGCTGCTCGTTGGCGGTCTTACCCATGATTCCCAGGAATCCGGCCATACCCTTGAGTCCGCCGATGAATCCCTTCTCGTGCGGCTGCCCATCCATGCCGCGGTGCACAGACCAGCTGCCGTCATTGCCGACATCGATGTACTTGTCGAAGTCCTCCTGAGACATACCAAGAGACTCCGCCGTAGGGCGGAGTCCAATGGCTGGCTGCTGCTCGCGCGGTAGCTGAGAGTCGGGAATCATCGAGTACTGCATGGCGGTCCACGGGTCGTCATACATGCCGCGAGACGCCATGCCGACGTTGTTGTTCCACCAGCGTGCCATCAGATACTCGCCTTCATCCTTCGAATCATGTTTCGTGCTGCCGCCGAACTGTCCGGCTTGTTGGCCAGGAACTCTGCGGCAGGAAGAGTTGATGCCATGTTGGCCTTCGCCTGTGCATCCTCCGCAGTAAGACCGAGAGCGCCGACACCGGCGCCAGCCCCAAGGGCTGCGCCGTCAGTTACCGGAGTACCCGGCTGATTGGAGTCCGCACCGATCGGGATCACTCGATCCCCGGGGTTGCCGAACAGGCTTGCGAAGTCCATGCCCTGCGGAACCCCGTTGGTCTGAGATACGGGGGCATCCTGCTGGAGCTGCTTGTATGCCTTCTGCTCCCCGTACCCGGCATTGGGTAGCTGAGCGATTGGCTGCCTGTCAGTCCTCTGGGAGAACGGACCCGGACCCGAGACCGGGATTGCCATCGACTACCTCCTTGAAGCGACGGTCGTACTGGCGCTGCATTCCATGCTGCGCCCCGAAGATTGCATATGCCTTGAACATCCGCTCGACATCACCTGCAATATTGGCGATGCAATCGAGAACCGGGACGATGACCGCCCAGCGGTTGTGGGTCTGGGGAGTGATCTCAATCTCCTCGGTAAGGTCATCGTCCACGGCTACTCCTTGATCAGTGGTTCGGCAGGCTGGAATCGTAGTTCGCGCCGGAGCCACCCTTGGTGGTGCCGGTGTTCACAATGATCGTGCTGTTCCAGCTCGGAGAGCTGGTTGCCTGCACTCCGCGCGGGGCATCCATGGAGTGCGACTCCATGGTAGCAGTCTCCCACGTTGCGCATGGAGCTACGGTGTCTGCCCACTTGTTGGAGCGAGGGTGGTCGGAGAACGCTCCGCCCAGTGCTCCCTCGAATGGGGACTGGCTGTTGGGACCTGGCATGGTCACTTCCTCACTGTCTTGACTGGCGCCGCCTTAGGGGCGGGCGCCTTCCTGGGTGCGTGGCAGAAGCCACATACTTCTACACCGGACTCATTGGTGATGAAGTAGACGGTTGCGCCGATAGCCTCGGCGTACTGGCACTCGTGCATTAGATCTGCTGCTCTCGTCGGGTTCGTACGTTCATGTTCGGCTGGCCGTTACCGCGAAGGCTGGCCAGCATCTGCATCACGTCCCTACCCCCTCCAGCGGCCTCAGGGCCCGCTGGAGCGCCTGCTGGCCCTCCCTGGGGTGACCCCCCCATCATGGCCTCAAGAGGGTTCTGAGGGCCCTGTGGGGCCTCCTTGGGGGTGAATGCCTTGAGCACTGCATCCTGGATCGGAACGCCTCGCTCGCGGAGCTTCATGAGCTCCGCCATCTGGGTCAGGGGCTGGATCGGGTCCATGCCCTGTAGGGCCATCTGGGGGATCGCTGCCATGGCCGCCTGCACACCCTGCTTGAGCGCATCAGACATCTGCTCCTGGTCAATCTGAACCTGCATCTGGGCAACGTCTACCTCCATCGGAAGCTGACGCTGGACGAAGTCCCTCGATACGAGCTGATCACCGCGAAGCTGTAGAAGCGCGACGATAGCTCGCGCAGGATCCTGACCTGCCGCAAATCCATAGGAAACGTCTACGGTGTAGTTGCCGTTGATGTCCTTCGATGCAGTGAACGTGTCCTCGAACGGGGTACCCTGCACGAGACCGCGAATGGTCTGCCTGTCGTTCGGCCAGAACTTCTCATACATGCGGAAGGCGATCTCGATCGCCCTCTTGAGTGCCTGGCCGATTACCTGCTGCCCCGTAGTGATGACAGTATCGAAGCCACCCATGAGAGCCTCGACACCCTTGCCGGTGATGATGGAAGCATCCACGTTTCCGGAGCGGGCCTGAGGAGACCTGGTCGCGAGCCTCAGCTCGCGCTCAAGTACCTGCTCACCCTGAACCGCATACTGAGGCATGTTCGTCTCGATCTTGCGGATCTTCTCGGGAGAGTCCGTGCGAAGCACGGAGTCTGCACCGAACACCATACGCTGGAGGTCTCGCGGCACCGCGATAGGTGCACGCACCGACTTCTCGGTGGCCTCAAGCCCAAGCATGGCCATGCGAGACTTCGCCAGGTAAACCCAGATCGCATCGTCGTACGCTCCACGGATCTCTCCGTCATACGACGGCCTGACCGCAGGGGAGATCGGAATCTCACCGAACGGGTTCGGCATGGTCTGGAGCATGGTGTTGCTGTACTCCGGGAGATACATGTACATGATCTCGTTATCCATGTACTTGCAGATTTCGATGTCCCGAAGCGCCCAGCTAGGATCCTCTCGACCATAGCTGTCGGTCTTGATCAGTTCCTTGCGGAGGAACGGATACTTGGATACGAGATGTACCGCCTGCTCCTGCCAGCACCTAGAGTACGAGCGAAGCTTGCCGAATACATCGAACTCCGGGTATGCGCCCATCGGGCTCTCCACCCGAATGATTGGCATGTTGCGCTCGAAGTCCGGCTCCACTACATACACACCCATACCGAAGGTGAGATAGTGGTCGGCGAGCTTGATCTGCTCGCCTGCCTGGAGCCTGGACTCAAGCACAATGTGAGCAGCAGCGCGCGTGCGCTTGCTGCTGAACTTCTTGGACCGATCGCTGGTCATCAGCGAGTTGGTGCAGTTGATCGATGGCATCTGGCCCATGACCTCGGAAGTGTCACGAGCAGTGGTATCGATCATGTTTGCCACGACAGGGTGAGGCCAGGGATCCGGCATGGACCCTGGCACCACCGTATCGATATCACCAGAGCGAACGTCGCGAACATCTCGCTGGCGCTGGTCTCGCTCCCTTGCGGCATCCTTGAGGGCTTCGACCTTCTTGGCTACCTCATCGAGAGTCCGCGTCATTCGTCACCTCCTCAGGTGATCGGTGCATTCCAGAGCGCGTTCCAGGTCATCTTGCCAACAATGCCGTCGGCAGCTAGTCCCTTCTCTGCCTGGAACTGTCGCACTACTCGGTCAGTCTGTGGTCCAAAGGATCCATCCACCCCAATCGTCCAGCCTCGTGCAGCGAGGCGAGCCTGAACGGTTCGTACCACATCTCCACTCGATCCGAGCTTGATGTAGATTCCCGGCCATGGGTGGTTGGGAGTTGGGGCGGGGGAAGAGGGCACGGAAGGGGAAGACCCTCCGGGCTCAAGTGCAGCACTGCGCACGAGAGCGTACAGTGGCTCACCCGGGCAGGAGGTTGCGTATCCGTCGCGGTGTCCCTTGATCTCGTCCCCCGCCCCGTTGGCACGGAGGTATCCGATGGCGTCCTTGATGGCCTGGACCATCTCGGGGGTTGGAGTGGTATCCCCGGAATCCCCGAGGAAGGCGACCACCGAATAGTGGTCGCCATTCAGGGTCTGGTTGCCATTGGCACCAGTCTTCTTCCGAAGGCCACGTCCCTCGAACACATACCCGTGACGGCAGGCAGCGAAGTTGTAGGCCACGTCCACATATCCCTCCGCCTTGTTAGCAAGGTGGGATGCGCGGATGTCCCGCCACTCCTGCCAGCATCCATCATGGTCGGTGATCGATACGTGGGTTCCCTCATAGTGAACCTTCACACCCTTGGCGGTCGGCCAATCGGCCGCCGCACTCGCGGGCCATCCAAGGTCACTGCGGCTTACTAGCTTCATCTAGCTTCTCCTTGATTTCCCTCAGCAGGGTCAGGGCGTCCCTGTCGAGCTGAACATCTTCATGTAGCGTGCGGCGGTCTGCCGCCGCCGCCCGGTTTCCACTCATCAGCAGGATCGGTGTGGCAAATGCAGCCTGTGCGCTCATCACAAGATTCGCGAGGATGAACGGGTACAGGTCCCACGCCCCGGTCATATGCAAACCATTCCAGACAAACCAGGCAGTAAGGAAGGCCGCCTGCCCCAGCACGAACTTCCACGATCCCATCACTTCCGCTAAACGGTCAGCTGCCTTCTCGCTGAACTTCACGACGCCACCACCTTTTCTCCCTGACCCTATGCGTCCTGTTGGGTTCGATGACGGTGCAGCAGTCGCAAGTGTACAGCCTGTTCCACTTGCCAAGCATTCTCATCCAGACCACCAACTCGTCGCGCTGTCATGCATGGCTGCCTGACTCATGTAGTCAAGGTCAACCACCGCCTGTCGAGTCCTGTCCCTCTCGGACAGGAACGTATTGGCGAAGTGAGTCTCCTCCCGGACGCTCACCTCTTCGACCAGCTCTCGGCAGCGAATCTCTGCGAACCACAGGGCCATCACGCAGTCGGTCTTGCGCCGGGTCTTCTTGCCCGGCGGTTCAGGCTCCCAGGTCACAAGCTGACTGATCAGGGCCTTCACACCTTCCGCCTGCTTGTTGGGCAGGCGGATGAGCTGCTGCTTCTTCTCCCAGCCATCGAACAGCATCGACATGGAAGCCACACCGAAGTCGGCATCCCACTTGTTGCTGCCGGTGAAGTGCTCGCGCAGGAGACAACCCCTACTTGCGAGGAACGAGCGGATCTCACGGTTCTGGGTAACCATGAGGTTCATGGCGTTCTTCTCGATACGCCACTCGTTCATCTTGTACTTGACCGTCCACTCCTTGATCTTGTCGAAGATGTCGTCAGGCTTGGTCGGACGAGTCCAAACATCCAGTACCCACCTGATACCCGTAGTTCGGTCCATCGCGATGACCACCGCGGCCGAATTACCGGTAACCGCCGGGTCGAACCCGCCCACGACATAGCAACCCTCAAGACCGCGGGGGCGACCCTGAGCCGTACCTGGAGGCATTGGGCCGGGCTGCCTTGCAGCGTCTACTGAACCGAGAACAGCCTTCTCGTGGAAGATCGCATCATCAACAACCTGCTCCTGCATGTAGACGAGAGCCCAGTTCCTCGGACTCATGGAGGCCCTGCGCTTCTTGAGCGCGGGCCCGGTCCACATAGGATACAGGCCGTTCTCGTTCTTCTCAACAAGAGACCTACCAACCTTGGATACCGGTGGACGGTTGGTGAGAGGCCAGAGAGTCTTCCACTTCTTCGGATCATCATCGAACTCAAGGACGGCTGGCTGAGTCAGGTATGTCCACGGAGACGATTCCTCACCGTAGTACTCATCCTTGATGATCTCTCCATAGAGGTCAACAGGAGCAAGTCGGGTTCCAACGAGTAGGCAAACACCTCCGGGGTAGGAGAGTCGATTGTAAACCTCTCGCTGTAGCCAGTCCATCTGCTTCTCATACTCATGAGCGTTCTTGCCAGTGACACAGTCGTCCAGGATGATCAGGTCGGCTCGGGAACCATAAATGTGGCCACCGATGGACAGGGCCTGAACCGTGGGGTCCTTCTCGCCCGAGTCTCGGAGATCCGAGCTGACATAGATTGAGTCGGCAGTCCAGCTCGCCGCATTGGCGGCGAAGCCACCATCCGGGGCGAAGTCGATCTGGAGCCTGCGATAGTTGGGGTTCGGAGACGACAGTCGATCCTTGATGCCTCGAAGGAACTTCTTTGCCATCTCCTGAGTCTGGGACACGATGATGACTCGGATGTTCGGATCCTCGCAGATCCGGTACGTCACATAGTTCGTCGTGATGGTGGTCGACTTGGCATGCTCGGGTGGAGTGTTGATCAGGATGAACTCGGGCTCACCCTTGATGTACGTCTGGCTCTCGTGCCTATTCCTCGGCTCCCGCCCCTCCAGGAGATCGATCCACTGTAGGTGGTGGTTGAACAGCTTGGTATCCAGGTACTTCTCACAGAACTCCGGGAAGGACGGCATGGTGCCGTCCTCACGCGCCTCAGGCTTGATGTCCTGCCTTACCGAGCGGATCCTGTCATCCTGCTGCCGGAACGTTGCGTCGGAGGTACGCCAGTAGGTCACTGCCGGAAGCGTGACGCCAACTTCGTCACATGCTGCCATTCGACCAACGCCCTCCTGCGTGAGGCGCAGGAAGGCTGCCTTCTTCTCCGGGGTGGTCAGCTCTCGCCTTGGACGAGCCATGAAAAACCTCCAGGGTTGTAGTATCGCGAGGGAGCGAAGCGAACGAGCGATACTCCAGGAAGTTTTGCGAGTCATGAAGCTCAGCCTGCGGCTTCGCCAGGGCGGGGAAGGAATTCCGGGAACGGACCAGATTGGCAATCGTACCCAAGACGCCCGGCCTTCAAGGGGCCGGGCTATACAGGAATCCCAGGGTATCTAGCTATATCAAGCTATACCTTGGTAACAGACTCCCTGTAGGGGAGTCTGTACTAGGGTAACCTTAAGTAAACCTAGGTATACCTAGGGTTTGGAAGGGTACTGTCCACAGGACAGTTTGTCAACTCGACCAGCTCCCCACCACGCCTCTGGTACCCTACACCGGGTCCTGCTCGGGTCTGCTGGCCTCAAGTAAAAAGTTCTTCCACTATATATACGGTGTCTTTTGGCCGTTTCGTGGACACCGCCTAGCCACCAGTTTTTGTAACGGTTTGGTAACGTAGTCAGACCCCTTGGTACCACTGGATCGTTCGTATCGTCAACCATCTGCAATGTGACGCAGATCACATCCTATATGGCAGATTTGGGGGGTGACTCACACACACACATGCGGGCCGATTTAACAACCCCCGGGTCGCCGATGATCATGGACGCGCGTCCAAGGTTGCACCGGGATCCAAGGTTGTACTCGGGTACATCGATGTACCTCGGTCCACGGATCGGGGCTGCACTCGGGTCCAAGGATGCACTCAGGTACACAGATGGGGTCGCACATGCATAGGTATGCGGGCTCATGCATGGGCATCTGCGAGGGTTATCGTCACTCTGACGCGAATGTGCAATGTCACATGGTGGAGGGGATCTTTCCAGCACATTGGGATCCTAAGCTTAGAATTCCACGTGGACAAGTTGTC
>JADMIO010647506.1_pt1 | contig 22532 bp, 27 predicted proteins | sample 8958161 | NCBI WGS metagenome assembly JADMIO01 (sample SAMN16585339, study PRJNA669376) | soil metagenome | isolation source: Crop rotation soil | place: USA: Cullars Rotation, Alabama | collected 2011 | reverse complement strand
TCGGCGACGGTAACTGGCCGGGCCTCACCGCCGAGCCACTGTTTGCCGCCGACCTCACGCCGGTGTGCGCGCCGCGCCTAGCCGCCGGTCTGAAGCGGCCGGGCGATCTGAAGGGGCCGAGCCTGCTGCGGGTGGCGCATTCGCCCGACGACTGGCCGCTGTGGCTGAAGGCGGCGCAGGTGCCGCGACTGACCGCGCGCGGGCCGGAATTCCAGTTCTACGGCCAGGCGCTGCAGGCCGCGATCGACGGGCTCGGCATTGCCATGGGCATCCGGCCCTATATCGACGACGACCTGGCCGCCGGGCGGCTGGTGGCGCCATTTTCCCTCAGCGTGCCCAAGGGCATGCGCTGGTACCTCGTCTACCGCCCGTTCCGCACCGAACAGCGCGATTTCGCCGCATTCCGCCGCTGGATCATGCGCGCGGCCACGGAGCCCGCCGGCCGCCGCAAGCCGGCGCGCGGCGGCTGACCGTGCAGAAGTTGCAATTTTAGCGCGACTTTGTGAGCGGCTTCACAAGCCGATTCCGCGACCTGTGTTCTCATCCGAATCCAAGAGAGCGCGGAGCCGGAGATGAGCTGCCTTTACGACGGTTTTGACATCGAATCTTTCGAAGCGGGAAAAGGCTTGTGGCACGCGCGGATCCGCCGGGCCGACCAGCAACCGCTCGTCATCGACGGCATCGCCTTTGCCGCCCTCGATGTCGGCTTTGCCTGGCACGACCAGGAAGCGGCAATTGCCGATGCCAAGAGCCACATCGACCGCTTCGGGCTTCGCAACCAGGGGATTTCCAACGGAGCATCGCATGCCGCGAATTGAGGCCCAGCCGAGCGCAAGCGCCAGCCCGGCGCTGTCAGCCTGTCCACAATGCAGCGCCGGTCTCGTGGTGCTGAAGATCATCCCCGGCCGCGTCGGACGCGGCGGCTGCGAATACTGGACCATGCGCTGCACCCGTTGCGGCGGCATCCATCTCGATATCGTCGAGCGCGCGGCCGCGCCGGCGGTGTGATTCGCCAAGGCAGTGCTGTTGCGCAGCGGCGCGGTACTGCCATCTGCTGACAGCTTCGTGAGAGGCGACGCCCCCCGCGGAACCGGCGGCGTTTCCCCTTTCCTGCATGGCGGAAGCATCCCATATTCGCCGCATGGCGAAGAAACCTGACACTCCCAAAAAGCCCGGCAAGACCCCGAAATCCAAAGCCCACCGCCCCGACGTGCAGCCGATCGGGCCGGCGCTGGCTGAATTGCTCAATCCCGCCATCAACCGCGGCGACGCGGGCCTGGGTTCGGGCACCGGTTTGCAGCCGCCGCCGGACAATTCCTGGGACCGCCGCTCCGGAGGGGAAGCCGCCGCGCACCGGGCGCGCGCCTCGACGCGCGGCACCCAGGAGGATGTCGCCAGGCGCGACGCCGCGCGCGAAGGACTCGAGGAAGCGCCGCAAGCCAATTACGGCACGGCGGCCACGGTGCCGACGCTCGATCCGGAGCTGGCGCGGCAATTGGGGTTGCCGACGGCGGAAGACGACGAAGCGGAATTGGCGCGCCCGCCGCGCAACAAGATGGAAGCGCTCGGGGTCAAGGCGACCGCCGAGGCGCTGGAGAATTTGATCCGCGACGGCCGCCCGGAATTCCGCAAGGACGACGGCTCGCTGAAAGTGTGGACGCCGCACCGCCCGCCGCGCCCGGAAAAATCCGAAGGCGGCGTGCGCTTCGAGATCAAGTCGGACTACCAGCCCAAGGGCGACCAGCCGACCGCGATTGCGGAGCTGGTCGAAGGCATCGACCGCAGCGACCGCACGCAGGTGCTGCTCGGCGTCACCGGAAGCGGCAAGACCTACACCATGGCCAAGGTGATCGAAGCGACGCAGCGCCCGGCGCTGATCCTGGCGCCGAACAAGACGCTGGCCGCGCAGCTCTACGGCGAGTTCAAGAACTTCTTCCCCGACAATGCGGTGGAGTATTTCGTCTCCTATTACGACTACTACCAGCCGGAAGCCTACGTCCCCCGCACCGACACCTATATCGAGAAGGACTCATCCATCAACGAGCAGATCGACCGCATGCGCCACTCGGCGACGCGCGCGCTGCTGGAGCGCGACGACGTCATCATCGTGGCGTCCGTGTCGTGCATCTATGGTATCGGCTCGGTCGAGACCTATACCGCGATGACCTTCGCGCTGAAGAAGGGCGAGCGCATCGACCAGCGGCAGCTGATCGCCGACCTCGTGGCGCTGCAATACAAGCGCACCCAGGCCGAGTTCACCCGCGGCACGTTTCGCGTGCGCGGCGACGTCATCGACATCTTCCCGGCGCACTATGAAGACCGCGCCTGGCGCGTGAATTTGTTCGGTGACACCGTGGAGAATATCGAGGAGTTCGATCCGCTCACCGGCCACAAGCAGGACGAGCTCGAATTCATCAAGATCTACGCCAACTCGCACTATGTAACGCCGCGCCCGACGCTGGTGCAGGCGATCAAGTCGATCAAGTCCGAGCTGAAGCTGCGGCTCGACGAGCTCAACAACCAGGGGCGCCTTCTCGAAGCACAGCGGCTGGAGCAGCGCACCACCTTCGATCTGGAAATGCTGGAGGCGACCGGAAGCTGCGCCGGCATCGAGAACTATTCGCGCTATCTGACCGGCCGTCGTCCCGGCGAGCCGCCGCCGACGCTGTTCGAATATGTGCCCGACAATGCGCTGATCTTCGCCGACGAAAGCCACGTCACCATTCCCCAGATCGGTGCCATGTTCCGCGGCGATTTTCGGCGCAAGGCGACTCTAGCGGAGTATGGTTTCCGCCTGCCCTCCTGCATGGACAACCGCCCGCTGCGCTTCGAGGAATGGGACATGATGCGCCCGCAATCGATCGCGGTGTCGGCGACGCCGAGCGGCTGGGAGCTGAATGAGAGCGGCGGCGTGTTCGTCGAGCAGGTGATCCGTCCCACCGGGCTGATCGATCCGCCGGTCGATATCCGCCCTGCGCGCACGCAAGTGGACGATCTCGTCGGCGAAGTGCGCGCCACCGCGGCGAAGGGCTATCGCTCGCTGATCACGGTGTTGACCAAGAGGATGGCCGAAGACCTCACCGAATATCTGCACGAGCAGGGCATTCGCGTGCGCTACATGCACTCTGATATCGACACGATCGAACGCATCGAGATCATCCGCGATCTCAGACTCGGCGCGTTCGACGCGCTGGTAGGCATCAACCTGTTGCGCGAGGGCCTCGACATTCCCGAATGCGCGCTGGTGGCGATCCTCGATGCCGACAAGGAAGGCTTTTTGCGCAGCGAGACCTCGCTGATCCAGACCATCGGCCGCGCCGCGCGCAATGTCGACGGCAAGGTGGTGCTCTATGCCGACACAGTGACCGGCTCGATGGAGCGCGCCATCGCCGAGACGAACCGCCGCAGGGAGAAGCAGGTCGAATACAACGAGGCCAACGGCATCACGCCGGAAAGCGTGAAGAAATCGATCGGCGACATCCTCAACTCCGTCTATGAGCGCGACCATGTGCTGGTCGAGATCGGCGACGGCGGCATGGCCGACGACGTCATCTCTATCGGCCACAACTTCGAGGCTGTTCTCTCCGACCTCGAAACCCGTATGCGCGAAGCCGCCGCCGATTTGAATTTCGAGGAAGCCGCCCGCCTGCGCGACGAGGTGAAGCGCCTGCGCGCCACCGAAATGGCCGTGGTCGACGATCCCACCGTGAAACAGAAGGCCGTCGCCGGCCGCGCCGGCGCTTACGCCGGCACCAAGAAATACGGCGAGTCCGCGAATTTGCCCGTCAGCGCGATGAAGAAGAAAACCGTGCAGTCAGCATTGAAGGCCAGCGGCGGCGGCCGCACGGGTTCACGCGTGCACAAGCCCGACCTCGACGAGATGCATGGCCCGGAATCCCTGCCCTATCGCGAAGGCCGCGCGCTGCCGGCAAAGCCGTTCGGCGGAGCGAGCCGGATCATCCAGCCGACGGATTCGCGGCAGTCAGGCCCGGAGTTCGGGCCGAGCCCGCGCTCGAGCGGCGGCGCGCCGGGGAAGCGCGGCGGGTGGAAGAAGAGGTAGCTGGCCGCTGGGCGCTGCAAAAACCCTTCTACTAACGATTAAGTTGTCAATTTGCTTCGAAATACTGATAGTTGTAGGAAGCTTTTTAGAGCCGCTTCGAAATTGCGAGAATGATTGTTATGTCTAGCGCAGAACCGCCGTGGATTGCAGCCTTCAAAGCACGCACCGATTTGGTGGCATTTGGAGACAACGCACTAGGACTATTCGCGCTTGCCATACGGTTCAATCTAGACGATCTCGCCACCGTAGCTGCCGATTCGATCACGGATGGCAGCGACGACAAGAAGTGTGATCTTATCCATGTGGACCTAGACAACGGATATGCCGTCGTCGCCCAATGCTACGTTTCGGCGCGAGCTAAGACGGAAGCGCCCGCCAACAAGGCAAGCGATCTTAACACTGCAGTTAACTGGCTTCTTCAGAGAGACATCAAGGATCTTCCAGAACGGATCAGGTCTGCAGCTCAAGACTTGAGGAAGGCCATCGATGACCAGAAAATTCGTCAAATACACGTCTGGTACATCCACAATTTGCCAGAATCAAAGAACGTCGCCGATGAATTGAAGACGGTGGAAGCGACGGCGTCTGCCGCCCTCAGGCTTCATTTCAAAGGAAAGGGAGTCAAAGTCCAGGCGCTGGAAGTTGGTCAGGGAACGCTCGACGATTGGTATAACGACACGCAGTCTCCAATTCTTGTTACGGACAATTTCTCGCTCAAAGTTGAGGCTGGATTTGAGGTATCCGGACCCGCGTGGCGCGCATTCGTAACGGCCGTCCCTCTCGCCTTTCTCAGAAGGGAATACCTGAAGCACAGCGTTAAGCTGTTCTCAGCTAACGTGCGCGATTATCTTGGATCCAAATCGTCAGACAGCAACATCAATAACGGGATTAAGAAAACTGCCGAGGGTGAGCCCGAAAATTTCTGGGCTTACAACAATGGGCTAACAATCCTCGTCAATGCATACGATGCACCACGGAAGATCAAAGACGGCCTGAAGTTCTCATTTAAGGGGATGTCAATTGTAAACGGCGCCCAAACAACAGGCGCTATCGCTTCGCTTGAAAAGGCCCCAATCGCTAACGCGAAGGTAGCCGTGCGCTTCATCCAGACTGAAAGTCAGGAGATTGTGTATGACACAATCCGTTACAATAACAGCCAAAACAAAGTAACAGCGTCCGACTTCAGGAGCACCGATGCTATACAGCGGCGACTGAAGGAGGAAATGTCGAAGATTCCACAGGCCGAATACGAAGGAGGCCGACGAGGCGGCCCAACAGATGCAATCCGCCGTAGACCGAACTTGCTCGCATCCTACACCGTCGGTCAGGCGCTTGCGACTTTGCATGGCGATGCAACGACCGCGTACAATCAACGCGCCGAAATTTGGAGCAGTGATGCGCTGTACGCGAGATATTTCAACGACCACACCACCGCCACACATATTGTATTCGCCTACTCGCTCCTTAGAGCTGTTGAGGCGCGCAAAATTGAGCTTGTGAAGAAGTCTAAAGAAGCGGCTGATTCAATGACTTCCTCAGAAGAGGAGCAACTGAAATTTTTCCGGCGCCGCGGCTCGATCTTCTTGTTTGTTTCGGCGATTGCCGCCTGCCTCGAAATCTTCTGCGTGAAGAAAATTCCGAACCTATTTCGCGTTTCGTTTGGAGCAAAGGTTTCACCCACTAAAGCCACGCAGCTTTGGGGCGATCTTATAGATCGTGTAGCTCCGCTTTGCGTTCACCTTGATGAAGCTTTCACATACGGCCTTCAGAACCAAGAGCGCGTAAGAAATGCAATACAGAAATTCAGATCGCTAGTAGAAGCGACTTCGACGGCAAACAGCTCGATCTACAAGAAATTTGCAAAAACGATTGTCCAGAAGTAGCTGCTACTCTGCAGCGATCAGTCCGGCTTGCGAATGATTCGAGTACGTCTTCCAAGTCGGCTTGTAATCTTCCGCCTGATTGCCCCAGGTCGTCCAACCTTTGCGAGGCCCGCGACCGAATAGCTCAACGAATGGTCCCCGAGAGCACGCCTCAATAATTTCATACTGCTCGTCCGGCTTGCGCGAATGCTCGCGTTTCCGCGTTGCCAGGAAATTTACTTGGCGCCTGCCCGGTGCCAACGTGCGCGCGTTCTTGCCCCGCACACCGAACAAGATCAGTTCGGTGACATTGCGGAAATAGAAGCCAACCCCGCGACCATCAGAGCCGCCGTCCTTCCGAACCTTGTGCCAGACGATGTTGGACTTGTAGGTGAAGCCCCATGCCTTCATGACGGCAAGGCCGTCCGGCAGCATCGCGTTAGGACACCACAGATAGAGATGCGACGTGGCCGCAGAAATCTCTGGCACCGGAAGCGCGCAAATTTCGTCCAGTTTCATCGTCCCGTATCGCGAGAGTCGCTTGTGTTCGGGCGCCACCTTCCCGGTCTTATTGGTGAATTGCCACGGCGGATCGGCAAGGATCGTTGCAAACCGGCGACTTTCTGCGAAGCGCAGCAAATCCTGTCCCGCAGAAAGCATCGGCGACTCCAAGGCATTAGGCATGAATAACGATATACGCGCTCTACAAGACGCATAGTATCATGTTCACGTTACGTTCTCAAGATAGTTGGTGATAAATATTCGGGCCTAAGGGCGGGGGCACCGAACACATGTTTGATCGGCTTAAGGAACGCGGTTTCGAGATCGAGTTTCGATCTCATGCCCAAGCCATCCTGAGCGTCGACTTCCCCGAGGTCGCCGCGCAACTGGAGGATGTCCTGCTCTCCTCAACGATCCCGATCGAGGAAATCATCGGGTCGGGAGGCGGCGAGACGAAGGGGACGCAACGCCTGCGCAGGGCACTTGCCGCTCACGAATGGCGAAAACACAACTTCATCGTCCAACGGATCATCGACGGCGTCCAGCGCGAGGCTCAATCGCACGAAATCGATCACGTAAAAACCTTCGCGGCCGGCACCATCGCGCTTGAGATCGAATGGAACAACAAGGACCCGTTCTTCGATCGCGATCTTGAGAACTTCAAACGTCTCCATGCAGATGGCGGCATTTCGCTGGGCGCGATCGTTACCCGGGGTGCCAGCCTGCAAAATTCGATTCGTGCACTTGTTCGTCGGTTTGCTGACGAGAAGAACGTCGATTCCCACGAAGACATGAAACGGATCGGCCTCAATCCGACACCACGTCAAATCCGCGACGTAATGAAGCGCGTTTCGCGCGAACACAACCCAATTCCATTTCGCGATGCGTGGGCAGATCAGTTCGTCTCGGATAAGTTTGGAATGGCGACTACGCACTGGAGCAAGCTGCAAGACCGTGTTCAGCGCGGCGTCGGAAACCCCTGCCCGCTCGTATTGATCGGCCTGCCTTCTTCAATTGTGACATTTGGCGAAAGCCAGGCGGAGGTGGAGAAATTGTTGGATGAAGGCAGTGAATAGAATGCCCAAATCAATTTGCTCTGTTGGCGCGATCGCACTTGCCACAGCCATGCTCGACTCCCCCGCCCTCGCGCAGGACGCCTCCACCCGCACCCTCCTCGCCACCTTCTGCGATGCCGGCAACATCAAGGACGATACCTGCACCCACGCCAAGGGCTATCCGGCCGCGGGCAAGCGCAGCTGCGCCGTCAAGCTGCTCGGCGATCGCTTCGCCGGGCGGTTCATCGCCTCCAGCAATCCGCTGCTGGCGGTCAATTACGAGAGCGACTGCGAGGCGCGGGCCAATGACAATGGCGGCGCTGTTGTGTTCGAGCTGGTCAAGGGCAGCTACAGCTTCGTCGGCTTCCAGCCGGGCGCGCGGGTCAACGAGTGCGTCGTGGTGCCCCGCAGCGAGAAGCAGGATTCGCTGGTCTGCATCACCGGCCACATGGGCCAGGGCTATCTCGAAGGCGGCGTGGCGCAGATGCTGTTTGCACGCGACTACGGCAAGGGCATCGGCGTCAAGTTCGATTTCCTGCTGCGCTCGACGGATTCGACCGGCGCGACCGGCGCCAATGTCGTGACCTGCAAGAAGAAGCCGCCGGCCTTCTTCGAGATGACGAAGCTCGCGGCCGGGCCGCGCAAGGAGACGGTGGCGTTCGACGCCACCTTTGCCGACGCGGAGACGTTCAAGACCGCCTGCGGCAAGGGCTTTCCCAAGCCGAAGGAGACGTTCGGCACACTCTCCAAGGGCGATGCGTATGTGCCCGAGGGATTTGAGAAGAAGGGGCGGGTCATTTTCGATCTCGAACCGCCGAATTAAGGGCTCATCTCTCCCCGCGCTTTGCGGGGAGAGGTCGACGCCGAAGCGCAGCGAAGGCGGCGGGTGAGGGGCAAGCTGCGATGCTTGCTGCGCAGTTGCACTCACCGAATCCTCTGCCTGAAAACTGAAGCCGGAAAGACCGTCACTGCAGAAGTAGCGTGCCCGGCCCCTCACCCGGATTGCATTTCATGCAATCCGACCTCTCCCCGCGGAAGAGCGGGGAGAGGTGAAGGAAAGAACCGCCTCACCCGCTGCGACGGTTGCTGGTGTTCTGCACCATGTTGCCGTGCTCGCCCTGCTCGCGGATGTTGTGCTTCTCGTCGTCGCGATGGCCTTTGGTGGTGTCGATGGGAACGCGCGGTTCGCTGCCGGAGCCCTTGTGGCTCTTGTTGTCTTCCGGAACAGGCGGGATGTGCTTCGTCATTCAGGTCCTCCGTGATGACACGGGAAGAACGATCGCCGTGCGGGCGTCGTTCCCTGCGCGCATTGACGCGGCGCTGTTCCCTTGGATGTATGGACGCTGTTCCGCATACCGCAAGGATGTGCGCGCGGATGTGATTGCACTTACCTCGCAACCGTCGTCATGCCCGGGCTTGACCCGGGCATCCACGTCTTGTGTCGCCCAAGAAAAGAAAGTCGTGGATGGCCGGGTCAAGCCCGGCCATGACGGAGAACGTCAATTCAGCTTCTTGCCGCCATCGGTGACGATGTCGAGGAACGTCGCGGTCTCCTTGTTGATGAACTCGACATCGGCCGGGATCGCGCCGCCGGCGGCGGCGTGGCCGGTGACGGTGCCGGGGCTGATCGTCACCATCCTGGCGCCGGCGATTTTCTTGCCGGCTTCGAGCGGCTCGAACTCCGGATTGAGCAGGTCCTTGGTGCCGGTCAGCACCAGCGTCCGGGCCTTGATCGATCCCAGCGCCTTGTCGGTGTCGCCGTTGAAGCCGGGCGTGGTGCCGAGGTCGTGCCGCTCATAGGCCCAGGTCTGGTAGATCCAGTCATTGGCGTCGAACGCTTTCAGCAGCGACGTCTCCTGCTGCTCCAGCCAGGGCAGGATGTCCATGCCGTTCTTGAACTGCGACGCATACATGTCGGGCGTGCGCGCCGACATGAAGGAAAGAATATCGCGCCAGAGGCGGATGCCCTTCTCCGGCGGCGCCTCGTAATTGCCGTCCTTCCAGGCGGGATCGAGCATGATCGCCTTGCGCGAGGACTCCAGCACCAGCACGGTCCAGGCCGGCGTCTTCGCCAGCGGCACCATCGCCACCAGCGCGTCCATGTAATCGGGCTGGCTGACACCCCATTGCAGCACCTGCATGCCGCCCATCGACGGGCCGATCACGGCGACGACATGGTCGATGCCGAGCTTCTCCTTCATCAGCCGGTGCTGCGAGGCCACCATGTCGCGGATGGTGAATTTCGGGAATTGCATGCGCGGCTGCGCCCTGGAATTGCTCGGCGAAGAGGTCAGGCCGTTGCCGATCGCGTCGGTGCAGACGATGAAATATTTATCGGTGTCGAGCGCCTTCCCCGGGCCGATCATGAAGTCGATGCGGTGGTGGTTGCCCGAGATCGCCGTCACCATCAGGATGGCGTTGGATTTCTTCTCGTTGAGCTTGCCGTGGGTGACGTAGGAGATCGAGAAATCCTTGATCACTTCGCCGCTCTCGAGCTTGAGATCGCCCGGGCTCCAGGATTGATGTGGCGCCTGTTGCGGCGAGTGCGCCGCTGCGGGCAGGGACAGCATCAGGCAGGCGACAAGTATCGTGGCGGCGCGCTTCATCGTTTCCCCCGTTTGCTCTTCTTGTGTTCCGCGCAGGATAATGGCTGTGCCGAAGCCGACAAGCAGCCGGACGCGAGAATTATCGCGAGCGTTTGCGGAATATGCCAGCGATCGCGCGGTTACATCCGGCCTTGCCGCAGCGCACCCTGCGGAAAATGCGCGCAACGATGCGATGCACAGCTTCCGTCCTTTGGCGGATTGATCGCAGCACCGCCCGGTTCACTATGCAGCGGGCCGGAGCGAATCAAAAAGGCATGGACCGGCTGAAGGCCGATAAAAACAAACCGGCGGCGCGTGCGAAAATTCTTCGACGTGCGATACGCCGGCGGAGCCGGGAATGACTGCTGAACTGAACCGCCAGCGCGTCCTGAACATGTTCGAGATGTTCTACGCCGGCGACGTCGAGGGCGCGCTGGCGCGCTGCACCGACGACGTCGAGTTCTTCTCCAACGCGCCGATCGACATTCTTCCGCATCTCGGCGGTCATCGCGGCATTCCAGCGCTGCGCGGCATGTGGGAGACGGTGCATCAGCGCTACAAGGACACCCGCTACGAAATCCAGTCCATGGTCGCGGAGGACGACAAGGTCGCGGTCCTGATCCGCCTGTTCTTCCGCAAACGCAGCAACGACCGCATCGTCCAGTTCGACCTCGCCGTCTTCTACACCTTGCGCGGCGGCAAGGTCGCGCAGATCCGCGAAGTGATCGACACTTTCGACCTGGTCGAGCAGGTGCTGGAGCGCGATCTCTCCACCCTGCTGACCGGCAAGCCGCCGGGCGAGACGTGACCTCAACCTCTCCCCGCTCTTTGCGGGGAGAGGTCGACGCCGCAGGCGGCGGGTGAGGGGCAATGCGAGCTGCCAACTCCGGAACAGCACGCACCGAATCCCGCCCAACCAATCGAGTCGGATGGACCGCGGTCGCGGACGCGTAGTGCCCGGCCCCTCACCCGGATCGCTGCGCGATCCGACCTCTCCCCGCGAAAGAGCGGGGAGAGGTTAAGTGCGCCGGCCCATCACCATTTCTTGTACGGCGCGTGAACCCCTACGGAATCCGTGGCGACCCAGCACTGGCCGCCGTCGTATGGACGGCCCGTCAGGGGACGATGAAGATCGCGTTGCTGGTTCTGCTGGGTCTGTTTCTGGGTGCTCTGGGCGGCGCCGCGCTCGGCGTCGGCGCCGGCCTTGCCTGGGTGGAAATCGTTAAAACATCGAATTTTGAAGGCTATAGCGGCATGCTGGTGTTCTTCGGCTTCATGCCCGGAGGCGCCATATTGGGCGGCCTTGCCGGCGCCATCACCTTTGGCGTCCTGGCCCTGCGGGACGCCGACATCCCCATCGAAAAGCCGCCGCGGAACCCCGGTGGGCACTGATATCCGTATTATCCCGGCATTTGTGCAATGCAAAAATAGTTGGTTGTTTTATGAAACGGCCGGGCTATTTCTGCGACCAACAGTTGAATGAGACGCGGTCGCCGCCCCGGTGTCGTCAAAGCCGATGACGCCGCAGGGCCTGTTGGCCGCTTTGCTTAGTTGAGCGCGATCTTTCCGAAAACCGGTGACCACTTTTCGGGATCGCGCTTCCAAAATTCAGGGACGACCCAAAATGACAGAGCACAGCCTCTGGCGTTTCTCTCGCGCGTTGCATCGCGCGATCAACGAGCGCCAGTACAACGAGATCGACACATTGATCGACGAGGATGTCGACTGGAACATCCATGGTCCGGTCGACCTGTTTCCGTTCTTCGGCGCCCGCCGCGGCAAGGACGCCGTGCTGGAAGTGATCCGGCAGATCGCAGACCGGGTGCGCGTGCACCGCTTCGACCGCGAGGCGATCATGCTGGGACTGGAATCGGCATCCTCCCTGCTGCGCTACTCGCTCACCGTGCTTGACACCAACAAGCCGCTGCGTCTGCGGCTGGCGCATTTCGCCCAGTTCAGGGAAGGCCGGCTATCGTCGCTACGCATCCTGATCGACAGCTACGAGCTGGCCGAACAGGCGGTCTGCCTTCCGATGCGCTCGAGGATGGTCCCGGTATCGGCCTGAGCGCGTTCACGCGACCGTAAAGGGCCCCGCCACAATTTTGCGCCAGAATGACCGCATGTAGGTCGGCTGGAACCGGGCAGGGTCATGAACTCAAGGACATCGTCGAGGCCAATGTGGCCGCTTGCGCTGGCGGCCTTTTTTGCGCTGGCCCCGGCACAGGCGCTGGCCCAGTCCCCGCCTCCCTCGCCCTCTGCGCCCGCCGCCGTCGAGGCCGATGAGGACGACGAGGACGCTCCCGCCGCGCCCGAGGTGAAAAAGGACGAAGACATCCTGAAGGATGTCGACATCGACAAGCTGGACTGGAGCCAGCTCAATATCGATGCCTCGATGCTGGACCTGCCGTCCGTCAAGGCCCGCGCCGCAGCCTCCAGGAATGCCGACGGCGACAATGCGGCGTGGTCGTCCAACGCCAAGGGCAACGGCGCCTCCGCCGTCTCGGTCAAGCAATCGATCTCGCCGTTCTGGGATACCCGGATCGGCGCCGACATGACGGTGATCAACCCGGCGATGGGCACGACCAGCGGCGACCTGCTGCGGCAGAAATACTCGCCCAACGCACCGCCCGAACAATCCTCGGGCACCGCCTGGGCCGCGGTGACGGCGCCCGGCGTCGGCTCGATCTGGGACAAGACCGCCATCGAGGCCCGCGTCGATCCGGCGTCCGAGCAGAGCACGCTCGGCACCACCATCAGCAAATCCGTGCCGCTGACCGACGGCTATTCGCTCACCCTGCAGAACGGCTACAACGTGATCCAGCAGGGCCTCGTGCCGGTGCCGGGCGTGCCGGCGCATCCGTCGCGCAACACCGAGACCGACCAGTCGGCAAAGCTTTCCATCGGCGACACCGGCACCAGTTTCACGGCGGGCCGCACGCTGTCCTCGAACGACGATAAATGGCTCGGCCGGGTCGGCGCCGAGCAAAAGCTGTTCGACGGCGTCACCATTTCCGGCTCGATCGGCGAGACCGCGAGCGGGGCAACCAACAAGAGCATCAGCGCCGGCTTCAAGAAGAGCTGGTGAAACCGCCTGAAAAGGCTGACTTTTTCCCGCCTTCTCTACCCCTGAATCAACCCAGCATCGCCGCAGATCGGCCCAGATGCGGTCAAATTCGGCACGCCTAGATTACCGCGTACTTAACATTCGTCGTGCGGGGGACGTCCGCGCTCGCTGCCAACGCGAACCAAGGGAATAGCCGATGAACGCCATCAATCGTGCCGAACAGATCGAAGACACCGTCGATATCGACGAGGAACACCATGCCGCCTCCGAGGTCGAGGAAGGCATCCGTGAATTCGTCCGCAACGACATCGCCTATCTGCGGCGGCCGCCGATCGCGAGCCCGGAAACCGCGCCTGTCGATGCGAATTCGGAGGCGACCGTGAACAACGTCAATTCGCTGATCCAGCGCGTCGCCGGCACCTCGCTCGCCGAGATCGAGAAGCTGATCTCGGAACTGGAAAGCCTGCGCGACCTGCTGCATGCTGAGGGCCAGCGCGTGCAGCGCGAGATCTCCGGCTATGCCCAGCTCTCCAGCGCGGCGATGAAGTCCACCCGCATGATCGCCGACAACGTCACGCAGTGGAAGCGCGCCGCCGACGGGCTGCGCAACAGCTGATTTGCTTCGCTCCGAAGCCGCCGCGCTCCCTTAAATCGGGGCGCGGCGATTTCGCGTCAGGGGAACTCATTGCCGGAAAAACCGTGCCGAAAAAGCCGGGACGGAATTTCCATTCGAATTGAACTTCGCGCGCGCCGAGCGCGACCAAGAACGGGGCCGCGCAAGCGGGCGTTCAGATTTGGGACAGTATCAATGGAAAGCATTCGTCCGGGCAATAGCGAGCCGATACCGGTGCAGGCCGCGCAGCACCATGTCGGGACCATTTTGGTCCGCTTTGTCGGAATCCTGGTTGCGATCGTGGTCGTGATGGCCCTGCTCTGGAGCCACTAGAGCGTCAGACAATAGAGCTCAGAACGCGTCGTTTTGATCGGCGGCGATGACCGTGCGGCCGCCATCCAGCGAATAGACGCCGTCGGCGTAACCCTTCACCACCATTCCCGTCGCCAGCATCACCGCCAGCGTCACGGTTGCGAAGATAAAGCCGACAAACTGCAACGCGCTGCGATCCGCCATGGTCCGTCCCCTGCCCCTGATGCGGGCGACTATCGCGGTGAGAGGTTCACAAGGCGTTAGCGCAAACGAAGCTCTATCCAACAGGATTAATTGCGCGGAAACGCGGACAGGCGGCGGTAACTATACGCGCCCCCGCAGTTCTACTTTGCATGGGGTTGTTTTCGCTATTTTGCCCTACGCCGCCGAATTCTGCAGCGGCATGAAGGCGCTCCAGGCGCCGATGGAATAGACGAGTTCGCCGCGCTGGTTCACGCCGTCGGCCCGCGTCTGCACAACGCCCCAGCCGGGGCGGGATTCCGACACACGCTTGGACACGATGCCGGTGGAAAAGCTGATGGTGTCGCCGGCCAGCACCGGGCGCAGCCAGCGCAGGTCGCGAATGCCCGGCGAAGGTCCTGGGGTGCCGATCGTCTCGCCGCGCGCGCGGGCTTCGCTCATTCGCCGCTGTCCGTCGGCCACCAGCAGTTTCATGCAGACCGAGGCGACATGCCAGCCGGATGCGGCGAGCCCGCCGAGCAGCGACTTGCGCCCTTCCTCCTCGTCGAGGTGAAAGCGCTGCGGATCGTATTTGCCGGCGAAATTCTTGATCGCCTCCCCAGTGAAGACGTAGTCGCCGATCTCGCGGCGCGAGCCCACTTCCAGATCCTCGTAGAAATTCATCGCGCCTTCTCCGCCACCACATCGCGCAGCGGCACGAACGCGGTGGCGCGGATGGAGTAGACCTTCTCGCCGCGCTGGTTCACCCCGCCGGTTTGGGTCTGCACGATGCCCCAGCCCGGACGCGACTCCGATGTGCGCTTGGATTCGATGCCGGTCGAAAAGCTGATGGTGTCACCGGCCAGCACCGGGCGGAGCCAGCGCAGGTCGCGAAAGCCCGGCGACGGGCCCCACACCGCGACCTTCTCGCCATGCGCGAGCGCTTCCTTCACCCGGCGCTGTCCATCGGCCACCAGCATCTTCATGCAGACCGAGCCGACGTGCCAGCCGGACGCAGCAAGCCCGCCGAACAGCGACTTGCGGCCCTCCTCCTCGTCGAGGTGAAAGCGCTGCGGATCGTATTTGCCGGCGAATTTCTTGATCGCTTCCGCGGTGAAGGTGTACGCGCCGATCTCGCGGCGCGCGCCGATCTCCATGTCCTCGTAGAAATTCATCGCGGGTTACTCCGCCGTCACGGCGGCACGCCTGACGATGATCGGCGACGTCATCTCGCACAGCGCCTGCCCTGCCGCATTGCGCGCGGTGCTTTTGAAGGTGACGATGCCGGTCTCGGGCCGGCTCCTGGAGACGCGCGCCTCGACGACATCGACATCGAGGGTCAGATCGTCGCCGGGCCGTAGCGGCGCCATCCAGCGCACTTCGCTGACCCCGGGCGAGCCGAGCGAGGCGGTGCGGCCGATGAAGCCGTCGAACAGCAGGCGCATCATGACCGAGCAGAGATGCCAGCCCGATCCGGACAGGCCCTTGAGCATCGAGCGCTGAGCTGCCTCCTCGTCGAGATGCATCGGCTGCGGGTCGAATTCGCCCGCGAACTCCAGGATTTCCTCGCGCGTGACGTGGCGCGGGCCGAACGTACCGAAACGGCCGGGTTTGAAGTCTTCGAATGTCAGTGTGGTCATGTCTCGGGGAGATATCTTGGGAAAATAGCCGGAAGGAAGCCCGATTGTGGCCGTTATTTCCGGCAATCTCAACCTGAGCAAATGCATGGGGCATGAGCATCCCGATTCGGGACTGGTTTGCGGGCTTGTCCGGGGCGCTTTTCAGGGCTAGGCCAGCGACCAATTGGACGCGACACAACCTTCACGCTGGGGGAAGACCGATGTTCGATTTCCAGGACCTGTTTCAGTGGGACCGCTTCATCACGCCCACGATCATCAAGACGTTCTACTGGCTGGTGATCGGCCTGATCGTGCTGTTCGGCATCTCCGGCATCTTCTCCGGCCTTGCCGCGATGGCGATCAGCCCGTTCGGCGGCTTCATCCTGCTGCTGTCCTCGATTGCCGGCGTCATCGTCGGCATCGTGTTCTCGCGCATCGCCGCGGAATTCATCCTGATCGTGTTCCGCATCAACGAGCACCTCGGCGCGATCCGCGACCAGCGCGGGATGCATTAGCCGGCAATTGCGTGGGGCGGATTAGCCGAAGGCGTAACCCGCCGTTCTGACGCGGGTCGGCGGCGGATTACGCTTCGCTAATCCGCCTACGGACCTCCGGATGGTCCTTCGTCAGTATCGTAGGGTGGGCAAAGCGCAGCGTGCCCACCTTCACCAGCTTGCTCGCGAAGGTGGGCACGGCGCGAAGCGCGCCTTTGCCCACCCTACGCAACTGATCAGGTATTGAACCTGAAGTGCATCACGTCGCCGTCGGCGACGACGTACTCCTTGCCTTCCAGCCGCAGCTTGCCGGCATCGCGCGCACCGGCTTCGCCGTTCAGCGCGACGTAGTCGTCAAAGGCGATGGTCTCGGCGCGGATGAATCCCTTTTCGAAATCGGTATGGATGACGCCGGCCGCGCCCGGCGCCTTGGTGCCGCGGTCGATGGTCCAGGCGCGTGCTTCCTTCGGGCCGACCGTGAAATAGGTGATGAGGTGCAGCAGCTCGTAGCCGGCGCGGATCAGCCGGTCGAGGCCGGCCTCTTCCAGCCCCAGCGTCTCCAGGAATTCGGCGCGCTCCTCGCGTGACAGCGTCGCGATCTCGGATTCGATCTTGGCTGAAATGACGACCGCAACCGCGCCTTCCTTCTTGGCCTGCTCGAACACCTGCCTGGAGAAGCTGTTGCCGTCCTTGGCCGAGCTTTCCTCGACATTGCAGACGTAGAGCACGGGCTTAGACGTCAGAAGCCCCAGCATGCGGAAATTGCGCTCTTCCTCGGGCTTGCGCTCCATCAGACGGGTCGGCTTGCCCTCGCGCAGCAGCGCCAGCGCGCGGTTGACGAGGTCGAGCTGCTCCTTGGCTTCCTTGTCGTTGCCCTTGGCCTTCTTGCTGAGGTTATCGACGCGCTTTTCCATGCTGTCGAGATCGGCGAGCATCAGCTCGGTCTCGATGGTCTCGATGTCGGCGAGCGGGGCGATCTTGCCCTCGACATGGGTGATGTCGGAATCCTCAAAGCAGCGCACGACATGCGCGATGGCGTCGACCTCGCGGATATTGGCGAGGAACTGGTTGCCGAGGCCTTCGCCCTTGGAGGCGCCGCGCACCAGCCCTGCGATATCGACGAAGGTCAGCCGCGTCGGGATGATCTGGCCGGACTTGGCGATGGTGGCGAGCTTGTCGAGCCGCGGATCGGGCACGGCGACCTCGCCGACATTCGGCTCGATGGTACAGAACGGATAGTTCGCCGCCTGCGCCGCCGCCGTTTCCGTCAGCGCGTTGAACAGTGTCGACTTGCCGACATTGGGCAGGCCGACGATACCGCATTTGAATCCCATGATGCTTCCCGAAATCCGTTCGCGATGTCAGTCGCCCTTCGCGGCGCCGTTATCGCCCTTGTCCAAAAAACCCTTCGACTGCAGCGCCAGGTGCACCTTGTTCGCGAACGAGGCGTCGTGCCCGGCCGCGAGCAGCGCGGCATTGTCGGCGATCACCTCGCACAGCGCCTCCACCCAGGGCCGGTCGGCCTTCGCGAAGTCCGACAGCACGTGGGAATGCACCAGTTCCTTGATGCCGGGATGACCGATGCCGAGCCGCACCCGGCGATACTCGTTGCCGATATGCGATGTGATCGAGCGCAGGCCGTTGTGCCCGGCGATGCCGCCGCCGACCTTGACCCGCACCTTCGCCGCCGGCAGTTCGAGCTCGTCCTGGAACACGGTGACGTCGCCGGCCGCGATCTTGAAGAAGTTGGCCGCTTCCTGCACGGCACGGCCGGACTCATTCATGTAGGTGGTCGGCTTGAGCAGCACGACGCGCTCGCGATCGAGCGTGCCTTCCGAGGTCTCGCCCTGAAAACGACGGCGCCATGGTGCGAAACCATGACGCCGTGCGATTTCCTCAACGGCCATGAACCCGATGTTGTGCCGGTTCTGCGCGTATTTCGCGCCGGGATTACCGAGACCAACAAACAGGCGCATGACGCGGCACCATACCGGAGCCGCTTACTTCTTCTTGTCGCCGCCACCGGCAGGCGCCTTCGCGCCCGCAGCCGGGGCAGCAGCGCCCGCAGCCGGAGCCGCAGCACCACCCGCGGCAGCGGCAGCAGCAGCCGCAGCCGCCTTCTGCTCTTCGGCGTAGCCGGACGGCGGCACGATGGTGACGAGCGTCGCATCGGCGCGGGTCAGCGACTTCACGCCTGATGGCAGCTTGATGTCGGTGAGATGCAGCGAGTGGCCGATCTCGAGGCTCGAAGCGTCGGCCTCGATATATTGCGGGATGTTGTCGACCGAGCATTCGAGCTCGAGCGCGTGGGTGACGATGTTGACGGTGCCGCCGCGCTTGATGCCGGGCGCCGATTCCGACTTCACGACGTGCAGGGGCACGCTGATGCGGATGGTGGCGCCTTCGCCGAGCCGCATGAAGTCGACATGGATCGGGAAGTCACGCACCGGATCGAGGTGGAAGTCGCGCGGAATCACGCGGTGCTTCTTGCCCTCGAGATCGATGTCGTAAATCGTGGTGAGGAAGCGGCCGGCCAGGATGCGCTGGCGCAGGTCGCGGTCGTCGACCGAGATGGTCACGGGGGGCTGGTTGTTGCCGTAGATCACTCCGGGAACTCGCCCGGCGCGACGCTCTGCCCGGGCGGCCCCCTTGCCGCTCTTCGGACGTGCGGTCGCCTTCAATTCCTTGACGGTCGTCGCCATTGTCTTAAGTCCTTGTTTTGTAAAAAGATATAGGCCGCTAGCGCGGCCTATGCGGAACTTTGCAGCAAGCCTCCAGGGGTGCGGGGGCTGCGAAGTTGGCGGGCTTTTAGCCCCAAAGTCCGGAAATGACAAGGAAAATGGCCGCCGTCCAAAGCCGGGATTCACCGGCCTCAAAGGCTGCGAAAAACCGCCTTTACGCCGTCCCGCCGAGCTTGGCTTCCAGCGCGGCGATACGCGCCTTCAGCGCCTCGTTCTCCTCGCGCGCCAGCCGCGCCATGTCTTTTACCGCGTCGAATTCCTCGCGCTTGACGACGTCGAGATCGCGCAGGATGCGCTCGGCCTGGGCGCGCATGACGGTGTCGAATTCGCGCTTGACCCCCTGGGCGGCGCCGGCGGCGTCGTTCATCAGGCGTCCGATCTCGTCGAAGAACCGGTTGGTGGTCTGGGTCATCGCAAAACTCTCCGCTTGCCGAATGGCCAAAAGACAATGGCGATCCGGCCCTGTCAGTTCAAGCCCGGCATGCCCGGGCTTGCGCTGGCAATGCCCGGGCTTGCGCTGGCAATGCCCAGGCTTGCCCTTGGCAATGCCGCCGCTCGCCTTGTCATATTGTCCTTTCCTTGCAATCGTATTCAGGCGCAAACGAAAAAACAGAATCAGCAAAAGCAGCGAAACGCCCATGATTGACAGCCAGGTCGAGATTCCCACCAAGGACGGCAAGACCACCACCTTCATCACCCATCCCGAGCGCGGCGGCCCGTTCCCCGTCATCATCTTCTACATGGACGCGCCGGCGATCCGCGAGGAGCTGCGCGACATGGCGCGCCGGCTCGGCACATCAGGCTATTACGTGATGCTGCCGAACATGTATTACCGCGCCGGCGTCATGGAGATCGGCCCGATTCCCCCCGATCCGGAATCGCCGGAGCGCAAGCGCATGTTCGAGCTGATGCATTCGCTCAGCATTCCGCTCGTGATGGAAGACACCAAGGCGCTGCTCGCCTATGCCGAGGGACAGGAAGCTGCCAACACCAAGATCGTCGGCACCGTCGGCTATTGCATGAGCGGGCGCTACGCGGTGAACGCCGCCACGCACTTCCCCGATCGGGTCAAGGCCGCCGCCTCGGTCTATGGCGTTCAGCTCGCCACCGACCAGCCCGACAGCCCGCATCTCGCCGCGGCGAAGACCAAAGCCGAGCTCTATTTCGCCTGCGCCGAGACCGACGTCTACGCGCCGCAGGAGATCATCGACAAGGTGACCGCGGGAATGAAAGGCACCAAGAACGAGGTCGAGGTCTACCCCGGCACGCATCACGGCTTCGCCTTCCCCAAGCGCCCGGTCTATCACCGCGACGCCGCGGAGCGGCACTGGGAGCGGCTGCTGGCCCTCTATCGCCGCAATCTTCTCTAAGCTCGCGAGCGCATGCCCTATCTCACCATCGCCTTCCCGGTGTTCGACCCGATCGCGATCTCGCTCGGGCCGATCGCTATCCGCTGGTACGCGCTCGCCTATATCGGCGGCATCGTGCTCGGCTGGATCTATGCGCGCGCGCTGATCAAGAACGTAAAGCTGTGGGGCGGACCGGCGCCGATCACGCTGCCGCAGATGGACGACTTCATCCTGTGGGTCACGGTTGGCATCATCGTCGGCGGCCGCACCGGCTATGTGCTGTTCTACAATCTGCCGTTCTTCATTCAGAACCCCGCGGCGATCTTCAAGCTGTGGGAAGGCGGCATGTCGTTCCATGGCGGCTTCCTCGGCTGCGTCGTGGCCGTGATGTGGTTCGCGCGCCGCAACGGCATTCCGATCCTCTCGCTCGGCGATGTCGTGACCGCCGTCGGGCCAATCGGCCTGTTCCTCGGGCGTCTCGCCAATTTCATCAACAGCGAATTGTGGGGACGGGTCACCGATGCGAGCTGGGGCGTGATCTTCCCCAATGGCGGGCCGCTGCCGCGCCATCCGAGCCAGCTCTATGAAGCCTTCCTCGAGGGTATCGTGCTGTTCACGGTGCTCGCTGTGATGATCCGGATGGGCGCGCTGAAGCGGCCCGGCCTGATCCTCGGCAGCTTCATCACGATCTACGCGCTGGCACGGATTACCGGCGAATTGTTCAGGGAGCCCGACCCGCAGCTCGGCTTCCTCTGGGGCGGCCTCACCATGGGCATGCTCCTGTCAGTGCCGATGATTGTTGCAGGGATTATCCTTATAGTGTTGGCATGGCGGCGTAAGGGAACCGCTGTTAACTAGAGCGTTTTCAAGCGAAGTGGATACCGGTTCGCGTAGAGAAAACGCGTCAGATCAAGAGTTAATTTCATTGTTCAAGGCTCGACGTGAATACTGAAGCTTCGCCGCTGCTGTCCGAGATCAGGAAGCTGATCAAGTCGTCAGGACCGATGCCGGTCTGGCGCTACATGGAATTGTGCCTGATGCATCCCGAGCACGGCTATTACGTGTCGCGCGATCCGCTGGGACGCGAGGGCGATTTCACCACCGCGCCCGAGGTCAGCCAGATGTTCGGCGAGCTGCTCGGCCTGTGGGCCGCCTCGGTGTGGCGCGCCATCGGCCAGCCGCCATTGCTGCGGCTGATCGAGCTCGGCCCCGGCCGCGGCACCATGATGGCCGATGCGCTGCGCGCGCTTCGCGTGCTGCCGCCGCTCTATCAGTCGATCACCATTCACATGGTGGAAGTGAACCCGGTGTTGCGCGAGAAGCAGCGCCAGACCTTGTCGGGCGTGCGCAACGTCACCTGGCACGACAGCATCGACGACGTGCTCGAAGGCCCGGCGGTGATCTTCGCCAATGAATATTTCGACGTGCTGCCGATTCACCAGATGGTGAAGCGCGAGAGCGGCTGGCACGAGCGCACCGTCGAGATCGACAGCAACGGCAAGCTGGTGTTCGGCCAGGCGAGCGAGCCGACGCCGCGCTTCGATGTGCTGCTGCCGCCGCTGGTGCGCGCCGCGCCCGTCGGCGCCATCTTCGAATGGCGGCCGGACAAGGAGATCATGAAGATCGCCCGCCGCGTGCGCGAGCAGGACGGCGCGGCCGTCATCATCGACTACGGCCATCTGCGGAGCGATGTCGGCGACACTTTCCAGGCCATCGCCCGTCACAGCTTCACCGATCCCCTGATGAATCCCGGACAGGCCGACGTCACCGCCCATGTCGATTTCCAGGCGCTGGCGCGCGCGTCCGAGGATCTCGGCGCGCGCGTGCACGGCCCGCAGACGCAAGGCGACTTCCTGAGGCGTCTCGGCGTCGAGGCGCGCGCGGCAACGCTGATGGCCAAGGCCACGCCCGAGGCCTCCGCCGATATCGACAGCGCGCTGAAGCGGCTCACGGACTCCGGCCGCGGCGGCATGGGCTCGATGTTCAAGGTGATCGGCATCTCCCAACCCGACCTCGTCTCGCTGGCGGGTCTCTCCGACGAGAGCCAGGAAAAGAAGGCCGGCAAGCCATGATGCTGGGCTCCTCGCTGCTGGCAGC
>JADMIO010852395.1_pt1 | contig 22542 bp, 22 predicted proteins | sample 8958161 | NCBI WGS metagenome assembly JADMIO01 (sample SAMN16585339, study PRJNA669376) | soil metagenome | isolation source: Crop rotation soil | place: USA: Cullars Rotation, Alabama | collected 2011 | reverse complement strand
GCCGCGACTTCAAGTCACGTGAATTCCAAGCTTCGGATCCCACTGTGCTGGAAAGCAAGTTGCACCCGGACGAAGCCACCTGAGGTGCAGATTGTTGCAACCGAGGGATGAAGAGCAGTTCCACGGTGATGAGTGTGAGAGGCGGGGAAGGCTCTCGGCTTCTCCGCAGAGGTGTGATACAGCAGACGGTTGCCCTGTGCTTTATTATCTCGGCATCATCAACTCTGAACTTCTCGCTGGAGCGCGTCCTTGGGCTTGCTTAACCGGCTGTTTGCGCTCGATCGGCACGGCACCTCGGCAGGCCGTGAAGTTGTTGCCGGGCTGACAACATTCACCACCATGTCGTACATCGTGGTGGTGAACCCTGCCATCTTGTCCGCTGCCGGGATCCCATCAGGGGCATCGTTTGTCGCGACTGTGCTGGTGGCCGCCATTGGCTGCTACCTGATGGCGGTTTACGCGAACCGGCCCTTCGCCATTGCGCCCTACATGGGCGAGAACGCTTTCATCGCCTTTACCGTGTGCAAGTCGCTGGGCATCCCGTGGCCGACCGCACTGGCCGCGATCTTCCTGGCCGGCGTGCTGTTCGTGCTGATGACGGTGCTGCATCTGCGGCGCTGGGTGGTGGAGGGGGTACCGACTTCGCTGCGCTACAGCTTCGCGGTCGGCATGGGGCTGTTCCTGACGTTCATCGGCCTGAATGAGACGGGAATTGTGGGTTTGGGCGTGGCGGGCGCGCCGGTCCAGGCGGGACATCTCACGTCGCGGGCCACCCTGGTGGCCATCTTCGGGCTGGTGCTGCTGGCGGTGCTGCTGATCCGCAAGGTGCCGGGAGCGATTCTGCTGGGGATTCTCGCGACGGCGCTGGTCGCGTTTGTGGCGAAAGTCTCGCCGTGGCCGCGACACGAGGTCAGTTTGCCGCCGAGCGTTACGCCGTTGCTGTGGCAGCTCGACCTGCGGAGCGCCTTAACGTGGAAGGCTTTTCCCGTCGTACTGACGATTTTCATCATGGCCTTCGTGGACACGATGGGAACGTTGATTGGGTTGTCGGCGCGGGCAGGGTTCCTCGACAAAGATGGTCAACTGCCGCAGATTGAGAAGGCGATGCTGGTGGATGCCATTTGCACCTGTCTTGCACCGGCGCTGGGCACTACCACGGCGGGAGCGTATATCGAGTCGGCGACGGGCATTGAGGCCGGTGGCCGGACGGGCCTGACCGTGCTCGTGACCGGCACGTGTTTTCTGCTGACGTTATTTTTCGCACCACTGGTGACGGCGATTCCCGCCCAGGCGTATGGGCCGTCGCTGATCCTGGTGGGGCTGTTCATGCTGGCGCCGATCACGCGCATTGACTTCGACGACTACACCGAGTCGATTCCCGCGTTCGCCGTGGTCACGCTGATGGCGTTCACATTCAATATCGCGATCGGGATTTGTGCCGGGTTCGTGCTCTATCCGATATGCAAGATCGTCGGTGGCAAGGCGGGCGAGTTGCGATCCGGCCTGTGGGTGCTAACAGCGCTGTCGGTGCTGTTTTTCGTCTTTTATCCCTATCACTGATAAGTTTGCTACATGAGCGATCAACCCTGTTTGGCCTTCGATGGAGTGGCCCTCATCACCGGCGGTTCGCGCGGCATCGGCGCGGCGGCGGTGCGGCTGTTTGCGCGCGCGGGAGCCAAGGTCGCCTTCAACTACCTTCGGGCGAAGAGCGAAGCTGAGCGACTGGTTGAGGAGTGCGCGCGCGAGCGGGTTCATGCCCTCCAGGCTGACCTGACCGGCACGCCAGGGGCCGAGGCGCTGGTTCACGCGGCCATCGAGCGCTTTGGCCGGCTGGATGCGCTGGTGGTAAACCATGGCATCTGGCCCGACAACGACGTGCCCATCGACAACATGAGCGACGAGCAGTGGCGCACGACGCTGGCCATCAACCTGGACAGCAGCTTTGCGCTGGTGAAGCATGCGGTCGCGCAGATGAAAGCGCAGGGCGGTGGCGGAAACATCGTGCTGGTCAGCTCCACCGCCGGACAGCGCGGCGAGGCTTTCCATTGCGACTACGCCGCCAGCAAGGGCGCCTTCATCAGCATGGCCAAGGGCCTTTCGACGGAGCTGGCGCCGTTCGGCATTCGCGTGAACTGCGTGGCGCCCGGCTGGGTTGCGACCGATATGACTACGAGCACGCTCGAGAATCCCAAAAGCCGCGAAAAAGTGTTCGGCACGATTCCAATGCGGCGCGTTGCAACTCCGGAGGAGATCGCTGGACCCATCCTGTTCCTCTGCACACCGTACGCTGGGTTCGTTACCGGCGAGGTTTTGAATGTGAATGGGGGCGCGGTGCTGGTGGGATGATCCCAATAATATCAATATTAAAATAAATAAAATCAATAATTACATTGACATTTTATGAGTTTGACTGCATGATTCTCCTGAACTGAGTACCTCTGATGCCCCTTAACAGCGTTTGCCCCGAATGCCGTCAGCCGATGAAAGTTGCTCGGCTGGCGTGTCCCAGGTGCAATGTCTCGGTGGAAGGGCAGCTTGAAATGCCGCCGCTGGCGCAGCTAGCGCCTGAGGACCAGGCGTTTGTCATGGCATTCGTCCGCCATCACGGCTCCATCAAGAAGATGGAGAGCGTGTTCGACATCAGCTACCCGACGGTAAAGAACCGGCTGAACGCGATTGCCGCGGCGTTGGACAAGTCGATCGAGGCGCCTTCGCCGCGTGCGTACGTCCTGGAACAGCTGTCGCGTGGGGAGATCACGGTGGAAGAGGCGTTGGAGAAGCTTGGTTGAAGCCGTACCCCGGAGGTCATCATGTCGGTGGAGATGAGAAAAGTGCTGGAGATGCTGACGGAAGGCAAAATCACCGCAGCCGATGCGGAGCGACTGCTGGATAAGCTGGCGGGGTCACCCGAATGCGAAGCTGCCGCGAACCCGGATCAGCCATCGGCACCAAGTGGCAGCAAGAAGTTTCTGCGCGTGCTCATCGAGCGTCCCTTGGGCTCTGACGTCAATGTTCGCGTCCCGCTAGGATTCGTGCGCGCCGGAATGAACCTGGCGGGGGTCCTGCCACCCAAAGTAATGGAACAGCTGCGGCAGGAAGGAATCGATGTGATGTTCCTCCGGGACCATTTGGACAACACGATGGACGAACTGCACGTGGACATGGAGACGAAGTCCGGCAAGCGCGTCCGCGTGTTCTGCGAATAGGCGAGCGGCACCCCCTCGCCTGCCGTCGCGCGTCAGGGCTTTGAGCTGGGTTAGCCGCGCGTGCGGCGATGCAGCTTGCGCTTATGCTTCAGCCGCTTGTCCTTCTTCTTCTGTTGGGCCCGCTGCATGGCCGACGCCGCAGCCGCGTTGCGGGGCTGGCGGCCTCCGGACGGACGCGACTCGGCGGTGTTGCCGCCCGTGATCTTGGAGGCAAGTCCTGCGACCGTACCGACGGCGGTGCCCACAGTGCGGGCTACTTTGGTTAGAGTGTCATCCTGCTGGGATTGCTCATCAGCCATGCTGGGCTCCTGTGCCGGGAATCGAGTTCAAACCTCGGCGGGTTAGAGAAAAAACTCTCGGCGAGGGATGTACGGGCGCCCCAGCCGTCTGCTGTAGTAGCGGCTTATTCGTCGCTGGGCGACTCGGCAAAGCCCATCTCGCCCAAATGACTCTCGTTGATGTCCACGCCGGCTTCGGTTGTACTGTTGTCCCGTCGCAGCTGGGCCAGCATCGCGTCCACTTCCGGCTGAGGCAATGCCGCGCTATGGCGGAGGAATTCCTGCAGCCCCTCGGGCGTGAAGACCTGGACCCACGAGGCCGCGCCGATGTTGTAGTTCACCTGGTACTGCAACGGATTTTCCCGCAAGCGAAAGATGTGCAAGTTTCCGGGCATGATGGGTGTCGCTCTCCGAGATCAGCACATTCGTACGAACGAACCAGATTCTATGATTGAAGGCGCGGCAGATGCAATTTGCGGCAAAAGAAATGGCGGGTTCGCCCCGCCTCTTCCAACCTTTTTCTGCTGAAGGTTACGATTCCATCGGCGACGCTTCCGGAAAGCGCAGCTTGCATTTGGAGAGCGCCCGGTTCAGCAGGTCTTCCACTGCCGGCTCCTCGCAGCTTTTAGCCATGGCCAGTTCACTGACGAGAAGATAGCGCGCGCGCTCCAGCATCTTCTTCTCGCGGAAACTGAGCGGCTTCGCCTGACCCAGCAGCAACAAACTTTTCAGCACCTCGGCTACATCCAGCAGAGAACCGGTCCGCATCTTGTCGGAATTTTCCTTGTAGCGGTACTTCCAGTCGGTATGGTTCTCACACTTACCGTCGGTGAGGAAATCAAGAATCTTCTGGATGTCCCCATTGCGAATCACCGGGCGGAGTCCCACACTTCCCACGTTGTGGAAGGGAACCATGACCTTCAAGCTGCTGGCTTTAATTTTAAGGAGATAGAATCTTTCAATCTGTGAGCCTATCGTCCTGCTACTGATCTGCTCAATCACGCCCACCCCGTGGTTCGGGTAAACGACTTTGTCTCCGATACTGAAACTCTGGTTATTCATGAGGGCCGGAGCTACTGCTCCCCAGAGCGCTGATTCTGGGTTTAGAAAGAGGGGAACGAACTATGTATGTTGTCAGTATATGCTTCCCCAAATGGGACGGTCAAACGCGCGCGCGGCGTATATACGCCGATTCGCGCCGGGACAGCGCAGGAGGCGCACCTGTTTTTTCGCTGCAAGTCGCTGATTTGGGCAGGTTTTCAACAAGTCAACCAGCTTCTGGGCTCGCGTATAATCTAGAAACGCGCCGGGAAACACCCGCCGTCCCGTACTCATCGACTCCAGCGTATGCCCGAGCACATCAAGAAGAAACTGGCGGAAGAAATCGCAACTCTGGAACACGAGTTGAATCACGAGCTTCCCAAGGAGTTGAAGCGGGCGGTCGCCTTAGGGGACTTGAGCGAAAATGCCGAGTACCACATGGCGAAGCAGCGGCAGGAGTTTGTGCGCGCCCGCCTGGGCCAGTTGAAGCAGCGCATGGCCGATCTGTCGATGGTCAATATGTCGAACATCCCTAAGGATCGGGCGGCGATTGGCTCGACCGTCGTGGTTTACGACTCCACCAAGGACGAAAAGATCGAGTACAAGCTGGTGACCAGCGAAGAGTCGGATGTGACCAAGGGGTTAATCTCGACCAGTTCTCCCATTGGCCGGGCGCTGATGGGAAAGAAAGTGGGCGATGTGAGCGAGGTAGTGACGCCCACGGGCAAGCGCGAACTCGAGGTGCTCAAGCTCACCACCATTCATGATGAGGCGTAGTGAGGCGGCATGACCTGGACGAGTGCAGTAGGCCGGTCTTGCAAGTGGCTGTTGTACAAAATCGTGCACGGCCTGGCGCTGACCAGGATTTCGCCCAACGCGCTCACCTTCATTGGCCTGCTGATTAACGTTGTTGCCGGCGTTCTCTTCGGTTATGCACATGCCGAGAATCAGCGCCGCGTCTTCCTCTACGCCGGGCTGGTGATCATCGGGGCCGGTATCTTCGACATGGTGGACGGCCGTGTGGCGCGCGCCACCAACCAGGTCACGCAGTTCGGCGGCTTCTTTGATTCCATTATCGACCGCTACAGCGATGTGGCCCTGTTCTTCGGCCTGCTGGTGTACTACGCCCGGGCCAATCACTTCTTCTACGTGGTGATGGTTGCGTTCGTGATGGTGAGCTCGGTTATGGTGAGCTACGCACGCGCGCGCGCCGAGTCGATTATCCCGAGCTGCAAAGTGGGCTTCATGGAACGCCCCGAGCGTATCGTGCTGGTCATCATAGGGGCGCTGTTCAACCGTATGGCGCCGGTGCTTTGGGTGATTGCCGTCCTGAGCACCATTACCGTCATCCATCGCATTCGCCACACCTACCAGGTGCTGCGCGAGATCGAGCCCCCGCCCGTGCCGGTCCCGCCGGATCCGTTGAAGTTTGAAGAAATTGTGGGGTGAAGAAAGGAGCAGGGGTCAGGGAGCAGGGGTCAGGGACCGGGGATCAGATACCAAACGGTCGGGGACCAGGCTCATTGCGATTTCTACATGTGCCCGCCGATTAAGCGGGCTCGGGACGAGGATTGACCGAGTGACGCGGCGCTAAAGCGCCGCTCTTCCAAAGGTACGGCGGAAGCCGTTGCTAATTGCTAATTGCTAGCTGCTAATTGCTCCCTTCACATCTCCCACAGGCAGTGCCCGCCGCGGTACATCGACATCACCCCGTCTTCGCTGATTTTGAGCACCGTGCCGTACCAGGACGCGGCTATCGCAGCGGTGGTGCGTCCGCCTTCGACGGTGCGGTTCAGGGCTTCTTCGGTCGAGTGGTGATGCAGGATGGCGCCGAAGGCGAGCAGATTGCCATCACCACTGAGAACGACGGCGCCGTCGATGCGCGCAATGTTCTCCAACACGGTGGATGGAATATCGAGGATGCTGCGGTCGCGCAGCAGATAGTGGAGCTGGTCCTTGCTGGTAACGCCGTCGGCGATGCCGTCCTGGTTGAGGTGGTCGAGCAGGTCGGGCTGCGAGACCAGCGAGTGTACAGAATCAGCCTTCTCCAGCACTACGAATAGCGCGCCGCGGCGGCTCTCGGTGAGGTTCAGCGCGACCGAGAAGAGCCGTTCGGCAAGTTCGGCGTTACCAATGGCATTCTTCCAGACGCTGTAGCGATGGCGCGCGTCCACCAGGCGCCAGCGGCCGTCGAGGAAGCGAAAAACGGGTACGCCGTCGGAGTAGATGCGGATCTCGCCATTGGGCGAGAGAACCAGGCAGACGTGCCCGCCACATAGCGTGGCGCGCGCGTGGTCGGCATAACGCTCCGTGGGCGGCACGGGCAGCGGTAGGTCGCGATAGGGCTCGGTCCACTCCTGGATGTCGATGAGTTCGGATAGGCAGCCGTCCTGGTCGACTAAGGCCAGCGTGCTCAGGCCATCGCACAAGCGATGGAAGCTGCGGATGGTGGTCAGCTGATACGAGTAGCGCAACGCTGATGGTGGCGTCTGCGGCGGCGCATGGCAGGGCTCAGGCATGGAGCCGAACAGCAAAACGCCGGTCGAGATGCGGCGATTCTCGTAGGTGCTCATGCTGCTGGTGCGCAGCACTTCGATGGCATCGGCAATGCGATCGGGAAGGCCGGCAATAGCCTCGGCGCTGCGGTGTGGGCCGGGATCAAGGAAGGCGGAGATGAAGCGATCTTCGGGCAGGCCGCGAAAGAGCTGGAAGCTTTGTGCGGCCAGCGCGTCATTGGTCAAAAGCTGATAGCGCGCCGACAGCACCATGCCGATGCTGCGGATAAGCCGGCGCTCGTGTTCGGAGAGCTTGGAACTGGCCGTCAGCGAATAGCCGCTGCCCATCCACTGAAACACAAGCTGGCCGCCACTGGGAACGGCGACCAGTAGCTCCGGCATCTCGGGCGCGCGCTCCACCCGCTCGAGCACGGAGCCGGGAAAGAAGTAGCGAATGCCGGTCTCCAGCAGATCGCTGTAGAGGCCGCCGAGGAACTTGCTACGCTTCTCGCGCACCTGCGGGCCGCTGACAACAGGATTTCCCATACGATATGGATGCTTAAGGCACGGTTACGGGCTGCGCGTGCTCGACCCTCGCCTCACGCAGGTACTTCGCGGCTTCTTCGGGTGGGGTGGGATTTTGATAGAAACCTGTACCCCATTCGAAGCCGGCGATTTTGGTCAGCCGCGGCATGAACTCGATGTGCCAGTGGTAGTACTCCATGGCGTTTTCCTGCACGGGCGCGGTATGGATGACGAGGTTGTACGCGGGATTATCCAGCACCTGGTCGGCGCGCTGCAGCAGGTTCTTGATGGTTTTCGCAAGCCCTTCGTAGACCTGCGAGGAAGAGTTTTCAAAGGCGGACTCGTGGCGCTTAGGCAGAATCCAAGTCTCGAACGGAAAGCGCGGGGCGTAGGGAGCGACCGTCAGGAAAGCGTCGGACTCGGAGACGACGCGCACACCGGCCTCGGTCTCCTGGCGAATGATGTCGCAGAAGACGCAACGCTCCTTGTACATGAAGTACTGCCTGGAGCCTTCCAGTTCTTCCACCACATGCTTGGGGAGAATAGGGAGGGCGATGAGCTGCCCATGCGAGTGCTCCAGTGTGGCGCCCGCGAGCTGGCCATGGTTCTTGAAGATGAGGATGTACTTGAAGCGGCGATCTTTTTTCAGATCGACGATTCGGTCGCGGAAAGCCCAGAGGACGTCCTCGATGCGCTTCTCCGGCAGGTCCTCCAGCATAACGCCATGTTCCGGCGTCTCGATGATGACCTCGTGCGCGCCGATGCCGTTCATCTTGTCGAACATGCCCTCGGCCTGACGGCTGAGATTGCCTTCGATGCCGAGCGCCGGGAACTTGTTGGGCACCACGCGGACGGTCCAGCCCTGCGTGTTGGGCGAAGCGCCGTTCGGGCGGTAGGCCAGTACTTCCGGCGGAGTCTTGGCTTCGTTGCCGGAGCAGAACGGGCAAAAGCCGCCCTTGGCTTTCACGGGCTCACGCGTGAAGTCCGAGGGGCGCTTGGCTCGGTCGGTGGAGATGATGACCCAGCGTCCGACGATTGGGTCCTTGCGAAGTTCAGGCACGGGGAAGCGTCTCCTGCGAAACTCCTATCTTACCGCTTCCTTACATCGGCAATTCGTCCGGCTTACTTCACGGGCTCTTGCGCGGGCGCGCTGCCCACCAGCTTCTCTACCTCTCCAATCTCCTTTGGAACAGCGGACGACAGAATCTCCGGCCCATTCGCGGTGATAAGAATGGTGTCCTCCACGCGGAAGTGCCAGTGCTTGTCGGGGAGCTCAACGATGGGCTCCACCGTGATGACCTGTCCCGCCTGGATGGGACCCTTGGGGAACATCACGTCGTGCGTCGCCAGGCCGACGAAGTGTCCCGGCCATCCGTACCACTGGTCGGCGATGCCCTCGCGCTCGAAGATCTTCTTGCCTGCAGCCTCAGCCTGCTCGTAAGTGTTGCCGGGACGCAGCATGTCGATGACCGCCTTCTGACATTCGAGATCGACGTTGTACCACTTGGCCTGCTCGGGAGTGAATTTGCCGTCGATGTTGAAGGTGCGCGTGATGTCCATGGTCATGTGGTCGAGGTCGGCGGCGTAGTCGAAGACCACGATGCTGCCGGGCGCGATCTTGTCGCGATCGGCGAAGTAGTGCCAGGTATTGGTGTGCACACCGGAGCCGACAATCGCGGGATAGGCGACACCTTGCGCGCCGGAGTTGCGGAAGACGAATGCAGCCTCTGCCTCGATCTGGTACTCGTACATGTTCGGATGGGCCGAGGCAATGGCCTGTTTGTCGCCCGTGGCGCTGATTCGGCCGTTGCGGCGCAAGACTTCAATTTCAGCCGGACGCTTGATGTTGCGCATCTGGTCGATGGCTGCGGTGAGGTCGCGGAAGTTAGCCGCGGGATAGCGCTCGCGTAGCTTCACGAAGGTTCCGCGGTCGCCAGGAAGATCCTGGCCGTAAGGATTTTCGTATTCGATAGCGTAGTCGCGGCCGGTTTCGGAGCGCGCACCGTCGGGCTTGTCAGCGAACCCGAGCCGCAGCCAGAGGTCCTTCGCATCACCGTTGCCGAAGTAAAACGACATTAGTGAATCCAGGACGCTGGTGGGCAGCACAACAGGGTAGCCGAGCGCCTTCTGCTCATCCTTTGACATGGCCAGCAGGTTCGGGCCGTAAACCCGGACCTCTTGCGGGCTCTGCCGCGGCTCAAAAATGGTCACTCGTTTCGACTCGAGATCCATCGCCATGACCGCGCCGAGATCGGCTAGACCGGTGTAGTAGTAAAAATCGTTGTCCTCGCGATAGTGGTCGGCCGGCGGCTCCTGTGTCTTCGCGAACAGCAGGACGTAACCGGTCTTGAGCTTGGCAGCGAGCTCAGCACGACGCGCGGCGAACTCCTGCGGACCACCCAGGTCCTGCATGGCCTGACGATCGGTGTATTGGGCGATGGCAGACAGAGAGAGGCTGAGGGGCAGGAGGAGAGAAAGCGCGAGTTTTCGGATCATTGCGTAAGCGAGTGTAGACGCTCGGGTCGGCGATGCGCAACGATATCGGGACGAGATGCGGAACGTGCTTCGTACCGCGCGCGGCTTCACCGCCGCTGTAGCGCTAAGTAACACTTCGTATCACGGCGCGGCTTCAGCCGTGCCGGTGGAAGAGCGGCGCTTTAGCGCCGCGTTCCTCGATGAATACTCGTCTTGAGCCCGCTTTAGCGGTCGGGCAGATCCCGCATCAGAATGCGGCCGCGCCGGCTTCGGCGACGGTGTGGTCCTGTTCGCCCGAGCCGCCGCTCACGCCGATGGCGCCTACCACCTTCCCGTCACGCTTCAGCGGAATGCCGCCGGCAAAGATCATGATGCGGCCGTGGTTGGACACATGAATGCCGAAGAACTGTCCGCCCGACTGCGAGTGCGTGGCCAGGTCCTTGGTCGCGATATCGAAGGCGCGCGAGGTGTACGCCTTGTTGATGGAGATGTCGATGCTGCCAACCCACGCGCCGTCCATGCGCGCGTGCGACACCAGGTTGCCGCCCTCGTCGGCAACCGCAATGTTCATGGGCTGCCCGATTTCCTGAGCCTTCTTTTCCGCCGCCGCGATCACGCGGCGCGCATCCGCCAGACTTACTCCTGCCATTCGTTCCTCCTCACTCTCAACTGGATCCAAGCAAGCTGTACAGCAGAATTGCGAGCACGATCAGCGTGACGGTGACGTACATGGAATCGCGCTCAATGGCAAAACCGACGGCCGAAAATATTACGCGCGCCACCGGCGTCGCAATCAGCAGCAGCAGGCCAAATTGGATGATGGAACGCGCATCAAGGGCGCGTACCCCCGCGAGAATTTCGCCAAAGTGCTTCAGGCGCTGCGGCTCGCCGCGAAAGGTCGCGTAATTGTGGACCTCGTGCCCGTGCCGCGCCAGGTACAGCACCGCACCGATGAGCACTACCGCCGCGGCGAGGATCACACCGGTGCGCAGCAGCGTGCCGATGATGATCTCGATGCGCTGGTCGTCGAGGCCGCCGTGGTGTGATGTTGAGTGCGTCGGCTGGTTCATATGCGTCCGGTCGCCCCGTTGAAGATCATCTCGATGCCCAGCGCGACAATCACGGCTGCGAAGAGGTAGCGCAGCACTTTTACCCTTGCGCGCACCAGGAGCTTTGCACCGGTCATGGAGCCAGCCAGCACGCCCAGCATCACCGGCATGGTGAGGCCGGGTGCAATGTAGCCGCGCGCGAGATAGAGTCCCGCACTGGCCGCGGCGGTAACGCCAATCATGAAGTTGCTGGTGGTGGTGGAAACCTTGAAGGGAATCTTCATCGCCTGGTCCATGGCCAGCACCTTCACCGCGCCGGAGCCGATGCCCAACAAGCCCGAGAGCACGCCCGCGCCGAACATCAGTCCGTAACCCGCGGGCACGCCCGTGACCGCGTAAGCCTGCATTCCGGACGGCGTGGGATAGCTTCCTTCCAACTTCAATTTCTTCGCCAGCGCGGACGATTGAAGCTGTGCGCCATGCGCCTCGCGATGGCGGCTGGAGAGCAATGCGGAGTACAGCAACACCAGGCCGAAGATGATGGCGATGGCGCTGGTGGGGACGTGCAGCGCGACCGCGGCGCCCACGAGCGCACCCGCCGTAGTCGCCGTCTCCAGGAACATGCCGATACGAATATTGGAGTAGCCCTCGCGCACGTACGCAGCTGCTGCGCCGGATGAGGTCGCGATCACCGAAACCAGTGAGGCGCCGATCGCGTAACGAATGTCAACGTGGAACAGCAGCGTGAGCATGGGGACGACCACCACGCCACCACCTAGTCCGGTGAGCGAGCCGAGAAATCCGGCCAGCAGCGAGCCGCCGAAGATAAGAGCGGTGAACTCGAAGACATTCATGCAGCATTAATCTGCGCCAGAGGTGAGCGCAGAGAAAGTGCATTGTACATTCCGGAGCGAAGGCCCTGCGGCCAAGCTGGATTTCAGCGGCGAAAGCGGGTAGGGTAAGAGCAGAAGGCGCGGTACCCAAGTGGTAAGGGAGAGGTCTGCAAAACCTTTATGCGTGGGTTCGATTCCCACCCGCGCCTCCAAAACCCAGCATTCAACACTCAGCATTCAGCACTCAGAAAAACTCTTCTATCGATTTGTTAATCCTAGCTTGTGTCACCCGCTGAAGCCGGCTCTGAAATCGGAATGCAGGCTGAGACGCTGGCCTGAAGGCCAGCTCTACCCGATGAGCCGGGTGCCGAGTATTAATTGGCTGAGTGCTGACGCTGAGTGTTGTCTTAGAACGTAAACGCCAGGCCGCCGCGCACGCTGCGCGCCGACTGCACCAGGTACACGGTGTTCCCGTCGGGACCGATGACCGGCACGTAGCCCTGCGCCAGCAGGTTGCGCACGTCGATGAGCGCTTCCATGTTGCCGGGGATGCCGTGGAAGTGCGGCAGTGGCTGCCGGATGAATAGATTGAAGAAGGGATCGGTCTGGCCGGCCGAGGCGTTGAACAGATCGACGGGTACGAGCGTCTGGCCACTAGTCCAGCGATACGACGCAATCCAGGTCGTCTTCGAGCGCGGAATTCGGCCGTTGAACTTCAGCGCTGCGGTATGCCGCCAGCCCGGTTCGATGCTGTTGCTGATGGCGTTCCAATCCATGGCGCCGGGCTGCAGCTCGAGTACGCCGCCATAGCCGTAGTCCAGCGTCGCGCTGAGGCTGTCGCTAAGCTTGCGCTTGAAGACGAAGCGCACGCCCTGCGCGTGCAACTCGCCGCCGTTGTAGCTGAATGTGCCGGAGTAGACGTCCGGCAGCACATCCGCAGTCTCGCTGACGATGTCGCCCACGCCGAGCAGCGCCGGATCCTTAACCCCGTCGTTGTAGTACGCCAGTTGCAACTTGTTGTTCCCGATGCGTCGGGACAGCGAGATCTCGTGATGATGTGCGCTCTCCAGCACCGGATTGCCGCCCACCAGCGTCAGGCGAGGTGAGGCCTCGGATAAGTCGGCGGGTGCAGAGTCAAAACCCTTGCTGGCGCGGGTCGTCGGTTCGCTCGTGGCGTACCGGTATTCGAGGAGCGTGTCAGATCCTAGGTGGAAATCCACCGTGGCGTTGGGACGGAAGGCATTGGCTTCGCGTCCCAGGAACTCGATGGCCTGGCCCTCGCCGCCAACCTGGAAGTCCATCGCGCCGATGGTGAAACCGTTGGTGTACGACATTGCCACTGCGCCGAGCGCGCCGCCATGCGGCACCGTCTCCGGGGCAGAGAAGCGGCGGACAATAAGCGAAAGCGACTGGCGATAGCCGTCATTATTATCGTGGGAATACGAGGCGCGCACCACGCCATCGGGTGCCCCGGCGCCATAGCCGAGGTCACCGGCAAAGCCCAGCGTCCCCGTGTGGAAGATTGACTGCTCGATGCTGAACGCCGTGCCCAGGTCGGAAGCGCTACCGTAGCCCTCACTGGCGGCGCCGGCCATCAGTGCAAGCGTGCCCTTCAAGGGCTCGCCTTCCGGCTGGCTCTCCACCATGATGGCAGTGTTGTCGTCGAAGCGCAGCACCGGACGGTTTGCGGTGGAACGCAGCGTCCACTTCCAGCTCTCGTCCTCGATGTCACCCTTCTTGAGCGGAGGCAGCATGCGGATGGCTTCGAAGAGTGTGCTCAAGGTGATGTTCAGGAGCTTGGAGGCGCCTGCCGCAAGAATCACGTCCTCGCGCAGCGTGGGCACGAAGGACGGAGCAGAGACATGTAGGTCGTAGTTGCCCGGCAGAAGGCCGGCGAGGGTGAAGTACCCCTTCTCGTCGGTGTACGTGGTCTTTGCCTGTCCGCTGCCGCTGATGAGCATCACCGTGGCGCCCATTTGCGGCACCCCGCCCGTGCTCTTCACATACCCCGAAATTGAGCCCGGATTGACCCCGGCGTACGCAGCTGTGCACAACGACGCCAGTACGACGACACATGCCAGTGATCGGGTCATCGGCTAAACCCCCTTCCAGAGGTTCCGGGAGCAAAAGTACTGCAGAGCGTTAGACGCGCCACAGGTTCCCAAGTCTTAAGCTACTCGACAGCAAATTTTACTGACGGCGCAATTTGCTGCTTCGAAACGTTGTCGTCCACTTTCACCGTCAACCGGTACACTCCCGGCTGAAAACTATTCAAGGCCAGGCTTTTGGCCAACGTTATCTGGTCGCCCACATTTCCCAGGCTGTCGGTGGACTCCAGGGAGTGCAGCACCGGCTGGTTGTTGGCGACATTCACGATGTCGTACTCAATTTTTACCGAGGGCTTCTTGGTTTTATCGTCCTGCTGCAGATTATAGACCTGCATCCACAAGCTCATGTGCTGATCGCGCTTGAAGCTGGCCGGCTTGCCGTCAGCGCCATCCAGATGGGGATAGGCGAGCTTGGTTTCGCCGATGACGAAATTGCCCGAGCCGACATTCTTCGACGCGACCTTCTCCATGTGATCAGCCAGGATCAGCGACGATGACGCCAGCTTGTCTTCGTTGTACTCCGGAACCAGAATGCCGCGGCTCCAAGTGCCCACTCGATCGCCATTGACGTCCTTTACCACCAGGTCAAGGCGATAACGGCCGGGGCGCAACGGAATCGCCTTCCAGTACAGCTTCGAGTACCCAAGCTCTTTTTCCAGCAGGTCATTCGGGACATCCACCTGCACCGTATCTTCAAAGGTCTGCGCCACACGGCCGGTAATTCCGGTGACGCGACCGAAGATGTTGACCGTACCGCGCTGGATGCCGTCCTTCGAAACGAAGGTGATGTCCTTGTTCTTAACCTGCAACGTAACCGGAACCAGTACGGTGTCGCCGGTCACCTTCACGTAATCGGTGCGGACCTCAAAGGGCATGAGGCTGATGTTGATTTTGTGGCTGACGACCTCTTCCAGGTCCTTGAACTTGATCGGAGGTGGCGCCTGCACCTTCGCGAGCATCGCCATCTTGTCGAACTGCTTGCTGTTCTCGATAGGCTGCGAGGGGCCGGCATTGGCGGCGAAGGGATCAAGACGCTGCGCCTTGCTCGTCAAACCATACTGCTCGTAATACGTCGAGCCGCCCGGGGTATGCAGCAAGGCGTCCTTATCGTTGACATCGCTCGAGAGGAAGTACTCACCGCACGAGCACTGGTCCACGAACTCCAGGATGACTTCCTGACCGACGCCTTCCAGATAGCGATAGCGCCAAGTTTCGAACGGGTAGGTGCTGGTGGTGCCACCGCCCTCTTGAATGGAGCGGGAATAGGTGCCACCGGCCGGGTGGGACTCGATCTGATCGGCGGGTCCCCAAATGATGTAAATGCGCCCGCGGTCGGTCTTCCACCCGGGAATGCCCGCGCCGAAGTGTTCGTTCGCGTAGGCAATGCGGCGATAGTGCTCTTCCTTGTACTCGTTCTCCGGCGTGTCGGGAGTGGGATCGCGTCGCAGCCAGAACTGCTCGATAAACTGGTCACGCTCCTCGTCATTGGACAGCTGCTTAAAAGCCGCCTTCTCTTCGGGCGTGATGATGTATGCGACGTCCTGGTTCAGCCACTTCTTGTAGGTGCTTAACTCCTGCTTCAGGGCCTTGGCGCTTTCCTTCTTCTGCTTTTCCGTGACCGGGCGCTTAAGGGGATCGGAGGCCTGATCGGGGTTCTGAGCGGGATCAGCAGTTTTGCCAGACTGTGCCGAATTGGACTGCGGAGAAGCAGGGCTACCCGAGTTGGAAGAGGAGGACGAAGCCGACTGCGCTGCTGCGAACGCAACCGGAAGAACTAAAACCAGAACTAGCGAATAAAGGCACCGCACCACACGAAACTTCATTGCGAGACGAACACTCCTCGGGCAACACTTAGGGCAAATAAATTGTATGTTTTAGTTACCATGAAAGCAAGGTGAACGGGTCGAAGTGCACACCTCCTGCGCGCTGCCGTCGCCTGCTGAGTCGGAACCCCGCAGCATCCCCTAAGTTGCACAAAATACGAGTTGCTGGAGAAATTTTTGCCGCAGGGGTGCTCGGCCCGGCAATACGCCGAAAGTCGCCGTCCGGGGACGTGATCAGGCCAGAGAAGCCCTATAATTGAGTATTCCGGATAATTCAGCAGGAGCCTGGGGCAGGCTGCACGCTGCGACGGATAAGTTGCTCGCCTCAGGAACCTTGAACCGTCCTATTTCGTACTAATTTGCAGTTCAACGTGCGCTCCGGTCAGGATGAGGGTTTCATGAAGAAGTCGAAGAAGCTGTTATTGATTGCTGGGGTAGTCGTCGTTTTGCTGGCCATTGTCGGCTTCACGCTCCAGCAGAGCCGGAAGGGCGTCGTCCAGGTGCAGACCGGCAAGGTGGTGCGCGAGGACCTGACTTCAACGGTGACCGCGTCCGGCGAGATCAAGCCCAAGCTGTACGTGAACATCGGCGCGCTGGCGCAGGCCCAGATCACGCATCTTTACGTCAAGGAAGGCGACCGGGTGAAGCAGGGTCAGCTGCTCGCGACACTGGACAACATCCAGCCGTCAGCGGACGTAGCCGCGACCAAGGCGGCACTGAACGCCTCGCAGACCGACGCTGTGGCATCGCAGGCGGCGGTCAACACAGCATCCGCCGACCTGAACCAGGCTGAAGCGGAGTATCAGCGCGCCAAGCTCGACTACGAGCGCGGCAAGTCACTTTATGACGCCAACCTGATTGCCAAGTCCGATTACGACACGAAGACGGCCGCATACGGAACGGCCACCGCCCAACTGGGACAGGCCAAGGCCAAGCTCGCGCAGGCCAAGGCGAACCTTGATTCGGCACAGGTGCACATCGGGCAGAACGCCGCCACGCTGCGGCGCATGAGCGACGTGCTCAGCAAGACCGAGTACCGCGCGCCATTTGACGGCGTCGTCACCAACCTGCCGGTTCGTGAGGGCGAGACCGTGGTGCCAGGCATTCAGAACTCACCGGGAAGCACTCTCATGACGGTGGCAGACACCTCGCTGATTACGGCCGAGGTCAAGGTGGACGAGAGCGACGTTATCAACATAAAGCTGGGGCAGCCCGCGGAGGTGACCATCGACGCGATGCCGAAGCAGAAGTTTCAGGGTACGGTGACGGAGATCGGCGGCAACGCCGTGCTGCGCTCCACCGGTGTCTCCACCGCGCAAACCACCTCCAGCGGCCAGGAGGCCAAAGACTTTAAGGTCGTCATCGCGCTGCAGAACCCGCCGACGAACCTGCATCCGGGCCTGTCGGCTACAGCGCACATTACCACCGCAAAGCGGAGCAGCGTGCTGGCTATTCCCATCCAGGCGCTCACCATTCGCACCCGCGGCGATCTGCTAGACAATAAGGACAAGAAGAACTCGGTGCAGGCGGCAGCACCGGCCGGTCCCGAGGCGAAGGAAGAGTTGCAGGGCGTATTCGTGCTCCGCAACAAGGCGGCGGTATTTGTGCCCGTGGAGACGGGCATCAGCGGGACCACCGACATCGAAGTAACCAAAGGGTTGAAAGACGGAGACGAGATCATCACCGGCAGTTACAAGATTCTACGCACGCTGCGTAACAATGCCTCCGTGAAAGTGGATAATTCGGTGAAGCCGAAAGAAGGCGAAGAGTCGTAAGAAAGCAGTCAGCGCTCAGCATTCAGCCTGACGGGTTGAATCGCGAGGGCCGTGCTGATGCTGAAAGCCGAAGATGGAGAAACCGATGGCGACTGAGCTCGCAAGCCTGCCGGGAGCGCAGAATGTGGCGGGGCCCGACAGCTGCATCATCTGCACCGACGACCTGTGGAAGACCTACGACATGGGCTCGGAGCAGCAAGTCCACGCGCTGCGCGGCGTGAACATCCGCATCCAGCGGAACGAATACGTTGCCATCATGGGCCCCTCGGGCTCAGGCAAGTCGACGCTGATGAACCTGATTGGCTGCCTGGATACGCCGAGCAAGGGAAACTACTGGCTCAACGGGCAGCTCGTCAGCGAACTCGACGACGACGAGCTGGCACACATCCGCAACAAGGAAATCGGCTTCGTCTTCCAGACCTTCAACCTGCTGCCGCGTGCGACCTCGCTGCACAACGTCGAGCTGCCGCTCATCTACGCCGGCATGCCCGCGGAAGAGCGCATCGAGCGCGCGAAGAAGGTACTGACTGCCGTGGGCATGGAATCGCGCATGCATCACAAACCCAACGAGCTCTCAGGCGGACAGCGTCAGCGTGTGGCGATTGCTCGTGCCCTGGTCAACGATCCGTCGATCATCCTCGCCGACGAGCCGACCGGAAACCTCGATTCGCAGACCGGTGTCGAGATCATGGCGCTGTTCGATCGGCTCTACGAGCAGGGCAACACCATCGTCCTGGTCACGCACGAACACGACATTGCCGAGTTCGCGCACCGCATCATCAACATCAAGGACGGCAAAGTCTTCAGCGACCAGAAGACCGCGAGGGCGTGAGGAAGCGGTCAGCAGTCAGCAGTCAGCACTCAGCATTCAGTACCCAGCAGTCAGCAGTCGGCAGTCGGCAGTCCGCACTCAGCGCACGCTATCGCCGGTCCGATTCGTATCAGGGCGCGGCTTCAGCCGTGCCGGTGGAAGAGCGGCGCTTTAGCGCCGCGCCCCTCGATTAATAATCATCCTCAGCCCGCTTTAGCGGGCGACATATCCTTTGTGAAGGCGCCGCTTCCGTCGGCGGAACTCGCCATGAGTTTGTGTCGACGGCTGAACAGGCTGCTGAAAAACTCGGATGAGAACGCAATTCGGGTAGAGCGGGCCTTCAGGCCCGCGTCTAAGTCGTTCCCTTCTCGTGTGAGTCGGCTTTCAGCCGACGGCACAAAACTGCGGCATCCGAGTGTTTCAGGAGCCTGTGAAGCCCGCTCGGAATGACAATTTAATAGAAGGCTTATCGGCACGACTGAAGTCGTGCCCTGATACGAAGCATCCGTTGGCGAGTTTTTCACCAGCCTACAAATTGCGGCTGATACAAATCAAAGCGGCTCGAACAGAGCCGGTTCACACGTCGGCCTCATCTTCCCAACTGATTGCTGATTGCTGACTGCTGACTCCTGATTGCTACACTTCTTGCTTGCCCTCTCCCGAGCTGAAGCGCGATCCGCACAGACACCAGCGCCTCGAGGCGCGCCTGACGCTGTTCGTCGGCATTCTCTCGGTCGCCGCGCTGCTCTACTACTACGCACAGCAACAGCTCCTGCTCTATGGTGACGCCGTCGCGCACCTGAACATTGCCCGGCGGGTCGTCGACAACCGTCATCCACTCGAATCCTATGGACAACTCGGCACGGTGTGGCTGCCGCTGCAGCACATGGCCATGGTTTCGTTTGTCTGGGTGGATACACTCTGGCGCAGCGGCATCGCCGGCGCAATCCCCGGGATGCTGGCCTATGTCCTGGGGACTTTGGGTGTCTTCCGTCTGGTGAATACGCGTGCGGGTGCGATGGCGGGATACGCGGCGGCTGCCATCTACGCCCTCAATCCCAACCTGCTCTACATGCAAACCACGGCGATGAACGAGCCCATCATGCTCGCCTTCTTCCTGTGGTCGGTGGTGTACCTCGACGAATTCCTGCGCGGCGCGTTGACGTCGCCTGGAGTTGAGACGCCGCGACTGCGCCCGCGCCAGGCTCTGGAGTACTGCGGCATCTGCACGGCGGGTGGAGCGCTCACGCGCTACGACGGATGGTTCGCGGCGACGGTGCTGATCGTCATTCTTGTGATCGCGTTTCTGCGCTGGCGGGCACGCGAGGCGAACCCGCTGCTGCGCCGTGCCGCCACCAAGTCGCTGATCGAAGTTCTGCTGTTGAATGCGCTCGTGCCAATGTACTGGTTGGTGTACACATGGGCGGTCTCGGGAGGCGCGCTCGACTTCATCAACGGTCCCTACTCGGCGAAAGCGATCGCCCTGCGCAGCACGCCACCCGGCGCGCCGCCGTACCCGGGCGAGAACAATCCCTTGATGGCAGCCGTGTACTTTCTGAAGTCGGCGCAGCTGAATGTTGGTTCGCCGCTGTTTGGCCGCGCGCTGCTGCTCGTGGCGCTGCTCGGAACCGCCATTGCGATCTGGCGCTTCCGGCGCTTCGGCGTGCTGCTTCTGCTGTGGCTGCCGCTGGCGTTCTACTCGCTGTCCGTCGCTTACGGGAGCGTACCGATTTACATACCCGTCTGGTGGCCGTTCTCGTACTACAACGTGCGCTATGGCCTGGAGCTGCTACCGGTGTTTGCGGTTTTTCCGGTGATGCTGGTTGTGTTGTTGGCGGAGAAGTTGGGCGCGAGAACTGCTCGGATAGGTGCGTCGTTAGCGTTGGCTGCGGTCGTAGCTGCTAGTTACATCTCTGCGTATTCCGAGACGCCCATCACCTTGCGTGAGGCGCAGGCGAACTCGCGTTACCGCATCGCGCTGGAGGACGGGCTGGCCAACGTGCTGGAGCGCTTTCCGCGGTCGGCAACGCTGCTGATGTATGAAGCCGAGCACGCCGGCGCAATCCGCGAGGCAGGCATCCCGCTGCGGCACGTCATCTCCGAGTCCGAGCATCCGGACTGGGAGTGGGCGTTGCTCGATCCGGCGCACCATGCCGATTACATCATTGCTTGCATTGGCGATCCTGTGTGGGGAGCAGTGCAGCACCGCGAAGCCGAGCTCGAGAAACTCGCAACGGTCAGCGCGCCGTGGCAGGCAAGTTGCACTGTTTATCGATCGCGCTGACGCTGCTTGCTTATATTGCCGCAACCGCCGCCTCTCACTATCATCTACATAGCAGATATGGGAAACACCTTTAAGACAGCGCTGCTTCTGACTGCGCTTACGTTATTCCTGCTCTTTATGGGCAGCGTCTTCGGCGGCCAGCGAGGGATGGTCATCGCCTTTGCCGTGGCCATCGTGATGAACGGCGTCTCGTACTTTTTCAGCGACAAGATCGCGCTGATGGCCTATCGAGCACAGCCGGTAACGCGCGAGCAACTGCCCCGCGCCTACCAGATCGTGGAGCGGCTCACGCAGAAGATGGGCATTCCTATGCCCAAGATGTACGTGATTCCGACGGACTCACCGAACGCGTTCGCGACGGGACGCAATCCGGAGCACGCCTCGGTGGCGATGACGGAAGGGATCCTGAACCTGCTCAACGACGAGGAGATGGAAGGCGTGCTGGCGCACGAGCTGGGGCACGTGCGCAACCGCGACATCCTCATCAGCTCGGTGGCGGCGACGCTGGCGGGCGCTATCACCATGATGGCGCGCATGGGGTATTGGGCGTCGCTGTTTGGCGGCATGGGCGATCGAGACGACCGTGATCGCGGCGGCGGCTTTGTCGCATTGTTGATGCTGATCCTGGCGCCGATTGCGGCCACGCTGATTCAGCTCGCGGTGTCGCGCTCGCGCGAGTACCAGGCCGATGCGACCGGCGCGCAGCTTACCGGCAATCCCTATGCACTCGCCAGCGCACTGGGCAAGCTCGATGCGTACTCGAAGCGCATCCCAATGCAGGCGTCGCCCTCGACGGCGCACCTGTTCATCGTGGCGCCGCTGCTCGGCGGCATTAACTTTGCGAGCCTGTTCTCCACGCATCCGCCGATCGCCAAGCGCATCGAGCGCCTGACGGGCAGGCCCGCGGAGCTGCAGTACTGAGTTCGGTGGGTAGCGCCGCTCTGCGGCTCGCGTGTAGCCAACTCATTGGCGGGGGCTTCCGCCCCCGCCTTTCCCCCCGCCGCTCTGCAGCTGGTTTCGTTCCAATCGGCGGTTCGTCCGAAACAGTTGCGCGGCGGGTTCATTCTTATCTTCAGTTCATTCCAAAATGTCGCGCGGCAGGCTTTTGCATTGCTGAAGTTCATGACGCCGCATCGGTGGAAGCCCCGTATGATTCGCTCACATGGTCGAGCGACTGCGGCTTCGAATCAGACGGGCGAGTCGTTCAGGTTAGCCGCGCAGCGGCGGGATGAATCTAGGCGGGGGCGGCAGCCCCCGCAAACCTGCAAAACAAGCCGGAGCCGCAGAGCGGCGACACCCCCCGGCGTGACCGGCCTCACCGATTTCTCCCGGTGTCGCTGCGTACGCTACAGCCATGGCCGACACCTACACGAAAATTCTTGTCCATTGCGTATTCAGCACGAAGCACCGAAGGACGACCATCGAGGAACCAGAGAAGCTCTGGAGTTATGTTCGAGGAATTGCCAGAAACCGTTCGAGCGATGTGCTAGCGGTGGGAGGCACCGCCGATCATGTGCATATCCTCCTCACGCTACCTTCGTCATTGAACATTTCGCAGCTCATGCGCGACATCAAGGCCAACTCATCGCGCTATTTGAACGAGAAGCAACGCGGCTTCGCATGGCAGGACGGATACTCGGCAATCAGCGTTAGCCCGTCTCAACTCGCCGCGGTGTAGAAGTACATCGAACACCAGCGCGAGCATCACGAAAAATGGAGCTTTGAAAGCGAATATGCGACGCTGCTGGACAGGTCGGGCGTGCAGCGCTCGCCGGACTACACGTTCGGGTAGGGTGTCGCCGCTCTGCGGCTCGGGTGTAGCCAACTCATTGGCGGGGG
>JADMIO011460674.1_pt1 | contig 22544 bp, 15 predicted proteins | sample 8958161 | NCBI WGS metagenome assembly JADMIO01 (sample SAMN16585339, study PRJNA669376) | soil metagenome | isolation source: Crop rotation soil | place: USA: Cullars Rotation, Alabama | collected 2011 | reverse complement strand
CTGCTCCATGAACAGGGCGAACCGCCGCGCCTTCCTGGCGAGGTTGAACGCGATGCGCTGGTGTCGATACTGTGGGCGCCGGAACTTGTGGTCGGTGACCTCGTCCGTCACCTCCGGGCTGGCGGTGACCACCCTGCCAGGCGACCTGGCGAGCTCCCGGGCCTTGTGCACCGGGACCACCTCGCGGTCAACCTGCTGCGCGTGGTCGACCCCTGTCGACCAGGTGGCGTATGGGAAGGCGTTTTGCAGGTACTGCTTGTTGACCGGCGTAGCCTGACAGACCCAGGCGTCGTGCTGCCCAGACCAGCTGCGGTACTCTGGGATGCGCTTACACCGGAACATGTCGTCCGGGGTCTTGAGCGTCCGGATGATGAAGACGTTCTGCCCAAACGGGCGCTCGATGCGATAGGCGCTGGCGGTTGGTGGCGCGATGTGACCCACCGGCAAGCCCTTGGCCGCAAGCTCCGTGTACAGCTCCTTGACGTAGGGCACCTCCCAGCGGCCGCGCTCACCGGCCCACCGCCGGTTACTGAGCTGGCGCATCACAGGCAGCCACTTGCCGGTCTCCTGGTTCTCCAGGTAGACACAGACGACGTTCCGCTGTTCGTCGAGCGTGATCTTCATCTCGGGCACTCTGGTTGAGCTGCTGCAATGTAGCACCCGGACATGCCCGGCGTACATCCCGCTACGCTGCGGCTGCATGGGACATGACTGTTTCCATCAGCCTTACGCGCGCGCGTCAGAAGTGACCTGAGATTTTTCATGTCACATCTGAAGCTACTGCTGCTGATGTAATAACTCATGTCCTAATCAGCCCCAGACCCAGGTAACCTGTGACCTCTCATGGCCCAAGGTGCCCGTGGGCCTAAGGTCGCCTGTCATGCCGCGGTGAGGCGTAACACATGAGCTGTCATGTGCGCATGCAACGTCTCAAGGAGACACGCCCACGACCCAAGATTCATGCTTTGGGACGAGCAGGGAGTGTCCGCGCGTCTCTCTTCACGCGCGTCGCGAGGTCAAAAGCTGTAGCTGATCCCGACGTTAACGCCAGGGCCCACGTGCACCTGCCCGCCAGTGACCACCGCGCCATAGCCGCCTGACACGCCGAGGCCCCAGCGGCGCCTGGGTTGACGGACCAGGTCAAGGCGGGCGCGCTCGCGGAGGGCAAGCAGCCCACGGAGGGTGTCGACCTGCAGCCTGAACGCCTGCGCGAGCCGCGTCTGGGTCTGGCAGCTCTGGCTGAGGTCCTGGCAGCTCAAGGCCAGCGCCTGGCCCTGCTGCCGGAGGCTGTCGTTCTCAGCCGTCAGCAGGCGAAGCTTGGCGGTATCTGGCAGCGCCTGAAACACGACGCTGTCACGCCACCTGGTCACGGTCCGCCAGCGCGCGACCTGCACCGTAACCGTCTCCTGCTGCTGCCGGAGGCGGGCAGCCACCAGCCGCAGGCTGTCCTGCAGTAGCTGGCTGGTGTGATCGTGCCTGTCAATCTCAGCCGTGTACACGGAGTCCCGCACCTTGGCGGCGGCACGGATGCCACGGATGCGGAGGTCAGCCCAGGCGCTGTAGGCCACGAACAGCAACCCGATCAAGGCGCCTGAGACCACTGCGGTCCAGTACCTGGGTGGTGGAGGGAGGGGCATCAGCGGATCCCCTGAATGAGGCCACGGACACCATCACCAAACAGCCGCTGCAGGCCAGTCAGCTTCTCCTGCCACCCCGCCTGGTCAAATGCCGGCCCAGGGCATGTCTTGGGCGCGTAGATCTTGTGGTGCTGCGTGATCGTCGCCTCGTTGACCGGCAGCTTGAAGCGATGCAGCAGCCACGCCGCCAGCAGGGTGGACGTGAGCAGCTGGGCTGGTGGCCACGGGGTGACCCCGTCACCCTCGTGCTCGATCCCGATGGTGTACGTGTTCGGGTTCAACCCAGGTAGTAGCCCAGGCCACGAGGGGCGGTCAACGCGGCCGGCGTGGTAGGCGACGTCGTGGATCCCGACGTACTGGCGCAGGTCTCCCGTAAGCCCCACCAGGAAGTGGGCCGAGACCTTGGCGGCCGGGTTGTTGAACCAGCTGTCGACCTCTGAGGCTGAGCCTTCGGCAATGTGGATGACCAGCGACTTGACGTCCCGCGGCACGTGGCCGGTTGCCCGCCAGTTACCAGGCGCTACCGGCTTCTGGATCACTGTGATCATCCACCCTCCTCGCCGACAGGAGCTCCTGCCGCAGGTCCACCATAAGGTGCTTGTCTCTGGCCTCGCGCCGCCGGGCCCGGCTGAAGTGATGTGAGCGCTGCTGCTCGCGCTGGCGAATCTTGCGCAGCTTCTTGGCCTTGTGCCTGGGGGCGCGTCGCATCATCACCTGCTGGCTCCGTGTTCTGGAACGTCTTGCGCTTGATCAGGTACTGCGCCACGTCGATGCCGGCCCACACCGAGAGGAAGATGAGCCACTCGACCCAGCCCTGCTGCTGGCCAGGCGACAGCCCCCAGACCAGGTAGCGCACCGCCGTGCCGATCGCAAGCAGGATCGACACCACGATGCGGACGTTGGTCGTGGGCAGCTCCTTGAACCGGAGCCACAACTGCTGCGGCAGCTTCACTGGCGGCTTTTATCTATGGTGGTGATCCCGCGCACCATGACCCCCATCTCCTCACACTGCCGGACAAGCCGCAGGCTGACGAGCTCCTCCGCCGAGCTGTTTTGACAGCGGAAGAGCACCAACGCTGCGACCTGCTCCTTGACAGGTGCGAGGTTGTGGGTGAGGGTGTCCATCAGCTCCTTGTTCCGCCGCGTGATGACCACGTTCAGGCTGTCGATCCGGTCATGCAGGAGGCGGTTGTCCATCTCCAGCCGCGTGAACCGATCATCAGGCTTGATCATCTGGAACCCGGTGCTGATGATGGCCAGCATCACCGCGTTCCCGATCAGCATCAATGGACCAACCCACTGGTTGAGCTTGGCGACGATCGAGTGGTCCGATTTTCGACTATGTGGCCGCGGGGGCGACGAGTCAGGCGGGTCGGCCTGGCGGCGATGCCGATAATACGACGTAGGGGCGTCACGCTCGCCCTCATGGTCCTGGCGCCGGCGATCGTTGCCACCACGAGCCGTCATCCCGATGAGCAGCGGAAGCATCGACCACCAGCTACCAGGGTCACGAGGGGAGGTCATCACCTAGTGGCTGACGATGTGCAGCGGCGTGGACGTCACGCCGTCGACGGTTGCGGTCACGTTGCACTCACCAGGGGTGAGCGCGGTGATGCGGGCGACCCGGTCACTGAGGGGTGTGACCGAGGCGACCAGGGGGTCTGACACCTGCCACGTCACCGACCGGCTCACCACCACGTGGGCGGCGTTCCGCGGGGTCGCAGTGACCGTGATGGACTTCGGGAAGGTGCTGCCCGCCTCAGGCGGCGAGGCGGACAGCACCAGGGTCAGGAACTGCCTGGCGATCGACATCTCACGGCCCCACGGGGACGAGCTTCCCGATCTGGGTGGGCTTGCCGGCGGCGTTGAACTTGTTCGTCCGGGTGCCGACGACCGTCCCGTTGCGCTTCACGTTCACCACCTGGGTCGTGACGCCGCCGACGGTGGTGCTGGACGTCTCCGTCCAGTCCTCGTCGTCCTGCCTCGCCAGGAGGTCGGCGAGCAGCGCGTCCCGGGCGGCCTGCGCGAGCCCGGTGACCGAGGTGACCGCCGGGATCGTGACGCCCGTCCAGTCGAACTTGTTCGGCGGCGGCTGGATCGCGACGAAGTAGATCCCGACCTGCGTGGCGCTGGACAGGGCCGGGTTCGCCAGGTCCGGCACGAACTTGATGGTGTTGTTGCTGAGGACGGTGATCCCAGTGCGACCCACGACCACGTCGCTGGCGTCTCGGAGCTCGGCGAACGCCGCGGCGTGCGGGATCGTGGTCAGCGGGGTCGTGAGCGTCGCCTGCTGTGCCGTGACCGCGCTGATGGCCGACACGTGGTCCGGGCCCATGCCCTCGTCCGGCCAGAGCGCGGACGGGTGCTGGACGGTCTCGAACGTGAAGACCTGCGGGAAGTACTGCGCGTTGGTGATCTTGAGCTTGATGCGGCGCGCCCGGGTCTCGGTGCCCGTGTCGACCGGGTCCCAGATCCAGAGCCCGTTCGACTGGGCCGTCGGCAGGGTCGTCACGTTCTGGAAGGCGCCGAACCCGCTGCCCGTGTCGAGGGCGTACTGTGCGTCGCCGGCTGTGAGGGCGACGTCCGACTTGAGCGCCGTCCCCGCCGCGTTGTACATCTCGAACCAGAACGGGTTGATGAAGCCGTACCGCGCACGGATACGCATGGTGTGGTGACCCCAGGTCAGGCGGTGAGAAGCATGCGGCGCCGGCGGGCCGCGGCGGAGGAACTGCCGGTCGTGGAGGTGTTCAGGGCGTCGAAGTACTCGAGCTCAGGGCCCACCGCGCCGGAGCCCACGCGGACGATCCCCAGGAACAGGCCCATCCGGTTGAGGTTCATCGTCGCCGCCATCGGGTGCGCCAGCGCCGAGCTCAGGTTCGAGCTGGCCCCCTGCGCCGGCGGCGAGGAGAGCAGGTTCGTGGGGTCGGCCTGGTACTCGACGCGCCAGTTCCCTGTAGCACCGAACCGCAGGATGCGGAGCCAGTTCGGGACGACGGCTGCCAGGTTCTGTGCCGTGATCGCCTCACCGAGGATCCACCACCGGAAGCCTGGGTTGTTCCCGATGATCTCGAACGCGACGCCAGTCCCTGTGCCGTCGAGCAGCTTGACGGTCTTGTAGGAGTTCCCTGGGGTGGAGCTCGTGACGATGCCCCAGTTCAGCGTGATCGACTGGTCGGTCGAGCCGCTGATCATCGGGTGTAGGTCCTTGGTGACCAGCTGCGCGTTCGCCTGGTTCGTCGCGGGCAGGTTCAGCTCTGCCCGGTTGTTCTGTCCGACGATCGTGGCGCTCAGCCGCCAGGCGGTCTGCGTCCAGATGGGGTTGCCGCTGATGAGGGAGATGTTCGCGTCGAACCCGTCGACGACGCCTGACATCAGGGTCCCACTGACCGCCTGATTGACCGCGTTCAGGGTCGTGAACTTCGCGACACCCGGCGACGCGGACACGCCGATGGCACCGAAGACCAGGTAGTATGAGTTGCCGGCGACGATCGGAACGGTCGCCGTCCCCACCGTCTGTGCCGTCGAGCGCGCGCTGCCAGTGGTCGTGGTGCCCAGCACGGGGTTCGTGATGGCCCCGCACCAGCCGGCCTCGTCGGCGAACGTCTGCCCCTCCCACCGCCCCTGGCTCTCGTTGTAGTAGATCCGGAACCAGTCGAAGCCCTGGTTGCCGGTGATCGTCTGGTCACTGCCCAGCTGGGTCAGGACGCCGCTAACCCGCTGGTAGACGCGGAGCTTGTGGGTACTGCTGGCGACGTCCCACTCCGCCGCGACCCGCATGCCAGTGCCGGTCTCGTCTGCGGTGGTGCGGACTTCCCAGAAGGACGTCGTGCCGGCGGCCAGGATCAGCCGGATGTGCGCGCGGCCAGTCGAGGTGGTGGACGTGGCGCCCGCGTAGGCGCGGCTCGCCATGTCGTACTGCGCGGCGGACACGACGTCAGCCTGCGCGCCCTGCGCCACGGTCACCGAGACCTCGGGTGCCTTGGCCGTTGTCGCGACGGTCGCTGTCGACCCTAACCCGACACGCTGGGTCAGCGTCCAGTTGGTCAGGTCGTCGAAGCGATCCTGAAAGGTGCTGGCAGAGGACACGGCGGGTGGGGTGAGGGGTTACTGCTGCCGACGCAGGTTCGTGCCGACATCCACGGTGATCGTCTTGTTGACCCCGCCGCCAGCGACCGTGATGGTCGCTGTGCCAGCGCCCACCGGGACGATGTCACCCGAGGAGTCCACGGTGGCGACGGCTGTGTTGCTGCTGCTCCAGACCACCGGCGGTGGAGGCACCAGCTGCCCGTTCTCGACCCCCTGCACGGTGACCGCCTGGTGCAGCTCACGCTGCAGCGTCTTCACGACATCCAGCGGCAGGTGGCCTGGCCGGGTGAAGCGAAGGGTGATGTTCCCCGGCGTGCCGCCGACCTGTAGGTCGTCCCACGTGGTGGACCCGTTGACGATGGGGCGCGTCAGCGTGCCTCGGATGGAGTGGTTGGCCTCCACCACGCTCACGGTCACCACGTCGCTCGTCACCTCGTCGACCGCCACGTCCCCGCCGGCATCGACGGCCTGCACGATCATCGGCGGGATGGTCGTGTACTGCCGGATGTACGGCGACGTGTCCAACGCGCTGAGGGCCAGGCGGTCTGGCACCGTCGGCAGCTGTGGGTCCCGCACCTCGATGTCGGTGAAGTAGGCGCCAGCCGCCGAGCTTGCCGTCGTTCCGTGGTAGATCCCGATGCCCACGGGTCCGGTTGCCAGGAAATTGCCCGTGAACGTCGCGGTCTTGTCGCCGACCTTGATCGTCCCGTAATCGTCGCTGGTCTCCCAGGTCTCGATGCGAGCGATCCCGGTCGATGTGTCGAGGGTGCACCGGACCTTCAGCCGCACGGGCCAGGTGAACAGGTTCCCACCGCGGAAGCCACCATTGATGCCTGCCGTGGCCAGGGTGTCCGACTGGGTAGCCACGGGCAGGAAGCCGCCGCCCAGGATCCCCACCCGATAGGCACCAGGCACGTGCATCATCAGCACGATCCCCTTGATGCCGGGCTGGTTCACGAAGAAGGCGACGTAGGGCAGGCCAGCGATCGTGCTGGTCATCCTGGCGGTGAACTCGATCTCCTGGACGATCGTCGTCCCGTTGATCGAGAAGACCGGACCAGGGATGGTCACGAACCCGACACCGGCAGCGCTGTCCGTGGCCGGTGTCGCGAGCTGGGCGAGCGCGCCCGCGAAGATCAGGCTGTTCACGTGGACGCCGCCGCCTGCCGCGAACCCCGCGCGGTCCTTCACCGCCCCGGTGATGGCGGTGGCGAAGGTGTCCCTGAAGAGAAGCTTGGACATCAGAGTGCGGCGCCTCCGTCGAGGAAGGACATGACCCGGGGCCACTCCCAGTAGCGGTCATCGAGCAGCTTGCGGCACCAGCCGGCCGTGATCTTGCTGGCCGGGGAGAGCACGTAGGTGTCGGCCAGCGTCGTCTGCGTCTTGAGCCCGTTCATCAGCAGGTCCGCGTTGGCCTTCAGCGTGGCGTTGCTGCGGCCCGTGCGGTGCCAGAGCCAGATCATGACCCAGATCATGAACGGGTTCAGGTTCACGTTGCTGGGATCCGGCAGGTGGGCTCCACCAGGGCGGCTGTCCACCGGGATCTCGCCGTTGTTGGGCTCGTTGACGTACAGGATCGCCTTCCAGCCGCCTGACATGCCGCCGCTGTACATGTTGGTCCAGGTCCAGTCGACGTACTTGGTCAGCATCGTGAGGATGCGGGCGTCGGGCCCCACCTCATCGTAGTGCCGCATCGCTGCGGTCATCAGCAGCTGGTCCATGTACGCCTTGGACCCCAGGTAGTGCTGGTTCGTGGGGTCCGTCACCGTCTGGTCGCCGTAGTACCGACCACCGAACATCCCGTCCCACGCCGGGTTCTCGGCGGCCGTGTGCTGGTACGCGAGCAGGTTCTCCAGCGTGGACGCCGCGCGGTTGGGTCGCCACTGCGGCGGGTACGGCTGGGATGCCGCGGTGGGCAGCGGCCCACGCGGCAGGTTCATCATGTGGGCGCTCAGCACCAGGTGGTAGTTGGCCGCGTTGTCGCGGTTGCCTCCACCACCATCCTTGCCGATGCTCTCACCCGCCTGCGGGCCCTGCATGCCGAGGTACACGCCGTCGGCGTACTCGTGGTACCCCGTCAGGTGGTAGAACGCGGCGAACGACTTGTAGGACTTGTAGTACTCCAGCCGCGCGTAGTTGCCCGCCTTCCAGAACTGGAAGTAGGTCCACGACGACTGGGCGCCCTTCTCGAGCTCCGAGACTTGACCAGAGCGGCAGCCCCACTGAAGCCGGGTGTACCACTGCTCCTGGTAGGTGTTCATGTTGCCGCCAGTGACCGTGGGCCCGTTGTACTGCCAGTCCGCATCCAGCTGGGCCTGGAGCAGGTCCTCAGCCCAGCCGTAGTCGCTTGTCCCCACGCCAGCGCTGCGGCTTGACAGCGGGATCATGGACCCGCCGATCTTGGTAGCGCAGAGGTAGGCGGCGTCCGATGGCCAGCAGTGCGCCACCGGCACCGGCAGGTCGTTGCCATCCTGGAACGTCGCGTTCAGGGTACGCCGCTGCCCGAAGGTCCAGACCGCGGCAGTGCCCGTTGCACCCAGGGCCGTGTACTGGACGAGGACCGACCGCAGCGAGCCGTCCGAGTGCTTGCCACCGAAGGCCTTCACGGCGAGCGCTGTGTCCACGCCCGCGAGCGACAGCTTCACCTGGTCGAGCTGGCCAGGAAACAGCCGCCCAGGCTTGAGCGGGAGGCCATGCGTCGTGAGCAGCGCGGTCGAGAGCCCGTCTGTCCGACGCAGCGTGGTCGTGGTGGTCTCGGGGACCTGCGGCACCTCCAGGGCCAGATAGTCCCCGATGCTCAGCGACAGCGCCTGCAGCGGGGGTGGGGGCAAGGGCGCCAGCGAATACCGCCGGCCAGCGACGGTGTTGGCCCCCGGCCGGTAAGGCTGGTGGTAGAGGGGCATCGCCTACTCCGTAGCGGTGGAGGACAGCTCGACGCTGCCGGTGAGGTTCAGGTCGACGCTGAGGACGACCTGCGGAATGTCCGGCAGCCCCTGAAAGACCTGGCCGTCGAATGGCTGCTTCATCTGCTTCGCGTCCACCAGCACCCTACTTTTCGGGGGCGAGAACCTCCGACGGCGCGGCATCAGCTGCTCCTGCCAGGCGACCTGGCGGTGTCTGGTTTCTGGTGATGGTGCCGTCCCTCTCGATGACGTCGTGCGGGCCAAGCCCGTGCAGCTGGCCGAGCTTCGCGTTCAGGAAGGCCACGGTCCACTCCGCGTGGCGGCCTTGGTCCGCGAGCTGGAGCGCCTCAACCAGGGCCGCGAACAAGATCGGGTTGGCGCGCTCTACGGCAGGTGCAGCAGGCTCGGTCATTGGTCACTCCGGGCTTAGGTCAGGACCAGCACCAGGTCAGTGGGTCCAAGGGTGTTGAACGCCTTCCGGCTGACGCGCTTTATCGTCCCACTGGTCTGGTCGTACAGCTCCATGGCGGTCATGCCGGCGGCGAGGCTCGCCAGGGTTAGCCGCATCATGACCGCGCTGGTCGTCCGCGACCGGAAGTGGTGGATCGTGTTGTCGTAGTAGTTGCCCTGGTCGTTTGTGTCGCCCAGGTAGACCGCTGCACGGCCCTCATTGTCGTTCAGGATCGTGTAGTTGGTCGCCGTGGAGACGCGCGGTACGGTCGGGTGCTGCCCGTCGCCGAGGCTGATGGCGGCACCGCCGACATAGAACCGTGGGTAGGGCTCACCGACGACCGCGTGGGTAAAGGTCGCCTGGTTCGTGGGCGTGCTCGAGCTGATGGGACCGTTCGCCAGGAAGTCGGCGCCAGTGTAGACCGTGCCCCCGACCGGGTTCAGGTAGAGCGGGTACACGGCGGCAGCTGTCGTCTGTGCCATGTGGCGCGCCTGCAACCAGCCATAGTTCGCCCCTGCCCCTGGACCGGTCGCCACACCCGCCGCCAGCACAGGGCCACCAAGGCCACCAAGCCACAGGTGCCCGTTCGGCTGGGCCGTCGTCGAGGGGGCCCCATCGGCCGTAGCCAGCTGGATCGAAGACGCCTGCGTGATCAGCGGGGCGTAGGCCCCGCCCGTCCGATCGTAGGCGATCTGTCGGACGGTCAGCGCGTTGCTGAGCGAGGGGTTGGCCCACCTGGCGTGGAGCTCGTAGCCAACCCCGGTGCTCCCTGGGGCGGCGCTCACCGCCGTGTTCTCGAGCCGCAGCACGTAGGGGCCAACCTGCCTGACTGCTCCACCAAAGAGCCCGTGGCCATTCAGCTGGAAATGCTCGGTGGCACCCGCCAGGGTTGGACCAATGGCCACGGCACCGGCAGAGCGCATCAGCCGGAGCATGCCTGAGCCAGGAGAGTTCCCGATCTCCAGGGCACTCCGCCACCCGGACGCACCCGCGTCGTAGTAGGCGATCGTGACCTTACCGGCCACGTCACCCGTCGCGCTGGCCGCGTAGATCGTCAGCGGGCTCGCTGTCGTGGTGGTAAGCCCCGCACCAGCGGGGATCTCGTTGGCGCCAGTCAGCTCCCGCAGCATCGCCCGGTGGGCGCCTACCGCAGCCGTGATGTCGCCCGCGAGCCACGAGGCGCCGCCCACCCGCAGCAGGGCCCCACTGGCTGGGGCAGGGTCGTTGGGGCCCACGACGACGGCGTTACCCAGCGGCTGCAGAAACAGGGCGCGCTGGGTAGCACCACCAAGCTCGTAGCCCTGGATGATGGGGCCAAGGCCTGCGAGGTTCCCAACACCGACATACCCAGTGCTCTGGTTGCCCTCGAAGGCTACCGCGATCGGGCCTGTGCCACGCACACGCAGCGTGGCGGCAGACGCACCGGGCACGTCGCTTGTGCCAAGCACCACGCCACCACCGCCTGGTGCCATGTAGATCTTTCGGTCAGCGGGCACGTCGACGAAGACGTCCTTGACCCCGGCAGCGAAGCTGACCTTGTTGGTGCCACCCGCACTGCTGGCGAGCACCGTCTGCCGGGTCAACGTGTCTGGCGAACCAGCCACCACGACGCCAACGCCAACCTCCCACTGGGCAGGCACGACTGACCGATGCACCACGAAGTAGTACGTCGTGACTCCCGGGCCAATCGCCTCCACGAAGGTGCGATAGCCCGGGAGTGCACCACCGAGGTTGATGGTGTTCAGCCCCTCGGTGAGTGTGCTTTCGGCAACTCGATCGGCGATGGTGGGCATCGGCCCATGGTCTGGTTACGCTAAAGATAGCGACCGACGCGCGCGTCGTACACTGCGTCTACACGGGCCCACCCCCACCACCGCCTCCACTGATCCCGTAGCTGAATGTGACCGTCTCAGACCGCGAGGCGATGACGTACCCGCCATACTTCGCCGTGACCGTCACGTTGAACCCGGCAGTGTTAGGGCCGCTTGAGTTCACGTCGGTCAAGACGCTGACGCTTTGCCCGTTGAACGCGTTGGCGATCGTACCACCGCGCCCTAGCGTCGTGTTCCACTGGATCTGATAAACCGTGCCTGACGGGAACCCATTGCCAGCCCACTGCACGGTCATCGTGTTGCTGGCATCGTTGGGGGTGACAAAGATCCCGGTAAACTCCGCGTCGATCGTGCCGGGGCCAGACCCACCTGCGCCATCGTACCTGAACCCGATGTTCGCTGACCGGCTGGCGATGATGACCCCCTGGTACTTGGCGATGATGTTAACCAGCAGGGACGCCTGGGTGTTTCCGGCGTTGTTGATGTCGAGGCCAGGGTAGATGTACATGCCCCCGAACGGGGCTGTGTCAGTGCCGCCTGACCCTGACTGTGGACACGACCACTCAAGCTGAATGGCAGTGCCTGCGGGGAACCCATCGTCGGTCCAGCCGAGCTGCACCCGGTTACCAACCTCGTCGATGAACGAGCTGATGCCGGTAAAGTTCTTGTTGATCGGTGTCGTCGTGGGGCTGTATAGCGGCAAGGTCACGGTGAATTCACCGGACCCCGTCTCCGTGTTACCCGTGACGTAGAACCGCAGCACGACCTGCGCCCCTACAGGGCGGTTGACCACGATGGAGAAGGTGCTCCCGTTCCACGTCGGGTTCGTCGGCGGGAAGGAGAACGCACCACCTGGCGTCTGCTGCGTCGGGCTATCTACCACCACAGCGCCTGAGCTGGTGATCTGCTGCTCGACCCCGCCAACATACTGATAGCAGCGGAAGTGAACCGTGCACGACGCCCCCGCCTCATTGACCTGCGCCACCGAGAACCGCGGCCCGCGGGTGTCCTTCTCGATGGCCGGCACATCGATCGAGTCCGAGTCGCTGACCCGCCCAGGTGCGTTGGCCGTGAACGTCACCCGACCTGTGCCTGTCCCATACGCAGGCCGCTGGATGACGAAGTCGATCGAGCCTGTGGTGTCCAGCGACGCACCAGGCGTCAGGAACTGCCCAGACCCTGGCGACACGCCGCCGACGTTGACCCCGGCGTAGGTGACAGAGACCGAGTTGAACCCCTGCGGGAAGGGGTCAGCCACAGCCACGCGGGCGGTCACCGAGGTCGCGTTGGTTCCGATGACCTGTGCACGCACGATTAGTGGCACCGTGTCGCGGCCCTGCTCAGGGATGGTGACCTGGTCACGGTCAGCCACATAGTCCGCGGCCGCGGCCTCGAAGGTCGCCTGGCCAGGGCCTGCCTGGAAACCACCACGGCTGAAGATCCACTGGGTGCCACTTGCTGAGGCTACCCCAGGCAAAGAGCCCCCGATGCGCGCAGAGCTGCCCGCGACCTCCACCAGCCGCACGGCCGCGGTTGGCGGCGCCGCATCCACCTGCACCGTCACGGTCGTGGGGCCTGTGGCCACGATCCTTGCCCTGGCCTGCGCATAGATCGTGTCCTGCTCCATCGCCGGTACGTCAACCGCGTCGGTGTCCGGTGCCCGGTCAGTGGCCGACAGGGTGAAGGTCACCCGCGCCGTGCCTGCCTTGAACTGCGGCCGGCTGATCACGTAGTCCCGGAACCCTGACCCGCCGAAGGTCTGCGACGCCTGGAAGGTCGGGTCACTAGGCGGTGCGACCGACAATCCTGCCGGGTTCGCGGCGTACGCGATGGTGACGGTGCGATCCTGGTAGGGGCTGATCGCCGTGACGCGCACGGTCAGCGAGGTCGCCGAGGTGCTGACGACACTTACCCGGGCCGTGAGTGGGACCGTGTCACGCCCCTGCTCCTCGATCCCAACCGTGTCGTTGTCTGAGACGTACCCCTCAGCCGCCGCCTGAAACTGCACCTGACCCTGCCCTGTGCCAAACGCGCCTCGGCGGAAGGTCCAGACCGAGCCTGACACCTGGGGTAGCCCGACCGCAGCACCAGTCAACAGAGCGGCAGCGCCTGAGATGGCCTGCAGGGTCACCAGGCCGCTGCTTGGGCGGCTGGTGACCGTCACCTCGATGTCTGTTGGCGTGACGTTGGTGATCCTGGCCAGGCACTCTGCATTCTGGGTGTCCTGCTCGATCGCGGGGACATCCACCGCGTCCGAGTCACTAACCCGGCCCGCCGCTGTCGCGGTAAACGTGACCCGACCAGTACCGGTCGCGAACGGCGGCCGGACCACAATGAAGTCTACGGCCCCTGTCGTGTTCAGATCAGCCGTGACATTCCCAGTCTGCTGTGGTGTCCCAGGCTGTACGCTGGGGATGTTCAGCGCCGCGGGGGTGATCGTGACGCTGTTGGTTCCCTGCGGGAAGGGGTCGACCACAGCCACGCGGATGCGGACCTGCCCAGCGCTGGTCTCGACAATCTTGGCCTGCACGACCAGATGGACTGTGTCACGGCCCTGCTCCTCGATCGTGACCTCATCCACGTCCGCCGTGAAACCAGGGAGGGTCGCCCTGAACTGTACGGCACCGGCGCCAGCCCCAAACGCGCCGCGGTTGAAGACCCACTCCTGGCCAGAGCTGGCAGTCACACCTAGCGCGGGCCCACTGTTCAACGAGGCCGAACCAGAGACCGACAGCAGCTCCACGCGCGGGGTCAGCTGCGTACCAACGGCTGCCGCGGTCACCTGCACCCTGGTCGTGGTCTTGTCAGAGCTCACGATCCTGGCGGCACAGTCCACATACCGGATCTTAGTGTCCGGTGCACGCGGTGGGATGCTCCGCTGCTGAGTCTCACGGCCACCCGCTGAGTCAGCGAGGCTGGCGGTGAAGCTCACCAGCCCGTCTGGCTCCTCAGCGCTTGGCCGGAAGATCGCAACCCGCAGCCCGCTGTTCAACGCGTAGCGGGGACCTTCCACGTACAACGTGGCGTTGTCGGTGGGGCCATACATGCTCCCAATCGGCTGGCCAGGTAGGGCCAGGCCCGCCACCGCAGAGTACGGCGCCGCCGTACAGCCAACCAGCAGCATGGTCAACGCCGGCGGGTCACCACCAGGGCGAGGGTTGGTCGCCTCGACCGTGTAGACCAGCATCTGGGCTGTGCTCAGCTCCCGCTCGTACGTCACCTCCAGGTCAGGCGTGACCGTGTCAAAGTCCGTGCCAGCACCAATCGGGGGCACGACCACGGTGTCAGTGATCGGCTGACCGCCCTTTGTCCCGCGGAAGGTCAGCACCAGCTCGAGCTCACCCGCGGCCGGACGAGGCACGGTCATCGTCGACGCGTCCGGCACGTCGACGAACGCGCCCCCGTTCTGTGACAGCCACACATCGTCGCCACTGTAGGTGACGACGTAGTTGACCGGCCCCGGCGTCGCGGTCACGATGAGCTCAGGCCCGCCAGAGACGCCCGCGTTGCCTGTCACCACGAACTCGCTCGCCTGCCCCATATCAGGGCTCGGCTCACCCGCCGCGTTGTAGGCCAGCGAGCGAACGTAGACCACCGTCTGGTCCGGTACCGGCCCGTAGGTCAGCTCCACCGAACGCCCAGGGGTCAACGCCGTAGCGGTAACCTCAGCAAGAGTCGGGTACCTGTCGTCTCTGACCGCAACTCGGTGACCTACAGCGTCAGAGTCAGAGCTCGAGGTGATGGTCAGGACACGCGTCTCGTCGTATGCTACGGTGACACGAGGACGCTCCGGGATAGACCCAATGTCAAAGGGTACGTCCCTTTCTACCAGCTTCTGCTCCACCCCTGCCGCGTTGTAGGCGAACACCCGATAAGCGATGTGGCTCAGGTGCTTCTCGACCAAAGCCACCGTGGCCTGATAGGGTTCAGCGGTGTCCGTGGACCAGGCCGACTCAGGCGCGTTGCCCACCTGGGTCTTGAACTCCACCCGGGTGACACGCCCCTGGGGGTCGTCCACCTCCAGGAGCAACGTCCCGGTGGTCGCCGTCTCGGTGTTGACCTCCTTGACCGTCGGGGCCACGTAGACCGCGTCCAGACGCACCAGCTTCTGCACCAACGGACGACCGGCCTGACCTGCGACCAAGCCGCCTGAGAAGCCGCTGTATGGCGTCGCAGACACGGTCAGCATCATCCGCTGCTTGAAGCCTAGCAACGCAGGTAGCTGGACGCTTCCCTCGATGCCTGGCAGGATGTCAACGTCCAGGCTGTCCGTGAACGCGGCCGGGTCCTCGTCCTGGCTGGCCGTGAGCGCCCACCTCAGCTGCAGCCCCTGCGCGTACTCGTTGGCGACCCAGCTGACCTCAACCCGGCCGGATGGCAGCATCCGCAGGTGAAGCTCGCGGATGATCGGGCGGAAACCAGCCGTGAGGCTGAGGGCAGCCGTCCAGGCGGATGGGCGTCGGCCGCGGGCCTCACCCCGGGCCCTGACCCAGACGATCTGACCCGGCGGCAGCATGGGCCCAACCAGCGTCTGCTGGACCGATGTGCGCTGCAGCATGGTCCAGACGCCCGCCCGTGTCTCGGGAAGCGTCGGGCTGATGGCGTAGTCGACGCGGGCGTCCACACCCGCCGGCGGGTTGACGTCGACCAACAGCTGGCCTTCCTCCTCGCGGAGGTTGCTGATCGTCGGCTGCAGGCACGGCTGGTTATCCGGGCCTGCGTCGACCAGCTCAAGCTGGCGCCAGCCTCGGTTGACGTCCTTCAGGGAGATGACCTGGGCCAGCCGGCTGCCCCCGCGGATCCCGGACTGTAGGTCAGGCAGCCACGAGAGGGACACCAGGGTCCAGTCACCGATCTTCAGGGCCTCGATGTCAGGGTCAGAGCGGCGGCACGTCGCGGTGATCCGCTGGCCGCCGTACTCGTAGCGGTCAAAGAGCTCCTCCGCCCGCAGCTTGGCCAGCTTGTCACCAAGCTCGTCGCTGATGGACCCTGACAGGGTCTCCCCTAAGGCCGTGCTTGAGAGCTCCCGCACCGTGGCTGGCGCGAAGGTCACCTCCTTGCTGTTGACCAGCGCCGCTGAGCCCGTGATGTGGGGGATGATGACGTCGCGGCTCTGAAACCGCTCCAGGTTCGTCTCGTCCGGGCTCTTGGCGGTGCGCAGGAAGTCGCGCTTGTAGGTGAAGCTGATCCGATTGACCGTGTCCCCTGCCCGATTTGACCAGGAGGCGTCCTCCTTGGTGTTGCCGTCGTTCAGCTCCACCAGCTCGACGTCGAGCTCAGGCAGGCGATAGCTGATGGGGTAGATCTCACCGGACTGGTTGATCGCGGGCGCCAGCCCCAGGGGCTTGTAGATGTGCTCCTCGGTCCACGCCCGGAGGTCATCGACAGGCTCCGTGATGATTGCCCGGCACAGTGGGGTGTTCGTCACCAGCTCCGCCATCCGAGCCTGATCGTACCGGATGTTCAGGGGCTGCTGCGACAGCTGCCCGTCATAGAGCCGCTTGAGTAGGCTTCCGAAGGTCTCCTCGATGTACAGCGGGGTGGTCTCGCTCGGGGACCCCGCCGCGATGACCTGCACCTCTACCTGCTGGCCTGCCGTGGGTAGGTCTGTGCCGGTGACCTGGACCCCACGAATCTCGGTCCAGTCCTCCTTCACCACCCCGGTATCCTTCTTCTGGCTAGACCAGTGGATGAAGACGCTGCCAGGCGTGACGCCTGCCTTGACCAGGTCCTCGCTGTTGGCCGTGTCTAGCCAGGCCACCGGCATATCCCGCAGCACGTGCCAGGCACCACCAGACCGCGGGCGCCACCGCACCACCACGAACCCGTAGGTGTAGTACGTCTTGCTGGCGTCAATGTTCGACGTGATCAGGATCTGCCCGTGCCGCATGAGCTCGTCGATGAGGGTGTTCTCCTCCTCGAGCATGCGATTATACCGCTTGGGCGTGTCGAACTTGATGTAGCCCAGGGACACGGTGCGAGGGACCCCATCATTCGTGCGGAACGGCAGGTTGTGCTTCTCGACCGTGTAGGTCCCAAAGATCCGCGTCTTGGGGTCGTTGTCAGTCGGCGGGATCAGGTACGACCCGTCTGGAAGCTTCCCGTAGCCCTTGACGACGCCGCGCGGCAGTAGCAGCGTTGTCTCCGTCCGTAGGAAGATCTTGCGGGCACGCTCGCGCTCCCGGATGTCCTTCAGGATGATCCGGTATGTCGTCTTGTTGCTCTGGAGCTCAATGTCCCCGATGATCCCATCGAACAGCAGCCAGCTGTCAGACCCCTCCACGTTGCGGAGCACGGCGCGACGCCCCGTGAGGCGGTTACGCCCACCCGAGTCGGCGATGAGCCCAGTGAAGATGCCGGTGCGCTGGTCCGTGGGGACCGTGCGCTTGTCGACAAGCTCCAGGTTCACCTGACCAATGACCGACTTTCCCTCGATCAGGTCAAGCTGGCTGGCAGCAATCTCGCCGGCATACTTCAGGTACGGGCGTGGATGCGACGGGTCCGTGCTGAACGAGGTCAGCACGGTTGTGTCGTCATCCAGGTACAGCGTCAGCTCCTGGTAGGCCATGGGCTAGCTGCCGAAGGGGACGTCGAACGGCGTCCCGTTGGTGGTGCGGAGGGTCAGCTCGAGGTGCTGGACGGTCGGGTAGTTGTCGCGATCTGGCTTGATCTTGTCCCCGACAGTCGGTGCGTCCAGGTAGCAGGTGTACTGCGTCGTCGGGTCATCCTTGTCGAAGCGGTACGTGAAGGCCTGCGCCCCGCCGATCGCCCACTGGATGAAGGCCCGCACGGCAGGCCACTCCGACTCAAAGAAGCGGAGCCTGACGATGGCCTGCTGATCGACGCGGACGACGAAGACCTCTGGCACGCCTGCCGCCGACTCATCGCGACCGCCAACAAGCGCAACCTGCGGGTCCCACAGCTGCTGCGGCAGCGTGAGGGTCAGCGTGGTTGAGAGGTAGGTGATCCGTGGGATCCAGGTCCTGGCAGGCATGGTGACGGCCTCAGTTAGCCAATGATGATCTTACCGCCATATCGCGCCAGGTACTCCCGCTGCGCGTCTCCGATCAGCTGCTGGTGCCGCGGGTTCGACGGGTCTACCCCGTCCAGGTGCAGGTGAATATCCGGGCCAATCTTCGTGTCGGGCCCAGGGTTCTGGTTCGTCCGCTCATTACCGGTGAACTGCGAGGTCGCGTTCCCGTAGGCTGTGTTCGCCGACTGCCCCAATGAGCCGACTGCACCACCAATGACGCCCCAGGCCGCACCAGCTGCCACAAACTTGGCGGCAGCGGCAAAGTGGGTTGCCGCGGCAGCAGGCCCCTGGAAGGGGTCGAACAACGCCCCGATACCTTTGGCCGTCTGCTCGATCGCCTCAGCGAAGTTCGCGGCAGCGCGCTTCTTGGTGTAGCCTCCCAGGGCATCCAGCAGCGCCTTGCCTGTCCCCTTGGCGATGATGTTGACCGCGTCGCCCCAGTTCCTGGCGTCCCGGTACATCTGGGTAAACGCCAGGTGGTAGGCGTCCGCCATGGAGCCGGCGGCCTCCTGCGACAGGTTCGGTAGATCCTCCTGGAAGGTCGACCGCGCCTCGTCGATCCAGCTCTTGAAGTTCGGGGGCTCGATCGGGTTGTCGCGAATCAGCCGCTGGATGGCAGCAATCGTCGCCGAGACCTCGGCACGCTGGGCCTGGGTGATGTTCCCACGCTCCATGATCGCCTGCAGGTCCGACTCCAGCTGCTTCAGGTCCTCAACCGCCTTGCCCTGCGTGCGGTAGTTCTTGACCAGCTGGGTCAGTACCTGCATCCGGCGACGCAGGCCCGTCAACGTCGGGTCCTTCGCCTCCGCCTCATCCAGCGCCTTGAGCTGCTGACGAACCCAGAGCTCCTCCTGGAGGGTCTTGACGCCAGTAGCCAGCCGCTTGTTGAGCTGCTCCCGGATCTCAGCCATCCGGGCCTCAGCCCGCTCACGCATCTCACCGAACTGCATCTGCTCCCGCAAGGCCCCGATCTCCTTCTCCAGGGCCTCGTCGGGCTTCGCCAGCGCCTGCCTGACCTGCTCCAGCCGCTCGAAGAACCGCTGCTGCTTCTCGACGTCAGAGGTGTTAGCCCTGATGCCAGCCGTCAGCTCCTTCTCCAGGGCGTGCAGCCGCCGGACAGCCTGCTCGCGCCAGATGTTGAGCTCAACCATCCGCTCCAGCTGCTTGACCTCGTCGTCCTGCCCCTTCTGGATCTTGTCCTGCAGCTCCTGGCGGCCACGCTGGATCGCCTCCAGGTGGTCCTGCCACATCGCCCACTGTTCCTGGTTCCCCTTGTGGGCCTCGACCTGCCTCTTGACGAAGGCCTCGATCTGCGCCAGCCGACGAGCAGCCCGATCCTGCAGCGCCACCTCATCCGACAGCAAGATCCGGTTCAGGACCTGGATGTCATGGTTCAGGCGGGCGTGCTCCGCCTGGTTACGCGCCGCCCGCTCGCGGGCCTTCTCCAGCTTCTCCAGGACGTTCTCGATCTGGGCGGCGTGCGCCAGGTACTCGTTCTGCTCCCGGAAGTTCTCCTTCGTCTCCTCGGCGCGGTCGCGCATCGAGGTCAGCAGCTCGTTCAGCTTGTTGACCGCGGCCGCCGACGCCTCGGCGTCGTTCGACAGGGCTACACGACCCAGGGTGACGATCTGGTTTCGGATATCGATGTGCTCACGCGCCCGGATATGTGACGCCGGTGAGGTCGGCAGCGGGAAGTCAGGCGCCAGCGGCGCTGCCCCCGCCTGGCCCGTCGGGCGACGCCCGCTGAGGATCTGGTGCCGCATGTTGTCCAGCGCCTTGACCTCAGCCTGCGCCTGGGCTGACAGCTCCTTGGCCCGCTTCTCGACCAGGTCAAAGGACCGCTCCAGCGCGGTGCCAAAGACCTTGTCCACCGCCATCGCGATCGTCTGCAGCGCGTTGATCACAATCCGCATCACACCGGTCCAGACGACCCGCGTCACGGGCCCAACCGCCTGGAAACCAATCAGCAGGGCGTCCCACTCGTTCTTCGCGGTCTGAATCATCCGCCCGATCGCGGTGCCCAGCGCCCCGAAGAGCCAGATGATGGCCTTGATGACCCACCCGATGGCCTGGAACCCGGCGCGGTTCTCCTGCAGCCACTTGTTCAGCTTCTCCAGCTGGTCAGCCAGGCTGATGGCGCCCTTCTCAACACCGCCCTGCTGGAACAGCACGTTGCCAAGGGTGATCAGCAGCCGATCCCAGGCCCCCGACAGCGCCTTGAGCCGGCCCTCGTACGTCTGGGCGCGTGCCGCCGCCTCACCACCGAACCGCTGTGAGAGCTGCTCAAGCGCGTCTCGGTTCTTCTCGAGGTAGTAACCGTGCCGCTGCAGCGCCCCGATATCCCCGATCATCGCGCGGCCCACGAGGCGGGCGGCTGTGTCCAGCGACTTGTAGGCACCCACCGAGAGGTCGACCACAACGGGGACGGCCTCGAGGGACTTCTTATAGTCGCCAGTGATCTGGATCAGAGACCCCAGGATGTTCGCCACCTCATTCTGCCGATAGCCAAGCTTGGCCATGCGGCTCGTGAGGTTGTCGATGTCTGGCGCGATCTCACTGAAGCGATGCCCGAAGTCAGACATCGTGATCGACACGCGCGACCAGCTTGCGGCCGACTCCGCCGCCTCATCGATGGCCTTCCGCCCAACCGACAGGAGCTTCTGGGCGCTGGCGAACGCCAGCAGGCTCTTGGAGGCGCCTGCAATGAGGGTGGCGAATACCCGCGACTGCCCGGTTGACAGGCCCATCGCCTGTCCCAGCCGGGCGATGATCCCTGTAAATCCGGTCAGGTGTTGCCCGGCGCCACGCGTGTTGTTCGCCAGGTTCAGGATCTGGCGCGCGGCCCCCTGATTCGTCGTCCCTGCAGCCTGCGCCAGCAGCAACAGCTGACGTCGCGTCAGCCCAGACCTTGCGGTCAGGTTCTGCAGCTGCTGGGTCGACATCCCAATCGGCCCATTCAAGGCAGCGAACACACGCCCCAACAGCGTGGTCTCCTGCCGCGCCTTGCGCTGGGCGTCGAGCAGGATGTCGGTCGCAGCCCGATACTGCTCCGCCCGCTTCTTCGTGATGCCACGGATGGCGATGTGCTCATCCCGGCTCACGTTCATCGGCGCATCAGGCGACACGGCGCGGCTGAGGCCCGCCAGCCGGCGTTGCATGGCCGGCAGCTCGCCGCTGATCACCTGGTTCGCCAGGCGCAGGCCCTGCGACACCGCCGACTTGACGGAGGCACCCGCCTCCGTGGCCAGCTTGACCGCGTCGTCCTTCAGCCGGCCAAAGAAGCCGCGGCTTTCACGCGCAAGCCGCTCCTGGGCCTCCTTCGCCAGCCGCTCGGCGTAGCGCTGCTGCGCCACCGCCTGCGCCGACGCTGTTCCACCACGAGCCCGGGCAAAGGCCTCGCCCCAGGAGCCGCCGCCTCTACCGCCGCCGACAGGTGGCTCGATGGGGGTCGGGGGCAGACCCTGGCGCCGACGCTCGACCCGGGCGCGCTCCTCACGGGCTCGGTCCAGCTCACGCTGCCTGGCCTGCTCGACCAGGCGCGCGACGCGGACCGCCTCCTCGCGCTCCTTGCTGAGGCGGGCCTCGCGCTCGCGGGCCAACCGGGCAGTTTCAGCCGCCTGGGAGGCCGCCTGCTCAGGCGTGACGATCGGGCCCTTTCGCCGGAGGCTCTCGATCCGGGCGTTCTCGGCGTCACGCTCCGCCTTGACCCTGGCGCGGTCTGCCTCGCGAAGTGCCGCGCGCTCCACCTTCTCCTCGTCGGTCAACTTCGGCCGCGGGGTCCGCTTCGCCAGCTTCTCCGCCTCAGCCGAGGCGCGCTGAATCGCAGCGCGCTGCGCCTCCGTCAACGTGGCCTGACCACGGACGGGCATCTGCAGCTGCGAGAACAGCCGGTCCGTCAGGCCGCGCAGCTCAGGGTTGTTCGTCGCCGCCCGCTTCAGCCCCTCCTGCAGGCGGCGGTTGAAGGCGTTCACCAGGCGGTCAGCCTGGCGCAGCGCCTCTGGCTCATCGATCAGGTTGTCCGCCAGGTGCTTGCTGACGACCTTCAGCTGGGTGTCAAGGTCAGCGCGGAGGTTCTGGACGAAGTGCGCGACCGCCTTTGTCCCCTTGCCACCCTCCTGGAGCCCCTGCGCAAGCTTCTCGCCGCCCTCGGCGCCGGTTGACCGAAGCTGAGCCAGCAGCTGCGTGACGCTGTCGCGGTCAAGTAGCAGCCGGACGTACTCTCTGATGCCTGTGCCTTCGGTCTCGTCGGCCATGTCAGCTCCAGCCTGCTAGCTTAGTCTGGCGGTCTACCCAGCTTACCCGGTGCTCACTCGTTGCCTGGGCTGCCGCCATCGCGTCGTAGGTCCGCAGTAGGGCCTGTGCGCTTGCGCGCGGCATAGCCCGGGTCCCCACCACGTAGTGCCGCCATGACAGCGGGTACCCACGGGCGTTCACCCAGGCCGGGTAGGCCCTTACGAAGGCGGCAAGGTCGTCAGCCGCGTCAAGGGGACGCGCGCTGGCCTTGGGGTCGACTCGCTGTGCCGGACGGTTGATCTCGTCCGGCACATGAAGAAAAAAGCCAGGAGCTCCTCCAGCTCCCTGGAGCTGGCGTGGCGGAAGGGG
>JADMIO010828308.1_pt1 | contig 22544 bp, 19 predicted proteins | sample 8958161 | NCBI WGS metagenome assembly JADMIO01 (sample SAMN16585339, study PRJNA669376) | soil metagenome | isolation source: Crop rotation soil | place: USA: Cullars Rotation, Alabama | collected 2011 | reverse complement strand
GCGACAACTTGTCCACGTGGAATTCTAAGCTTAGGATCCCAATGTGCTGGAAAGACTCAAACCAAGGTTGCATATCCCCCAAGCAGCGATTAGCAGCCGCGCCAAAGCGCGAAAAGAGCGCAAACCTTCCGGAGATATCGTCCCATGCCGCAGATCACCGTTGTCGACCAGTCGGGCCAGGCCAAGGCTCTCGAGGCCACCGAAGGCCGCACCCTGATGGAAGTGATCCGCGACAACGGCTTCGATGAGCTGCTGGCGCTGTGCGGCGGCTGCTGCTCCTGTGCCACTTGTCACGTCCACATCGATCCGGCCTACATGGACAAGATCGGGACCATGTCGGACGACGAGAGCGACCTGCTCGACAGCTCGGACCACCGCAACGAATACTCGCGCCTGTCGTGCCAGGTGCCGGTGACCGCCGATCTCGAAGGCCTGACCGTCACCATCGCCCAAGAAGACTGAGCGGAAAACGGTGGAGCGGCGATTTAGCCGCTCCAAGTTTTGCCCCGCTTGCGACAAGCGGCGGGGCGCTCTACTTCGGCTGCCATGACAGCTACGACGACAGCTTCGGCCGCGCGCACCAGCCTCGACCTCATCGGCAATACCCCGCTCGTCCTGCTCAAGGGGCCGAGCGAAGCGGCGGGCTGCGAGATCTGGGGCAAGTGCGAATTCGCCAACCCCGGCGCCTCGGTGAAGGACCGGGCGGCGCTGTGGATCGTCCGCGATGCCGAGGCCAAGGGGCTGCTGCAGCCCGGCGGCACGATCGTCGAGGGGACTGCGGGCAATACCGGCATCGGCCTGGCGCTGGTCGCCAATGCCCTGGGCTACAAGACGGTCATCGTCATGCCCGAAACGCAAAGCCGCGAGAAGATGGACACGCTGCGCGCGCTGGGCGCCGAGCTGGTCCTGGTGCCCGCCGCGCCGTTCTCCAACCCTGGCCACTTCGTCCACACCTCACGCCGTCTGGCCGAAGAGACCGAGGGGGCGATCTGGGCGAACCAGTTCGACAACACCGCCAACCGCAAGGCCCATATCGAGAGCACCGCGCCCGAAATCTGGGCGCAGCTCGAAGGGCGGATCGACGGCTTCACCTGCTCGGCGGGGACCGGCGGGACGATCGCCGGAGTCGGCATGGGCCTCAAGGACTTCGATGAAAACATCGTCATCGCCCTGACCGATCCGCACGGTGCGGCGCTCTACAATTACTACGCCAACGGCGAGCTCAAGGCCGAGGGCACTTCGGTGGCCGAGGGGATCGGGCAGGGACGGATCACCTCGAACCTCGAAGGCGCGCCGATCGATACCCAGTTCCGCATTTCGGACCAGGAAGGCCTCGAATGGGTCGGCCGGCTACTTCAGGAGGAGGGGCTCTGCCTCGGCCTGTCGAGCGGGATCAACGTCGCCGGCGCGGTGGCGCTGGGGCGCCAGTTGGTGGCCGAGGGGCGCCAGGACGCGCGGGTCGCGACAATCCTATGCGACACCGGCTTCCGCTATCTCTCCTCGCTCTACAATGCCGAATGGCTGCGGGCAAAGAGCCTGCCGGTGTTCCCCTGGCTGGCGTAAATCCGCCTCGCTTGATCCCTTTCGGATGATCGGGTAACTTGGCTGCGATGCCAACGGTCCAAGACCAGACGTTGGGGCAGCAGGTCGCCGCGCCCCAGCACTACGTTCCCGCCACCGCGCGCGAGCTGCGCGCGCAGGCGGTGCATCGCCTCCAGATCGGCGTGCTCGGCCTGGTCGCCATGCTGCTGATCGTCGGCCTGGCCAACATCATCATGGACCGCGCCCGCCTGGGCGAGGACAGCGCCGCCTCGCAAGTCAACGTTAGCGCGACGACGGCGGCCAGCGATCCGCTCGCCGACATCGGCGTCGTCCCCGCGCCCGATCCGAGCGCCGCCCCCAAGACCGTCCACCCCCATTGATCGATCCATCGCGGTCGGGCCTCGCGCCCGCCGCGGACTCGGTGGGGATTTCACGGGAAAAGCCTCCCGCGTCGCAGCTTTGCGACCTAAGTCGTTGTATTTTAGGAGGGAACAAATCAAGAATATCCCCAGTATTGAGGATTTCAATCGAATAGAAATCAACTATTTACCGCTTTCACCCGCAATTTCCCGCGATTTTCCCTTCCCTCCCGTCTGCAAGAGGGTTAAGGAAAGGCCTCATCGGAAACGATTTTCCTTGCCGTCCAGTCGGGCGGTCCGGCCGCAAGGGTGTGCGGACGGGTGAGGGGTCGTTGCCGGCAAGCGGGGATTTCCCAAACGGGCAGGGTTCGGGGCACGTGGAGGCGAGGCAGCCAATCATTTACAGCGGTCAGGGCTTTTCGCTTCGCGGCGAAAAGGACCGCTTCGTGCTGCCCCCGCAGTTCCGCAAGGTCGTGCGCGAATCCAGCGCCGGCAACCGCACCCTCTGCATCGCCAAGCACGAACGCTGGAACTGCCTCACCGGCTTCGGCCTGTCGCGCAAGGAAGACCTCGCCGCTCAGATCGATCGCGAGGAAATGCTCGCGATCCAGATGGGGAAAGACTTCGACCGCGACTTGCGCGCCTCGCAGCTTTACGGCTTTTCGGAAGTCCCTTTCGATGATTCCGGTCGCTTCGTAATTCCCGATCACCTGCTCAACCTCGCCGCCGTGGGCGAGGGCCTCTTCTTCAATGCCGCCGGCGGGTTCTTCACCCTGTGGAACCCGGACGAGCTCGCCCGGCTCGGTGCCGGGTGGGAAGGTGCGCAGGCGGCCTGCGCCAGCCTGGCCGCCGAAGCGAAGGCGCGCAAATGACCCTTCGGCAAGCTCAGGGCGAGCGGGATCCCGCGCCGCACATCCCCGTCCTGCTCGACGAAGTGCTGGCCGCGCTCCAGCCGGCTCCGGGCATGGTGATCGTCGATGCGACCTTCGGCGCGGGCGGTTATACCCGTCGCCTGCTCGATGCGGGGGCGACGGTCCACGCCTTCGACCGCGATCCCGACGCAGTGGCTGCCGGGCTGATCTGGCCCGAGACGCGCGAGGATCCGCCGCGCCTGGTCATCCACCCGCGCCGCTTTTCCGAGATGCTCGCCGCCTTGCGCGAAGCCGGCGTCGCCCAGGTCGACGGCGTGGTGATGGACATCGGGGTCTCCTCGATGCAGCTCGACCAGGCCGAGCGCGGCTTCGCCTTCTCCGGCGACGGCCCGCTCGACATGACCATGTCGCAGAGCCGCCCCAACGCCGCGGACTTCCTCAACACCGCTGCCGAGGGCGAGATCGCCGACGTGCTCTACCAGTACGGCGAGGAGCGCCAGTCGCGCCGCGTTGCCCGAGCCATCGTTGCCGCCCGACCGCTGACAACCACCGGCGAACTGGCCCATGTGGTCCGCAAGGCGCTGGGTCATCGTCCGGGCGCGCCCAAGGATCCGGCGACCCGCTCGTTCCAGGCGATCCGCATCCACGTGAACGCCGAGCTGGACGAGCTCGAGGCCGGACTGAGCGCCGCCGAGACGCTGCTGCGCGAGGGCGGCCGGCTCGCCGTGGTCAGCTTCCACAGTCTCGAAGACCGCATCGTCAAGCAGTTCCTCCGCGATGCCAGCGGCGCGGTTGCCTCGGCCTCGCGCCACTTGCCGCCGACGGTCCAGGCCCAGCGGCCCGTCTTCGCCGCGGTCAGCAAGGCGATCCGCCCCTCGGACGCCGAGCTCCACCGCAATCCCCGTGCCCGCAGCGCCACCCTGCGCCACGCCACCCGCACTGATGCCCCGACCCGACACAGGAGGGCTGCATGAACCTGACTCGTGACCGCGCGCGTTCGATCGGCTGGGCCGTGATCCTGATGGTCTGCCTGGCCCTGACCGTGGCCCTGACGATGCGGGTCAACGCGGTGAAGAGCCAGGTCGCTCTGGCCGAGCGCAAGATCGTCGCGCTGCGGCTGGAAAAGCAGATGCTCGAGACCGAATTCGAGACCCGCGCCAACCAGCAGCAGCTCAAGGCGCTGAACGACGTCGAGTTCGGCTATCAGGCGCCGACCCCGGGGCAGTACCTGGAGGGCGAGCGCCAGCTCGCCAGCCTGGCCAAGGCGCGCGGTCCCGACGCTCCGGCGCCGATCCGGGTCGCCACCGCCGCGACCGCCGAAGTGCCGACCTTCGTTGCGATGGTTTCCCCACTCACCGGCAAGGCGCTCGCCGCCGAGGCCAAAGGTGCTGAATCCCGCGTCGGCAAGCCCGCCGGCGCGGCGCGCCTCGCCGACCGTCTCTCGCAGCTCGACCACGCGAAGGCATCGCAGGAATGACCTCGCTGACCGTCTCGACCGTCATCACCACCGGCCGGGTCGAGCTGGTCAACGTCCGCCACCGCCTGCTGCTGACCGCCAAGGTCCGGCTGCTCTGGGTGCTGTGCCTGTTCGCGCTGATCGCGCTCGTCGCGGTCCTGCGGATCGCCTACCTAGGCGCCTTCGAGCCGAGCCGTGCCCGCGGCTCTCTGGCCGATGCGCTGCTCCCCTCGCGCGGCGAGATCGTGGATCGCAACGGCGTGCCGCTGGCCCGCGCGTTCCCAGCCTATGCGCTGTGGTACAATCCCAAGGTGCTGGGCGAGAACGGCCCGCCGCTAGTGAAGGCGCCCGCCGAGGTCGCCGCCGCGCTCGTCCGCATCTTCCCCGACGAGAACCCCGCGCGGCTGACGAAGCTGCTCGCCGCGGGCAAGCCCGCCTACCTGCGCCGCCGGATCATGCCCGAGGACGCCAACCGGATCCACACCCTGGGCGAGCCCGCGCTGGAGTTCCCGCGCGAGAACGAGCGCTATTATCCGCAAGGCTCGATGGCCGCGGCGGTGCTCGGCTTCGTCACCGCCGACGGCCACGGCCGGGTCGGCATGGAGCAGGTCTACGACAAGCGCCTGACCGATCCCGCGACCCGCGGCACCCCGGCGGTTCTCTCGATCGACACCCGCGTCCAGGGCGCGCTGGAGGACGAACTCTACAAGGGCATGACCGACAGCGCCGCCAAGGGCGCGGCCGGTATCGTGCTCGACGTCGATACCGGCGAGGTCCTCGCGCTGGCCTCGCTGCCCTCGTTCAATCCCAACCTGATCGACCAGGCCGGGGCGGGCAACATCTTCAACCGCGTGACCAACCAGGTCTACGAGCTCGGCTCCACCTTCAAGCCGATCACCGTCGCCGCCGCGATCGACGCGGGCACCGTGACCAACCTGGCGCGGCGCTATCAGTCGAACCAGAAGATCGCGATCGGCGGCTATCACATCGGCGACAGCCACACGATGGGCGCCTCGATGAACGTGCCCGAGGCGCTGATCCATTCGTCCAACATCGTCACCGCCCAGGTTGCGGACGAACTGGGCGGCAAGCGCCTCAATGCCACCATGCGGCTGCTGGGCTTCAACGCCCGCCCGGTGATCGAGCTGCCGGCCAAGGGCTTCCCGCTGTGGCCCAAGGGCGAATGGTCGCGGATCACGACGATGACCGTCGGCTTCGGCCACGGCATTGCGGTGACCCCGCTGCACCTCGCCTCGGCCTATGCCGCGCTGGTCAACGGCGGGGTCTGGCGCCCGGCGACGCTGGAAAAGATCGACCCGGCCAAGGTTCCCGCCGGGACCCGCGTGTTCAAGGCCTCGACCTCGGCGCGGATGCGGCAGCTGCTGCGGCTGATCGTCGACGTCGGCACCGGCAAGAAGGCCAATGCCGCGGGCTACCGCGTAGGCGGCAAGACCGGCTCGGCCGAAAAGCCCGGTGCCGGCGGCTATCAACGCAGCTCGCTGGTCGCGACCTTCGCCGCGGCCTTCCCGATGGACCGGCCGCGCTACGTGATTATCACGATGCTCGACGAGCCGCAGGGCACCGTCGCCACTTCGGGCCAGCGCACCGCCGCCTGGAACGCCGCCCCGGTCGTCGGCCGGGTCGTGCCGCGGATCGGCCCGCTGCTCGGCGTGATGCCCGACGACAGCCGCGACGTGGACATCTCCGACCTCGCCCCGCTGATCGCCAACGGGGAAGGGGAGTGAACCTGGCCGCGCTCGCCCAGGCCGCCGGGATTCCGGTTCCTGCGGACGCCGCCGCCAACGTCACCGGCTTCGCCATCGACAACCGCAAGGTCGCGCCGGGCACGGTCTTCGGCGCCTTCCGCGGCGCGCGTTTCAACGGCGAGGACTTCATCGCCCAGGCCGTCGCGACGGGAGCCGTGGCGGTGGTCGCGCGGCCCGAGGCCAAGGTCGAGGGGGCGGTCCATATCCCCGATGCCGAACCCCGCCGCGCCTTCGCCCGGCTGGCGGCGCAGTTCTTCGCCCCGGTGCCCGAGACGATCGTCGCGGTCACCGGGACCAACGGCAAGACCTCGACCGTCGAGATGGTTCGCCAGCTCTGGCGCATGGCCGGCAGCAGCGCCGCCTCGATCGGTACGCTGGGCGTCACCACCGCCGACGAGACCGTCGTCACCGGGCTGACCACCCCTGACATCGTCACTTTCCTTGGCAACATGGCCGGTCTGGCCCGCGAAGGCGTGACCCATGTCGCCTACGAAGCCTCCAGCCACGGCCTCGACCAGTTCCGCAACGAGGGGCTGCGCGTCGCCGCCGGGGCCTTCACCAACCTGTCGCGCGACCACCTCGATTATCACGCGACGATGGACCACTATTTCGCCGCCAAGATGCGCCTGTTCGACGAGGTCGTTGCCGATGACGGCGCGGCGGTGGTCTGGGCAGACGACGAATGGTCCGCGCGGGCTGTCGAGCGGGCGTCGGGGCGGGGTCTCCGCCTGCTCACCGTGGGCGGGAAGGGGGAATTCATCCGCCTTCTCGCCCGTGCCCCTTCGGCACTGGGACAGACGCTGGAACTCGAAGTCGCCGGGGCCGCGCGCAAGGTCGAGCTGCCGCTGATCGGCGCCTACCAGGCCGCCAACGCGCTGGTCTCGGCCGCGCTGGTGGTCGCCTCGGGCGGCGAACTGGAGCGGACCCTGGCCGATCTGGCGCGGCTCCAGCCGGTCCGCGGGCGGCTCGAACGCGCAGCCATCGCCCGCTCGGGCGCGCCGGTCTATGTCGATTACGCCCATACCCCCGACGCGCTCGAAGCCGCCATCGCGGCGCTGCGCCCCCATGCCAAGGGCCGACTGATCGTGGTCTTCGGCGCGGGCGGCGACCGCGACCAGGGCAAGCGGCCTGAGATGGGCAAGGTCGCTGCGACCCAGGCGGACCTCGCGATCGTCACCGACGACAATCCTCGCGGCGAGGATCCCGGGGAAATCCGCCGCATGGTCCTTGCAGGAGCAGCCGGCGCGCGCGAAATCGGCGACCGGCGCGCGGCGATTGCCACCGCTATCGCCGAAGCCGGCAAGGATGACGTCGTCCTGATCGCCGGCAAGGGTCACGAGCAAGGGCAGATCGTCGGCCGCGGCGAGGCAGCGCGGGTGCTGCCGTTCGACGATGTCACCGTCGCCAGGGAGTGTGCAGGATAATGGCCAGTTCACCGATCATCGCCTGGCCCATCGAGCCGGAGGACATGCTTCCCTTCGCGCTGTGGGACGCCGCGAGCATCGCGGCGGCGACCGGCGGCACGGCCCACGGCGACTTCGAGGTCTCCGGGGTCGAAATCGACAGCCGCGACGTCCTGCCCGGCGACCTGTTTTTCGCTTTGAAGGGCGAGGCGATGGACGGCCACCGCTTCGTCGATGCGGCCTTCGCCAAGGGCGCGGCGGCGGCGGTGGTGGACCGCCCGATCGACGGCCCGCACGTGCTGGTCGAGGACACCTCAAGGGCGCTTGAGCTTCTCGCAAAAGCCTCACGGATGAGGAACCTGGGCAAGATTGTTGGCGTGACGGGTTCGGTCGGCAAGACCGGGGTCAAGGAGGCGCTGTTTGCCGCGCTCGACCGTTCGAGCCACGGGCAGGCGCACCGTTCGGTCAAGAGCTACAACAACCACGTCGGCGTGCCGCTCAGCCTGGCGCGGATGCCGGCGCGCAGCCGCTTCTCGATCTTCGAGATGGGCATGAACCACGCGGGCGAGATCGCCGCGCTGGTCGCTCAGGTCCGCCCGCAGGTCGCGGTGATCACCACGATCGCCCCGGCGCATATCGAGAACCTCGGCAGCGAGGAGGCGATCGCTGACGCCAAGGCGGAGATCTTCGGCGGGCTCGAGCCCGGCGGGATCGCGATCATCCCCGCCGACAGCCCGCACTTCGCCCGCTTGCGCGACGCGGCGCAGGCCCTTGCGGCCACGGTCGTCTCGTTCGGCCGCGGCGCCCATGCCGACGTCCGCCTGCTCGATGCCGTCGATGCCCCAGGCGGCGGGTCGCTGGTCACCGCCGAGATGGGCGATCGCCGGCTGTGCTATACGATCTCGGCCCCCGGCGAGCACTGGGTGACCAATTCACTGGCGGTGATGGCCGCGGTCCGCGCGGTGGGCGGCGACCTCGGCGCGGCCGGGCTGGCGCTCGCGGAAATGGAAGGACTGGCCGGCCGCGGTGCACGCAGCGAGATCGCCGTGTCCGGCGGCGGCACGGCTCTGCTCATCGACGAAAGCTACAACGCCAATCCGGCCTCGATGCGCGCCACCCTGGCCCAGCTCGGCCAGACCCGCGCGGTGCGCCGGATCGCGGTGCTGGGGGCGATGAAGGAACTGGGCGACTTCGGTCCCGGGCTCCACGCCGCGCTGGCCGAACCGCTCGCCGCCGCAGGCGTCGACTATGCGGTGCTGGTGGGCGACGAGATGAGCGCGCTAGCCGATGAACTGGGGAAACTAGGGGGCTCTGCGCTTGGCAAAGCGGTTCCCTTCGCCCATTGCCGGACGCCTGCCGAGGCGCAAGCCGCCCTGGCGGAATTCGGCCTGGAAAGCGGCGACGCGATCCTCGTCAAAGGTTCGAACTCGGTGGGGCTGGGCAAGTTGGTCGCCGCCCTGACCGGGAAGCAAGGTTAGGCGCTAGATGCTCTATTTGCTCGCCGAGTGGTTCAATTTCCCCGGCCTGGCCAACCTCGTCCGCTACCAGTCCTTCAGAGCTGGCGCGGCCCTGTCGACCGCGCTGATCATCGGCCTGATCATCGGGCCGCGGTTCATCAACATGCTTCGCGTCCGCCAAGGCAAGGGCCAGCCGATCCGCGAGGACGGGCCGCAGACCCACCTGGCCAAGCGCGGCACCCCGACGATGGGTGGGCTGATGATCCTGATCGCGCTGGTCATCTCGATGCTGCTGTGGATGGACCTGACCAATCCTTTCGTCTGGGCCTGCCTGGCCGTGACGCTGGGCTTCGGGCTGATCGGCTTCCTCGATGACTACGACAAGGTCACGAAGCGCAGCCACAAGGGCGTTTCGGGGCGGGTGCGCCTGCTGATGGAATTCGCCGTGGCGGGCGTTGCCGCCTACATCATCGTCAGCCAGATCAGCACCAATCTGTACGTGCCGTTCCTGTCGAACCGGGCGATCCCGCTGGGGCCGCTTTATTACGTCTTTGCTGCGGTGGTGATGGTCGGCGCGGGCAATGCGGTGAACCTGACCGACGGGCTCGACGGCCTGGCGACCATGCCGGTGATCATCGCCGCCGGAGCCTTCGCGATCATCGCCTACCTCGCGGGCCGCGCTGACTATGCGACCTACCTGGGCATTCCCCACGTCCCCCGCGCGGGCGAGCTGGCGATCCTCTGCGCGGGGATCATGGGGGCGGGCCTGGCCTTCCTGTGGTTCAACGCGCCGCCTGCGGCAGTCTTCATGGGCGATACCGGCAGCCTGGCGCTGGGCGGGGCGCTGGGCGCGATCGCGGTAGCCTCGCACCACGAGATCGTGCTGGCCATCGTCGGCGGGCTGTTCGTGCTGGAGGCCGCCTCGGTCATCATCCAGGTATTCTGGTTCAAGCGTACCGGCCGCCGGATCTTCCGCATGGCGCCGATCCACCACCACTTCGAGCAGAAGGGCTGGGCGGAATCGACCGTGGTGATCCGCTTCTGGATCGTCTCGATCATCCTGGCCGTCATCGGCCTGTCCACTTTGAAGCTCAGGTGATCGCCCGGTGATCACCAGCCCCGCCTTTTCCGGAAAACGCTTCGCGGTCCTCGGTCTCGCCCGCTCGGGCCTGACCGCGGCCGAGACGCTGCTGGCAAGCGGGGCGAGCGTCACCGCCTGGGACAATCGCGAGGAGCCGCGCGCCGCGCTGGAAGGCCGCGCCGAGATCGCCGATCCGACTTCGATCGACCTGACCGGCTATGCCGGCGTCGTGGTGTCGCCCGGGGTGCCGCTCAACCGCCATCCGATCGCCGACCACGCGGCGAGCTTCGGCGTGCCGGTGATCGGCGATATCGAGCTCTTCGCCCAGGCCCGCGCCGACCTGCCGGCGCACCGCGTGGTCGGTATCACCGGCACCAACGGCAAGTCGACCACCACCGCGCTGGTCCATCACCTGCTCCAGAACGCGGCAATCCCGGCGCGGATGGGCGGCAACATCGGCCTGCCGATCTTGGGGCAGAAGTCGCTTCCCGCCGGGGGTGTTTACGTGCTCGAACTGTCGAGCTACCAGATCGACCTGACGCAAAGCCTGGAGTGCGAGGTCGCCGCGCTGCTCAACGTAACGCCCGACCATCTCGACCGCTATGCCGATTTCGCCGGCTATGCGGCCTCCAAGCAGCGCCTCTTTGCGATGCAGCGCGCGGACCAGCATGCCGTGTTCGGCATGGGCGACGCCGAGACCGCGGACATCGCCAATCACGAGTTGGCCCGGCGCGCGGCGCAATATGTCCATGTCGTCACCGGCGCAGATTTGGCGACGTCGCAGCCCGACTGGCCTTCGCTCCAGGGGCCGCACAATCTGCAGAACGCGGCGGTCGCCGTGGCGATCGTCAGTGCGCTCGGGCTGACCGAGGGGCAGTGGCGCCCGGCGCTCGCCACCTTCCGCGGCCTGCCGCACCGGATGGAGCGCGTCGCCGAGGTGGACGATGTCCTGTTCATCAACGACAGCAAGGCGACCAATCCGGCGTCCACCGCGCCGGCGCTGGGCGCCTTCCCGCCGCGGATGACGCCCTATGGCCCGAGCAAGCGGCTGCACTGGATCCTGGGCGGCCTGCCCAAGGGCGACGACCTCGACGAATGCGCGCCCTATTTCGGCAACGTCGCCGCGGCCTATACCATCGGCGACGCCGGGCCGCGCTTCGCTGAGATTCTCGAGCCCTACATGCCCGTGCGCCGCAGCGAGATGATGGTCGAGGCGATCCGCCAGGCGATCGAGGCGGCCAAGCCCGGCGACGTCATCATGCTGTCGCCCGCCTGCGCCAGCTTCGACCAGTTCCGCGACTATGAGGCGCGCGGCGACGCCTTCCGCCAGATCGTCGAGGCGCTCACGGGCCAGGAGGGAGCCGCCTGATGGCCAGCAATCCGCCTTATGTTCCCGGATCGATCCGCACCGGTGCCAGCCTGCAACTGCGCCGCGGCCGCCGCGCCGAATTCGGCGTATGGTGGCGCGAGATCGACCGGGTGCTGCTGGCCCTGGTGCTGACCTTGATGGCGATCGGCACGATCGCCGTCGCCGCCGCCTCGCCGGCCTCGGCGCGGCGGCTCTCTACTGCGGCGGTCAAGCTGGACGACCTGCACTTCTTCGTCCTCCACGTCCGCTGGCAGATCCTGGGCCTGATCACGATGATCGCCGCTTCGTTCCTGCCCAAGGATTTCGCCCGCCGCGCCGGCATCCTGCTTGGCGGCGGGATGATCCTGGCGCTGATGCTGGTCCCGGTGATCGGCAGCGAGGTCAATGGCGCGCGGCGCTGGCTCAACCTGGGCGTCTCGCTCCAGCCGAGCGAGTTCCTCAAGCCCGCCTTCGCCATCGCGCTGGCCTGGATCCTGTCGTGGAAGGTGCGCGATCCCAAGCTGCCGGTGATGACCGTGGCGACCGGGGTGATGGGGCTGGTCGGCGTGCTGCTGATGGCCCAGCCGGACTTCGGCTCGACCATCCTCTTCGGCGGAGTCTGGTTCGTGCTGGTCCTGCTCTCGGGCCTGCCGGTCAAGCGGATCCTGGCGGTCGGCGCCGGCGGCGTCGGGGTGATCGCCTTGGCCTATACCTTCTACGACAACGCCCGCCACCGCATCGACGCCTTCCTGGGCGGCGGCACCGCCTTCGACCAGGTCGACCTGGCCGAGCGCACCTTGCTCTCGGGCGGCTGGACCGGCTCGGGCCTGTGGCTCGGCACCCGCAAGCTCGGCCTGCCCGAGGCGCATACCGACTACATCTTCTCCGTGATCGGCGAGGAATTCGGCCTGCTGATCTGCGGCGTTGTCGTCGCGGTCTATCTCGCCCTGGTGGTCCGCGTCCTGCTCCGCCTGGTCGAGGAGGACGACCTGTTCACCGTGCTGGCCGCCAGCGGGCTGATCGCCCAGCTCGGCGGGCAGGCCTTCATCAACATCCTGGTGAACCTGCAGCTGTTCCCCTCGAAGGGCATGACGCTGCCGCTGATCTCCTACGGCGGTTCCTCGACCATTGCGCTGTGCCTGGGCGTTGGCTTCCTGCTGGCGATCACCCGGCGCAACCCGTTCCTCAAGCGCGATCCCTTTACCCTGCGCGAGCTGGAGGCGCTCAAGTGAGTTCTACCGGCACCCCCGGCGTGACCCGCCACTATGTTCTGGCCGCGGGCGGCACCGGCGGACACCTGATCCCGGCCTTCGCGCTGGCGGTTGAGCTGGAGCGGCGCGGGCATCACGTCGCCCTGATCACCGATGCGCGGGGCGCCCAGATCCCCGGCAAGCCCGAGGCGCTGACCGCCCACGTCCTGCCCGCCGGGCGCTTCCAGGGGAAGAACCCGCTGTCCTGGCTCAAGGCCGGCAAGGCGATCCTCGAAGGCCGTTCGATGGCGCTGCGCCTGTTCGACAGCTTCCAGCCGAGCGCCGTCGTCGGCTTCGGCGGCTATCCCGCGCTGCCCGCGCTGCTCGCCGCGACCTCGGCGCGCATCCCGACCGTGATCCACGAGCAGAACGCCGTGCTGGGGCGGGTCAACCGCCTGCTGGCGGGCCGGGTCAACGCGATCGCCACCGCCTATGGCAAGGTCGATCGGCTGGCCGACAAGCTCGCCGGCAAGGTCCACCTCGTCGGCAATCCGGTGCGCGCCGAGGTTCTCGCCCTGCGCGACCAGCCGTTCCCGGCCTTCACCGCCGACGGCCTGCTGCGCGTGCTCGTCACCGGCGGCAGCCAGGGCGCCAAGGTGCTGTCCGAGGTCGTGCCCGACGGGCTCGCCATGCTCCAGCCGGCACTGCGCACCCGGCTCCAGGTCACCCAGCAGTGCCGGCCGGAAGACCTCGAAGCGGTCCGCACGCGCTATGCCAGCCACGACATTCCCGCCGAGCTCGGCACCTATTTCGAGGACATGGCCGAGCGTCTGGCCGACGCGCACCTGTTCATCGGCCGCGCCGGCGCCTCGACCATCGCCGAGCTGACCGCGGTCGGCCGGCCGGCGATCCTCGTGCCGCTACCGATCGCCACCGACGACCACCAGGCCGCCAATGCCCGCGAGATGGCGGCCAGCGGCGGCGCCCGTTCGATCCGTCAGGAGAAATTTACCGCCGTGGAGCTCGCCAAGCAGATTCAGGCCATCGCCCAGGGCCCCGACACCCTGGCCAATGCGGCTCATGCCGCGTGGAACTGCGGCCTCCCCAATGCGGTGAGCGACCTGGCCGACCTGGTCGAAAGCTTCGGCGGCGCCCCGCTGATGGACGTGATCCGCGTGGCGCAGGGTCTCTCGGCATCCAAGCAGGAGGCCGTGGCGTGAAGGGCGTCGGCACCGACATCGGGACGATCCACTTCGTCGGCATCGGCGGCATCGGCATGTCGGGCATCGCCGAGGTCATGAAGAACCTGGGCTACGACGTGCAGGGCTCCGACATCGCCGAGGGCTACGTGGTCGAAGGACTGCGCCAGCGCGGGATCCGCGTCGCCATCGGCCATGCTGCCGAGAACGTCGGCGAGGCGGCGGTGGTCGTCACCTCGACCGCGGTCAAGCGCGACAACCCCGAAGTGGTCGCCGCGCTGGAGAACCGCATCCCCGTGGTCCGCCGCGCCGAGATGCTGGCCGAGCTGATGCGGCTGAAGAGCACGGTCGCCGTGGCCGGCACCCACGGCAAGACCACGACGACCTCGATGGTCGCGGCGCTGCTCGATGCCGGCGGGGTCGATCCGACCGTGATCAACGGCGGTATCATCAATAGCTACGGCTCCAACGCCCGCCTCGGCGCGAGCGACTGGATGGTGGTCGAGGCCGACGAGAGCGACGGCTCCTTCCTGCGGCTCGACGGGACGATCGCGGTCGTCACCAACATCGATCCCGAGCACCTCGATCACTACGGCTCGTTCGACGCGGTCAAGGACGCCTTCGTCGAATTCATCGAAAACGTGCCGTTCTACGGCGCGGCAGTGCTGTGCATCGATCATCCGGAAGTCCAGGCGATCATCCCCAAGATCCGTGACCGCCGGGTCATTACCTACGGCTTTTCGGCCCAGGCCGACGTCCGCGGCGAGAACGTGATGCCGATCCCCGGCGGCAACCGCTTCGACGTTGCGCTGCGCCAGCGCGACGGCAGCTTCCGCCGGATTGAGGGCATCGAGCTGCCGATGCCGGGCCGCCACAACGTCCAGAACGCGCTCGCCGCCGTGGCCGTCGCGGTTGAGATGGGCTGCTCGGACGAATGCATCCAGGGCGGCTTCGCCAAGTTCACCGGGGTCAAGCGGCGCTTCACCAAGGTCGGTGAAGTGGACGGTGTGACGATCATCGACGACTACGGTCACCACCCGGTCGAGATCCGCGCCGTCCTGGCTGCGGCCCGCGAGGGGGTTCAGGGCAGGGTGATCGCCGTGGTCCAGCCGCATCGCTTCACCCGCCTGCGCGATCACCTGGCGGACTTCTCCTCGGCCTTCAACGACGCCGACGTGGTCTATGCCGCGCCGGTCTATGCCGCGGGCGAACTGCCGATCGACGGCATCGATTCCGAGGCGATGGTGGCGGGCATGAAGGAGCGCGGCCACCGCTCGGCGCAGGTCGTGGCGGGCGCCGATGCCCTGGCCGAGGTCCTCGCCGAAACCGCGCAGCCGGGCGACATGGTCGTCTGCCTGGGCGCCGGCGACATCACCAAGTGGGCCGCCGGGCTTGCCGATGCGATCGCTGCGCGGAAGGCGGTATGACCGTGACCAACGCCGCTCCCTCCACACCCGTCCCTCCTGAGCTTGTCGAAGGACCGTCCTTTTCTTCTGGCGCCGCGCTCGAAGGGGAAAAGCAGCCCTTCGACAAGCTCAGGACGGACGGGGTTTGGGGAGAGGTCAGGGGTAAACTCACGCCCAATGCCCCGCTCGCCCCACTGGTCTGGTTCAAGGCGGGCGGCGCGGCGCAGTGGCTGTTCGAGCCGAAGGACCTGGCCGACCTGCAGGACTTCCTGCGCGGGCTCGATCCGCAGGTTCCGGTCATGGCGCTGGGGCTCGGCTCAAACCTGATCGTCCGCGACGGCGGCGTGCCCGGCGTGGTCGTCCGCCTCGGCAAGGCCTTCGCCAAGGTCGTTGCGGTGGACGAGATGGCGCTGAACTGCGGCGGCGGCGCCTCGGGCATCCTCGTCTCCTCGACCGCGCGCGACAACGGCGTCGCGGGCCTCGAATTCCTACGCTCGATCCCCGGCACGGTCGGCGGCTTCGTGCGGATGAACGGCGGGGCCTACGGCGGCGAGGTCAAGGACATCCTGGTCGATTGCGACGTCGTCCTGCGCTCGGGCGAATTGGTGACGCTGCCGGTCGCTGACCTCGGCTACACCTATCGTCACTCCGAACTGCCCGATGGCGCGATCGTCGTCGCGGCGCGGTTCAAGGGGGTGCCGGGTGAACCAGCAACGATTCAGGCCGAGATGGACCGCATCTCCGCGAGCCGTGAAGCCTCGCAGCCGCTGCGCAGCAAGACCGGCGGATCGACCTTCAAGAACCCGGAAGGCCATAAAGCCTGGCAACTCGTCGATGCGGCGGGCTGCCGGGGTTTCGCCTTGGGCGGAGCGCAGGTCAGCGAGAAGCACACCAACTTCCTGATCAACACGGGTAACGCCACCAGCGCCGAGATCGAGGATCTGGGCGACGAAGTGCGGCGCCGGGTGAAGGAACAGTCGGGCGTCGAGCTTGAGTGGGAAATTCAGCGCGTCGGCATGTTTGCCGAAGCGCCGGCCAAAGAAGGTGTGGGTAGCAAGTGAGTCTCGGTAAGCTTCATGTCGCGGTCCTGATGGGCGGCTGGTCCAGCGAACGTCCCGTCTCGCTGATGAGCGGCGAGGGCGTGGCCACGGCGCTGGAAGGGCGCGGGCACAAGGTGACGCGGATCGACATGGACCGCGATGTCGCCGCTCGGCTGGCCGAGGCCAAGGCGGACGTCGTGTTCAACGCGCTCCACGGCTGCCCAGGCGAGGACGGCACCGTCCAGGGCATGATGGACCTGATGGGCCTGACCTATACCCATTCGGGCCTGGCGACCTCGGTGATCGCGATCGACAAGGAGCTGACCAAGCAGGCGCTGGTCCCCCACGGCATTCCTATGCCCGGCGGGCGGATCGTGGAGACGGCCGAACTCTACCAGCGCGATCCGCTGGCGCGGCCCTATGTGCTCAAGCCGGTCAACGAAGGTTCGTCGGTGGGCGTGGCGATCGTCACCGCCGAGGGGAATTACGGCAACCCGATCGCGCCCGAGGCCAAGGGCCCGTGGCAGGAGTTCGACCGCCTGCTCGCCGAGCCGTTCATCCGCGGCAAGGAACTGACCACCGCCGTGATAGGCGACCGGGCGCTGATGGTCACCGAACTCAAGCCGAAGAGCGGGTTCTACGACTTCGATTCCAAGTACACCGACGGCCTGACCGAGCACGTCTGCCCGGCCGAGATTCCCGACGAGATCGCCGAGGCCTGCAAGGACCTGGCCCTGCGCGCGCACCGGATCCTGGGCTGCCGCGGCACCAGTCGCTCCGACTTCCGCTGGGACGATAGCCAGGGGGTCGAGGGGCTGTTCCTGCTCGAGGTCAACACCCAGCCGGGCATGACCCCGCTCAGCCTGGTGCCCGAGCAGGCGCGCCACCTCGGCATGGAATACGGCGAACTGGTCGAGACGATCATCGCCGAGGCCCTGCAGGACGCCAAGGCAAGGAACCGCGCGGAATGAGCCAGACCATCCGCCGCAAGGGCGCCAACATGCGCAAGGTCGCCGCCGCCCACGGCAAGGAGCGCAAGGTCCAGGCCGCCAAGGCGCGGACCGGATCGGCGGTTGACGCGGTGATGAGCTGGATTCCCTTCACCGAGGAGACGCTGCACCGCGTGTTCCTGGCGATCATTCTGGGCGGCGCGGTGGTGCTCGCCTGGATCGTCGCCAGCCTGGCCGGGGTGCCGGCGATGGCCCAGGCGCAGCTCGCGGGACTGGCCGGCGGCGCAGGCTTCGAGGTCCGCCGCGTCGACGTGCGCGGGGTCAAGCACCTCAATGAGCTCAAGATCTACGAGCGCGTCCTGGGCGAGAAGAACCAGGCCATGCCGCTGGTCGACATCCATGCCCTGCGCGAGGAACTGCTGCAGCTTTCGTGGGTCCAGGACGCCCGCGTCTCGCGCCAATTGCCCGATACGCTGGTGGTCGACGTGGTCGAGCGCACGCCGCACGCCGTGCTGCGCAAGGCCGACAAGCTGGTGCTGATCGACGCCACCGGGCGCGAGCTGGAGAACGTCACCGCGGCGCGGGCCAAGGGCAAGCTGGTGCTGTCGGGCCTCGGCGCGGGGCAGCAGGTCGAGGGGCTGGGCGCCCTGCTGGAGGCCGCGCCCGCGCTCAAGCCGCAGGTCCGCGAGGCCGAATGGGTCGGCAATCGCCGCTGGAACCTGACCTTCCGCACCGGCCAGGTGCTTGCCTTGCCGGAGGGCGCGAAGCCCTCGGCCAATGCGCTGATGTCCTTCGCCCGGCTCGACGGGGCCAACCGCCTGCTCGGCGGGCGCGTTGCCGCCTTCGACATGCGCGCTTCGGACCGGATCTACCTGCGCGTCCCCGGCCGCGCCGCAGACGAAGCGTCCGCCAAGACCGCGGCCGCCGCCAAGCCCGCGGCCGAAAAGAAGCCCGCCGCCAAGAGCGAGGACAAGAACTGATGCCCGCCGCCCCGCGGATCACCCGCCTGTTCGGTGCGGTCAACATCGGTTCGTTCCGGGTCTCGGCGATGATCGCCGGCCTGTCGGAAACCGGCGAGCTGATCGTGCTCGGTTCCGGCCACCGCGCCGCGCAGGGGATCAAGCGCGGCTACGTTACCGACATGGCCGCCGCGACCTATGCCGTGCGCGACGCGGTCGAGCGGGCCGAGCAGATGGCCAATACCTCGATCTCGCGGGTCTATATCGGCTGTTCGGGCGCCGGGCTGGCCAGCCAGATCGCCCAGGTCGAGGTCGACATCGGCGGGCGGCGGATCGAGCAAGACGACATCGACCACCTGCTCCACGCCGGGCGCGACGTGATCCAGCCCGACGGGCGGATGGTGCTCCACGCCCAGCCGGCGCACTACACGCTCGACGGCGCGCACGGCGTGCCGGATCCGCGCGGCCTCCATGCCGAGCGCCTCGGGGTCGACATCCACGTCATGCTCGCGGACGGAGCGCCGGTGCGCAACATCACCGAGGCGGTGCAGAACGCGCATCTGGAAGTAGAAGCGGTGGTCGGCGCGCCGATCGCCTCGGGCCATGCCTGCCTCACCCCCGAGGAGCGCGAGCTGGGCGTTGCCCTGGTCGAATTCGGCGCCCAGGTGACCAATGTCGCGGTCTATGCCGGCGGGATGCTGCTGGGGCTGACCTCGATCCCGATGGGCTCGGGCGACATCACCGACGCGATCGCCTCGGCCTTCGGGATCAAGCGCTTCCAGGCCGAACGGCTGAAATGCGTCAACGGCTCGGCGATCGCCAGCCCGGCCGACCACCGCGAGATGATCCCGGTCGGCGGTCCCGGCGACGAGACCGCAGGCAGCGCGGCGCGCCACGCCGACGACAAGAACCGGATCCCCCGCGCCGAGCTGATCGGCGTGATCACTGGCCAGCTCGGCCGGCTGATGGAGGAGATCAACCGTGCGCTCAAGGGCATGGGCTTCACCGGTGCGGTCGGCCAGCAGCTGGTCTTCACCGGCGGCGGGGCCGAACTGGCAGGTCTGGCCGACTTCGCGCAGAGCGCACTCGGCCGCCCGGTGCGGATCGGCAAGCCGATCGCCATGCGCGGCCTGGCCGAAGCCCACGCCACCCCCGGTTTTTCGACCCTGGCGGGCATCGTGCTCTATGCCACGGCCGATCCCGTCGATATCCGCGCGGTCGCCCCGGCGACCCAGTCGATCACCAAACTGACCTCGATGGGCCAGCTGCGCCGCCTGTGGCATGCGCTGCGGACCTATTTCTGATATGACAATCCCGCGAAATCGGCTGTGGACAAGGGTTAACCCTACTTTGCGTCGCACCGCCGAAATGTGCAGAATCGCGGATAAATGGGGGCAGGGCTGCAGCCTGCCTGCAAGGAGAACGCAATGAGCATCAATATCGGCCCGCCGGCAGTCGAGGAACTCCGTCCCCGCATCACCGTGATCGGCGTCGGCGGCGCGGGCGGCAACGCCATCGCCAACATGATCGACGCGGAGATCGAGGGGGTCGACTTCATCGTCGCCAACACCGATGCCCAGGCGCTCAACAACTCCATCGCCGAGCACCGCATTCAGCTCGGGCCCGAGATTACGCAGGGCCTCGGCGCCGGCTCGCGGCCCGAGGTCGGTCGCGCCGCAGCCGAAGAAACCGCCGCCGAGATCGAGCGCGCGCTCGACGGCGTGCACATGTGCTTCATCGCCGCGGGCATGGGCGGGGGCACCGGCACCGGCGCCGCCCCGGTCATCGCCAAGGCCGCGCGCGACAAGGGCGTGCTGACGGTCGGCGTCGTGACCAAGCCGTTCCTGTTCGAAGGCACCCGCCGGATGCGTTCGGCCGACGCCGGCATCGAGGAGCTGCAGAAGCACGTCGATACGCTGATCGTCATCCCCAACCAGAACCTGTTCCTGGTGGCCAAGGCCGAGACGACCTTCAAGGAAGCGTTCAGCCTGGCGGACGAGGTGCTGCAGCAGGGCGTCCGCTCGATCACCGACCTGATGGTCATGCCGGGCCTGATCAACCTCGACTTCGCCGACGTCCGCTCGGTCATGGCCGAGATGGGCAAGGCGATGATGGGCACCGGCGAGGGCAGCGGCGAGAACCGCGCGCTCGAGGCCGCCGAAAAGGCGATCGCCAACCCGCTGCTCGACGGCGTGTCGATGCAGGGCGCCAAGGGCGTCATCATCTCGATCATCGGCGGCGACGACATGAAGCTGCTCGAGGTCGACGAGGCCGCGAACCACATCCGCGAGCTGGTCGATCCCAATGCCAACATCATCTGGGGTTCGGCCTTTAATCCCGACCTGCAGGGCAAGATCCGCGTCTCGGTGGTAGCCACCGGGATCGAGCAGACCGAGCAGCAGGCGGTCGAGGCTTCGCGCCCGCTCAGCCTGGGCGCCTCGCGTGGGCCGGCGCGGCCGTCGCTGACGGTTCCGCCGGCCGAACCGCTGTTCGAGCGCGAGCCGGCTCCGGCACCCCAGCCGGTCGCTTACGAGACCGAGCAGTACCAGCCCGAGGCCGAGCCGCTCGACCTGGGTGACGCTGCGCAGTGGCGCGACGAGGGCGAGCCCGAGACCGCCGAAGAGGCTGACGCCGGCATCGCCGCCGCCGCCTCGCTCGGCGAACCGCTCGACCTCGGCGAGGAATATGCCGCGGCCGAGGAACAGCTTCAGGGCGACAACGCAGGGGCCGGCGGCGACGAGCTGCTGCGCGATGCCAGCCGCCTCAGCCAGAACGACGAGAGCTTCGGCTCGCCGCTGGTGACGCGCAAGCGGCCGCTGGTGTCGGGCGACAGCCTGGGCGGCGGGGCCGGCGGCGCGGGTGGCGCGCCTTCGGGCAACACGCTGTTCGAGCGCATGGCCAATCTCTCGCGCGGCCGGCCGACGCAGGCCGACGACGCGGACGATGGCGATGCGGCCGACGGCGGCTCGATCAGCATTCCGCGCTTCCTCGGCCGGCAGAACAACCAGTAGGCAAATCCGTGAAGGGCCGGGCCGGAGAGTCCGGTCCGTTCCGGCGGGATTAAGCTTGCCGAGGGCAGTTCAGGGAATGGTGCCGGCCGGACCGGCAGCCTGACGGCACGGGCGGTCCGGTCGGTCATGGCTTTGTTGGGACAGGTCGCATGCCTCGGGTCGTTCGCCGTTTTCGCCTGACCGTCGGCGCTCTGGCGCTCACGCTGGCCATTGCCGCTCCGGCAGGGGCCCAGCCGGTGGTCCAGCCGCTGCCCAACGCCGAGAGCCGGGCGCTCAATGCCGCGCTCGCCCGGATTGCGGCCAATCCCCGCGACGCGAACGCGTTGATCGATGCCGGTAATGCTGCGCTCGGCATGAACGATGTCGATGCGGCGATCGGGTTCTTCACCCGGGCGGTGCAGATGACGCCGCTGGACGTGCGCGCCACCGGCGGTCTGGCCGGGGCCCACCTGCGCAACGAGGATCCCTATACGGCGATCACGCTGTTCAACGACGCCGAGCGTGCGGGGCCGTTGTCCTCTGCGCTGCTTGCTGAGCGGGGGCTGGCTTACGATCTGGTCGGCGACAACGCCTCGGCCCAGCGCTACTACCGCCTGGCGGGGCCGAACAACGACGAGGCTGTCCGCCGGCTGGCCCTGAGCCTGGCGATTTCCGGCGACCGACGCGGCTCGGAAGCCGCGCTCAGCCCGCTCATCGCCCGCGAAGACAAGAGCGCGTGGCGGACCCGGGCCTTCAGCCTGGCGATCCTGGGGGATGAGGCCCAGGCGGTGCTGATCGCCAACACGACGATGCCCGCCGCGCTGGCCTCGGGCATCGCGCCCTATCTGCGCTACATGCGCCAGCTGACCCGCGCCCAGCAGGCCGCCGCCGCCAACCTCGGCCATTTCCCGCGTGCTTCCGAGATCGGCCGCGACGATCCGCGCATGGCGCAGTATTCCTCGCCCACGCCGCGCGTGGCAGCGACTGGGCCCGACGCGGCATTGGTCCCGGGTGGCCAGCCGCTGGGTGCTGCGCGTTCATCGCGGGCGAAGGGCACGCTCCAGGCCGCCGCACGCCCGACGCGCGAGGAGCGCCGCCAGCAGGAGCGCGAGGCCCGTACTGCGCAAGCGGCGCAGGAGCGGCAGGCCCGCGCGGACCGGTCACGGCCATCAGCGCCTGCGCCCGAACGGGTACGTCCGCCGGAGCCGGTCGTCGCAGTCTCGACCACGCCGCCCCCGCCTAGCACGCTTGCGCCGGTCCGTCAGGTTCCGCCACAGGCTGCTTCTGCCATGGCCGCCAGGCCCGCCACGCCGCCTGCGACAAGCTCCGTCGCAGTCGCGGCGACGCCTCGACCGCTCATGGCGACGCCCGGCTTCAGCCTCGCGCCTTCGGCCTCGCCAAGCGCACTGCCCCCGAGCGTGCCGGCCTCGCCGCCGCCGCGCGCCGCCGCGCCTTCTGCCGCGACCGCGGTGGCAGCGGCGCCCACGCCGGCGGTTCCGCCTGCCCGGTCCGTCCCGCCGGGAAAG
>JADMIO011319573.1_pt1 | contig 22550 bp, 20 predicted proteins | sample 8958161 | NCBI WGS metagenome assembly JADMIO01 (sample SAMN16585339, study PRJNA669376) | soil metagenome | isolation source: Crop rotation soil | place: USA: Cullars Rotation, Alabama | collected 2011 | reverse complement strand
CGCGACTTCAAGTCACGTGAATTCCAAGCTTCGGATCCCACTGTGCTGGAAAGTGGCCGGTGGTGGCGTCGAGCACCAGCAGCACCTCGTGCGGGGCGCCGGGGAGCTGCTTGGCCACCACGCGGTGGATCTTCTCCAGTTCCCGCATCAGGTGCGTCTGGGTGTGCAGCCGGCCGGCGGTGTCCACGATCAGCACGTCGTACCCGCGGGCTTTGGCCCGCTCGCAGGCGTCGTGCGCCACCGCTGCCGGGTCCGAGCCTTGCTGCTGCTTGACGATGTCGCACCCGATCCGCTCGCACCACACCGTCAGCTGCTCCACCGCCGCCGCCCGGAACGTGTCGCACGCCGCCACCAGCACCTTCTTCCCGTCCGTCTTCAGCCGCAGGGCGAGCTTCGCGATGCTGGTCGTCTTCCCGCTGCCGTTCACCCCGGCGATCATCACCACCGTCGGGCCGGTCGGCTGGAACGTCAGCCCGCCGCTCGTGTCGACCAACTGCTCCCGCAGTTGCGCCTGCACGAACCGCTTCACGTCGTCGCCGACCTCTTTATCCAGGTACGCCTGCCGCACTCGCTCCACGATCTGCGTGGTCGCCGTCACCCCCACGTCGGCCAGCAGCAGTTGCTCCTCCAGTTTGATCAGGAACGCCTTGTCCACCCGGTGGGCGCCGGTGAACAGCCCGACCACCCCGGAGAACACGCCCCGCGTCTTCGCCAACCCCTGCTTGATCTTCTGGAAGAACCGCCCGAGCATGACCGCCCCTGAACTGGTGATCGAGAACGAACCGTGGCTCAATTATATCCGATCGGCTCACCCGCCGTTCGGCCGGGTCACGGTCCGACTCAAACAGGCGGGACACAAACAGGTGGCTGAGGCTCCACTTTCGACGTGCCGCAGCCCGTGGATCACGTTCCCGATCCGGTCGAACCGGTGCGCGAACACGTCGAAGTAGTTGGTGTCTTTCGCCTCGAACCGCCGGTACACAGCGTAGGCGATGTGATCGGCCAGTTGCATGCAGCGGAACGACCGCGAGGAAACAAACAGGGGCGCGTCCACGATCCGTCGAATCACATTCCACTGCGTGCCGAGTTTACGGAACTCGCGGGACAGCTTGTCGAGCCGGGTGGCGTGGGCCGTTTCGTCCAGTATGATGAGACCGCGGCCGTCCACCCCCGGCCGGGATAGGAACCGATCAAACCGACTGCACACGTCCTCGAACGCCACCTCCATCGGATGCCGGTCGCCGCATGATGCCTTGTGAACTACGGTAGCGAACGCTCGCGCCGACTCGAAGGCGTTTGGCAACACCGCCAACACTTCCTTGATGACCGCCTGCCGCTCTTCCTTCTTCTTGAGCGACTTCCATGGCTCTTCTCGCCCCGAGAATACGTCGGTCGCGTGGAACTCCACACCGTCCGGGTCGGCCGGTTGTAGGCGATGCGCAATCTTGTCGAGTTCAGTCGTTACCCAGTGGACCTGCGCCTCGGACACGCACACCCCACCGAGAACGAGGTAGTTCTCGTTCTTGTTGTCCACGGAACCGGAGTCGTCGAGGTAGAGCAGGTACATTGGGTGCTGTTCGCGGTGTTTGGAATTCCGAGGTTGTCGTTGATGCCGGGAAAAATCCCGGTATATACTGCATTGCGGTTGAGAGGGCTGCGTATGCGGTCCGTTGGCCTCAAGCCACTCGGCTGCATGGACTTATGAACTGACGGCCGGGAGACATCTCCCGGCCGTTTGTCTTTTCACCACGCTCCGGCGCGGAACTTGAGGTCGGTGAGCGGCTGGCCGGTCAGCTTCTTCCGCAACCCGGCGAGCAGTTTCCGCTTGTGGAACTGGGCCAACTCCTGCAACAGCACGCCGGTCCGCACCTCGACCTCCAGCACCCCCCGCCGCAACCCGAGCACCCGCGTCTGGCCGGGCCACTCGGCTGTCACCTCGACCCACGCCGCCTCCAGCCGCGTCCGCTCGCTCAACCGCCCCCACCCGCGGGCGGTGAACAGCCGGCCGAGCACGTCGGACAGGTTCTCGGGGCTTCCCGACGACTGGCTCACTCCCGGTCCCCCATCGGCATGACCAGGTACAGGTAGTGGTCGCCGACGCGGAACACCGCCGGCTTGCCCCCGTCGGTCATCTCCAGCACGGCCGTCGGCTCGCCGTCGATCGCCCGGAACATCTCCGTCAGGTACGCCGGGTCGAACGCGATGTTCACCTCCGGGCCGGGGTACTCGGGCAGATCCAACTCCACCTCGCTCGACCCGGTCTCCGCCCCGCGGGCCTTCATCGTCACCTTGCCGGGGCTGAACCCGAAGTCCACCCGCCGGCTCTCGTCGTCCGAGGTGATGGCCGCCTGCCGCACCCGGGCGAAGAAGTCCGGGGCGGAGAAGGCGAACCGGATCGCCGACTTCTTCGGCATGATCTGCTGGTACGGCGGGAACCGCCCCTCCACCAGCCGGGTGTAGATGGTCGCCCGCTCGGTCTGGAACAGGGCGTCGTTCGTCTTCAGCGCCACCCGGATCCGCTCGCCGTCGTCGGTCAGGTTCCGCTCCAGCAGGGCGATGGCCTTGAGCGGCACCAGGTGCGACTGCGGCTTCGCCTCCGGCTCGCCGAACAGCTCGGCCGGACCTTCCATCAGCGCCAGCCGCTTGGTGTCCGTGGCCACCAGCCGGGCCTTCCCCTGCTCCGCCTCCCACAGCACCCCGTGGACGCTGAACCGGGCGGACGAGTCCTTGCGGTTGGCGGCGAACTGGGTCCGCTTGATCATCGTCCGCAGCACCCCGGCCGTCACCTCGTGGTACCGCCCGCCGTCGTCGAACGTGGGCACGTCCGGGAACTCGGCCGGGTCCCCGCCGGGCAGCTCGTACCGCCCCCCCCGCATGGTCACCTTCGTCGTCTCCGCCCCGGCGTCGATGGTCAACTCGGCGTCCGTCGCCTCGCGGAGGATGTTCACCAGCTTGCCCACCTGGAGGATGGCCGACCCGCCGCGGGCCACCTTGATGCCGCGGAGTTCGTACCGGATGCCCACCTCCAGGTCGGTGGCCATCAGCACCAGGGCGTCGTCGTGGGCGACCGCCTTCACGTTCGACAGCACCGGCTTGGTGGTGCGGGGGGCGACCGCCATCTGCGCGATCTGGCACGCCGCCAACAGCCCTTCGGTCTGGCACGTCACCTTCATGGCCGGGTTCCTCACCCCGTCGCTGTTGCTCCGGGTTCCAGATGGCTCCGCTCTCGCGGTCTTCTTCCTTTATCGTCTCTTGAAATAAGAATGGGATATCAGGAGTAAGGTCTCGGGGCGAATCGGCGCGCGTTTCCGGTAAACTGGACGATCCCCCACGATTTGGGACTTCCCGCAGCCGATGTAAGGTGGGGAAAACTTGGCGCGCGGGTGTCGGACGAGTGGCGCGCCGCGGCGCGCCGATCCGGGGTGGTGTTCTCAACCCCCCAACCCCCCGGGTGCGCGTCCGGGCGCGTCAAATGCGCGCCACCCGCGCGCCGGGTTTTCCCCAGGGCTACCGTCACCCCATCCCACCCTTCAGCTCCTGCACCGTCGCCTCCAATTCCGCGTCCGTCTGTATCGCCGCCGCAATCTTACGCACCGCGTTCCGCACGGTGGTGTGGTCCCGCCCGCCGAAGTGCCGGCCGATGCGGGCCAGCGGCAGCTTCGCCACCTCGTACCCGAGGTACATGGCCACCTGTCGCGGCACCAGCACCGGCCGCAGCCGGCTCGCGCCGGTCAAGTCCCGCGGCTTCACCCGGAACACCTCACACACCCGCTCGACGATCCGTTCTAGCGCCGACGCCGTATCCGCAGGTTCGTGAAGAATTTCCGCCACGTCTGCTGCGGTGAGGGGGAGCGCGGACGGCGGGGCCGACCGTAAACGTTCCACGAACCCGAACAGCGGGCGAATGCCGGTGGCGGTGGCGGCCAGCCGGTCGAGCGCGTCCGCCGCCAGGTTCAGACCCCGGTTCGCGGCGAACACCTGGGCCAGCCGCCGCCGGCTGCCGACCGCCGGTGGGTCGACCCGCACCACCAGACCACCGCTCAGCCGGTTGGTTAGGCGGCGGGGTAGGTCGGACAGGTGCGCCGGCCCGGCGGCGGCGGTGAGCACGGTCGGTCGGCGGCGGGCGGCCCGGTGGTCGATCACCCCGCACAGCCCGTCCACGTCCGGCGGCTTCAGGTGGTGCAGATCTTCGATCGCGAGCAGGTCGCACGTTCGCAAGTCGGCCACCTCATCGCCGCCGGACTCCTCCGACGCACGCGGCAGTTCGGCGGCGGGCAGCACCCGCACCGTCCGCGCCTCGGCCCCGTCGATCACCGCCCGCACGAGCGCCTGAACGACGGCCGATTTGCCCACCCCCGGCGGGCCGTGCAGGAACAGCGGGCGGGCGAACGCGGTGCGGCCGGCCGGGCGGGCCAGTTCGGCGGCCAGCCGCCGGGCGGCACGGACGGCCGAGCGGTTCTCCGGCAGAACGAGCAACCCGCACCAGGTGTCGGGGGCGGTCGGTGGTGCGGCCGGCGGGGGCATGGCAGAATGGTACCGGCCCGGCCGACCACCGGGGAAGGTCAGCCGCCGTCTCTCATTGATTCCGGCCGGGTGGGGGGACCCCTCTCCGGAACCATCGCCCTCGGCCGGAAGAAATAGTGTCTGAGTAATGTGAACCCGGCGGCGGTCGGCGTCTCTTTAGTACAACCCCCCACCCCGGCACACCCATGCCCCCGATCCGGTTCGTCACCCTCGACGCGTCCACCGTCACCCACATCCTGTCCGACCCGGCCGGGTATCAGCGGGAAACCGGGATCGTGTTCGACCCGCACACCGGGGTGATCGTCGAAACCCTCGAAATGACCTCGAAGCTGTTCACCCAGAACGCCGCCGACATCCCGTGGGTGGCGTACCTGGCCGTGCGGCTGGCCGACGGGGTGGCGGTCGGGTCGTGCGGGTTCAAGAGCAAGCCGACGCCGGACGGGGTGGTGGAGTTCGGGTACGGCACCTACCCGGCGTTCGAGAACCAGGGGGTGGCGACGGCGATGACGGTGGAGATGGTGCGGCTCGCCCGCGACGGCGGGGCGAAGGTGGTGATGGCCCACACCCTGCCGGTGGCGAACGCCAGCGGGCGGGTGCTGACGAAGGCCGGGTTCCGGCACGTCGGCGAGGAGATCGACCCCGACGACGGCCTCGTGTGGCGGTGGGAGTACCCGCTGTGAGTCGAATGTCTGGTAGGTCGCCGTCGAGCCGGCCGTGAGGCCGGTGAGCCGCGACGTGATTCTAGGGCATGGGCAAAAGCGACCGCACTTCTTTGGACAACGAGCTTACATCGTCCGCATTCACGATCTCTTCCAAGACTCTCACGCGACGGACGACCTCTTCCAAATCGTCTGTCATGTTCGCCGAGCCGCGCCATGCGTCCGGGAAAAAGACGTCGTCATTCCGCCTTAGGGGGTACGCGCCAAGACGGGTGAAGTGTGATCGTATCCACTCCTTCTGAACCTTCCGCCGATGCCGCAACTCGACCTGGATCTTGCGGCGGCGGATGAACACTTTGACCCGGGCACCGGCGCCACCGGAACGCGGTACGAGGTCCGCTTGGATGCCGAGGTCGGCTGAATCTAGCACCTTTGGAGGATCAAATTTGAGGTTCGGGAAGGCGGCTGCAACAGCAAGTAGCGGGATCGCCAGCCCCTCGCCGATCATTCCGTCCCGTTTGTCCGAGCGATCGACTTGTTTACCCGGATCGCAGACATACGGCAGGTCGAACCCGCGGCGTGGTTCCCAGTCCCCCTTCGCTCGAAGCATCTCCCCGTGATGACCGGCTACCCGGTTGTCTACCGATGCCAAACCGTGGACGAACTTCAGCAGTAATGCTTCCAAGGCGAACGCCTGCTGTTCGTATTCAACCCGAGCCTCGATCCGGCAAACGTTCAGCGGTCGGCAGCCATCCCGAATCAGTTCCGAAAGAAGTGCCAAGTGGCCGTCGGCATGCGTGCCGCTCCCGATCTTCATGGCGTCGGCGAAGTGAGCGAACATCCGCCGACCGGTCCCTTTGCCGACGTAGAAGACGCGACCGGAGTTCGGCTCACGCAGTGTGTAAACGTAGTACCGGCCAAACCGCTCCTCGATCCGTCGGAGCTGCGCGTCGGTGATATCGTCGTCCATGTCGAAGTCGCTCGCAAATCTGTCGCAGTGGGCGTCGCGGAATCTGTTCGAGTGAGTGCCTTCAACACGGTTGGTGAGAGAGTCGAGTCCGTAAACGCTGCGTATGAGAAACGACTCGACTGCGAGCGCTGTCCTCTCGTCCATGCGACGGGCGACGATACGGGCGATGTGAGTGTGACTAAAGCCCTGCTTCCTCAACTCGACGATGCGGGCAAGTCGTTCGACCTCGTCTTTGGTTTCTGCGTCTTCGAGGACGGAACGGGTGTCGCACCCAACGACCTCTCGGTCGGCCGTATCGTCCAGCTTTTCCGCGTCTTTGAAGTGGCACTGGAGGCGGTTATCGACACCCTTCCCGATGTAGAAGGGGGTGTTGCCTCGTGTCGGATCGATCAGAGCGTAAACGTAGTAACGCATGGTGGCAACTCGGGACGTCCAGGCGGCGGGGCTTACCAGCCTGTCGGCTGGCTCGGCCCGCCCTACAAATTACCACGCAGCTGCTGCACGCACCCCACCACCCGCTCGGCGGCTTCATCCACTTCCGCCTCCGACAGCGACAGGCTGAAGCTGAACCGCATGGCCGAGTGCAGCACCTTGTCCGGCACGCCCATCGCCTGCAACACCGGCGATGGCAGGAGCGACCCGCTGGAACACGCCGACCCGGTGCTGCACGCCACCCCCGCCAGGTCGAGCGCCATCAGCAGCACCTCCGACCGGCAGCCGGGGAAGGACACGTTCAGCACATAGGGCGAGCCGCCGGGGGGGGAGTTGACTTGAATGCCGGCGGAACGCGTTCCGCCGGCTTGCAGCCGGCTCAGGAATCGCTCACGCAACCCCCGCACTTTCGCCGCACTCGCCTCCATCTCCCGCACCGCCGCGGCCAGCGCCGCGGTCAGGCCGACGGCCAGCGGCACCGGCTCGGTGCCGGGGCGGTGGCCCCGCTGCTGGTGCCCGCCGAACATGAGCGGGCGGAACTTCACCCCCTTCTTCAGCACCAGCACCCCGACCCCCTTCGGCCCGCCGAACTTGTGCCCGGACGCGGTCAGCGCCGTCACCCCCAGGTCGGCGAAGTGGACCGGCAGCTTGCCCACCGCCTGCGCCGCGTCGGTGTGGATCGGCACATGCTTCGGCAGCGTCTTGGCGACGTGGCGGACCGGCTGGATTGCTCCGGTCTCGTGGTTCACCAGCATGAGCGACACCAGCCGGGTGGCGTCGGTCACGCGGGCGATCACCGCCTTCTGCTCGACCGTGCCGTGCGGGGTGACGGGCAACCAGTCCACGCCGACCCCCGCCGCGGCGAGTTGCTTCAGCGGCTCGATCACGCACGGGTGTTCGAGTGGGGAGGCGAGGATGTGCCCCGTCGGGGAGAGGGGAGCCAACCCGAAGATCGCCAGGTTGTTCGCTTCCGTCGCCCCGCTGGTGAACACCACCTCGTCCGGTGTGGCTCCGAGCAGTTCCGCCACGTTCTCCCGCGCCGCCTCCAGGTGTTGCCGGGCCTTCCGCCCGGCGGCGTGGGCACTCGACGGGTTGCCGAACGCCTCGGCCGATACAACCCGCATCGCTTCCCACGCCTCCGGCCGCACCGGGGTGGTGGCGTTGTGGTCCAGATAAATCGGCGTAGCCATGCCCGAATTGTAACCGCCCGCGGGCAACCGTGATTGCACCGACCGCCCAGGTGTGGGAATACTTGTCCATGTCCCACCGGAGGGCCTTCCGATGATGCTCGACGAGGTGATGGCCGAACTGGCGGCGAAGGGCAGCGAGCAGACGAAGAAGACGTTCCTACGGCACGGGGCGAAGGAGCCGTTCTTCGGCGTGAAGGTGGGCGACCTGAAGGTGATTCAGAAGCGGGTGAAGAAGGACCACGCCCTCGCCCTGGCCCTGTACGACACCGGCAACTCGGACGCCATGTACCTGGCGGCTCTGATTTCCGAGCCGGCGAAGATGACGAAGGCGCAGCTGAACAAGTGGGTGAAGGCGGCGTACTGGCACATGATCAGCTGCTACACGGTGGCGTGGGCGGCGGCGGAATCCCGGTTCGGCCGCGAACTGGCCCTGGAGTGGATGGACTCGAAGAAGGAGCAGGTCGCCGCCGCCGGCTGGTCCACCTACGCCGGCCTGCTGGCGCTCAAACCGGACGACGAGTTGGACCTGGACGAGATCGCCGACCTGTTGGAGCGGGTTGAGGCGAACGTCCACGCCGCCCCGAACCGGGCGAAGTACGCGATGGTCATGTTCGTCATCAGCGTCGGCACCTACGTCGTCCCGCTGGCCGACAAGGCGGTGGCGACGGCCGAGGCCATCGGTCGCGTGGACGTGGACGTGGGCGACACCGATTGCAAGGTGCCGGACGCCGGGGCGTACATCGCGAAAGTGGCGTCGCTGGGCCGGCAGGGGAAGAAGCGGAAGACGGTGATGTGCTGAGAACGCCCGCTCGGGTATAACTGCCGGGGTCGCTTCGCCATCAGGTCCGGTGATGACCCCGCGCTCTTCGGCCCGGCTCCGCGCCGCCCTGCTCGCCCTGCCGCTCGTCGCCCTGGTCGGGTACTTCGTCTGGCAGGCGGTCCGCCCGGACCCGAATTCCGACCCGAGCACCTCTGCCTCGGCCACCAGCCCTGCTCGTCCTTCAGCCCCGCCCGTCCCCGTCCCGCCCCCGCCGTCCGCCGGCAGCGAGTACCTGAACACCAAACCGGACGCCGCCTACGTCGGCACCGCCGCCTGCGTCGGCTGCCACAAGACCAACCACCAGTCGTACCTGCTCACCGCCCACAGTCAGGCGCTGGCGGACGTGGACCCGGACGGCGAGCCGCCGGACGCCACCTTCGAGCACAAGCCGTCCGGCCGCACCTACCGGGTGTACCGGGAGAGTGGCAAACTGCGGCACGAGGAGACGCTCAAGGACGCCAAGGGGAAGGTGGTGGCGAGGCTGGACTACCCGGTGCGGTACCTGGTCGGGTCCGGGCACTTCTGCCGCACGTACCTGATCGAGGTGGACGGGTTCCTGCTCGAATCGCCCATCACCTACTACACCGGCCGCAAACAGTACGACCTGTCGCCGGGGTACGACTTCGCCCAGCACTGGAGCTTCGAGCGGCAGGTGACGCAGGGGTGCCTGAAGTGCCACAGCGGGGGGCGGTGAACGCCGGCGGGGCGGTGCACAAGCTGGCCATCCGCGAGCACGCCGTCGGGTGCGAGAGCTGCCACGGGCCGGGGTCGAAGCACACCGAGCGGTACAAGGGGAACGCCGCCCCCGTCGGCCCGGACCTGACCATCGTGAACCCGGCCAGGCTGAGCCGCCCGCTGCTGGAGGCGGTGTGCGCCGAGTGCCACCTGGGGGCGGTGGCGTCGGTTCGGCTCCGCGGCCGCAGGCCGGACGACTTCCGCCCCGGCATGCCGCTGGCCGACCAGCGGGTGGACTACCGGGCCGCCGGGAACAGCGACCGCATGACCGTCACCGGCCACTTCGAGCAACTGCGGCAGAGCAAGTGTTACACCAGTTCGGACATGACGTGCATCACTTGCCACGACCCGCACGCCAAGCAGAAGCCGAAGGATGTGGCGGCGCACCACCGCCAGCAGTGCCTGACGTGCCACCAGCCGGCGAACTGCAAGGCCCCGGCCGACAGCCGGGCGAAGACGACGCCGGCGGACAACTGCGTGACCTGCCACATGCCGAAGGGGGACACCGACATCCCGCACCTGGCGTTCTCCCACCACCGCATCGGCATCCACACGACGAAGCCGCAACCGCCCACCACCGCCCCGACGCTGGAGCCGATCGGCGACGTGTCGCACCTGTCCGAGGCGGACAACCTGCGGAACCTGGCGCTGGCGTACCTGCAGGCGGGGGAGAAGCAGGGGTACGAGAAGTTCGCCCCGGAGTACCAGGCCCGCGCCCTGCCGCTGCTGGAGAAGGCCTACGCCCTCGGCCTGCGGGACCCGGAGACGACGCAGTGGCTGGCCCAGTTGATCCTACCCCGCGACGCCCGTAAGGCGGTCGGGTACGCCCGCGAGACGCTGGCGGCGAAGGACGCCCACCCGGAGATGCGGGCGTACGCGCTGATGGTGTCCGCCAACGCGGCGTTCGCCGCCCGCCAGTACACGGCCGCCGTCGGCCACCTGCGGGAGCTGGTGCAGATCCGCCGGCAGGCGGACGACTGGCGGTTCCTGGGCGACTGCTACCTGCTCGGCGGGGACACCCGCGAGGCGGTGGGGGCGTACAGGCAAGCGCTGGACATCCGCCCGTTCCGCCCGAAGAACCACGCCGGGTTGGCCGAGGCGTACCGCCGGTTGGGGGACGCGGCCAAGTTCCAGCAGCACCAGACCCTCGCCCAGTGGCTCCAGTTCAGCCGGCAGGAGTGACGGGTTGTGCCGGGCGGGGGGTTGGGCTACACTTTGGGTCTCCCGCCGGCGGGTCGTCCTCGACCTGCCACCCGCCCCGCCCCGGTGGCCCGAATGCACTCCGCTCACCTGCCGTCCCGGCGCGACCTGGTCCGCGCCGGCTCGCTCGGCGTCCTCGGCCTCGGCCTGTCGTCATTGCTCGACTCCCCGGCCGTCGCGTCGGCTCCGCCGAAGCGGGCGAAGTCGGTCATCCTGCTGTTCATGTGGGGCGGGCCGAGCCACCTCGACACCTGGGATCTGAAGCCGGACGCCCCGGCCGAGGTCCGCGGTGAGTTCCGGCCGATCCCCACCGTCACCCCCGGGCTGCAGATCAGCGAGCACTTCCCACGGCTGAGCAAGCAGACGGACAAACTGGCCGTCATCCGCTCGATGGCCCACCGCGACGTGGCCCACCTGAGCAGCGTCCACCACCTGATGACCGGCCGGCTGGCCCCGCGGCCGAACTCGGACGCCGACCCGCCCAGCCGGAACGACACCCCGCACGTCGGCTCCATGCTGGACAAACTCCGCCCGCTGCCGCCGGGCGTGCCGGGGTTCGTGAGTTTGCCGTGGGTGTGCTCGCACCCGGCGGCGCCGGGCGGGGTGGCCCCCGGCCAGCACGCCGGTTGGCTCGGCGCCGGGTTCGACCCGTTCCTGGTGTCCGGCGACCCGAACGCCCCCGGCTTCCGCCTGGCCGGGCTGGGCGACGGCGGGGTGCGGATGGATGACCGCAGCCGATTGCTCCACACCCTCGACCGCGGCGTGCCGGACGCCGGGTACTCGTCCGCCCAGGAGAAGGCGTTCCGGCTGCTCACGCAGCAGCGGGTGCAGGACGCGTTCGACCTGGAGGACGAACCGCCGAGGACGCGGGACCGGTACGGCCGCACCACGCACGGCCAGTGCTGCCTGATGGCCCGCCGGCTGGTGGAGGCCGGGGTGCGGCTGGTGTGCGTGAACTGGCCGAACGACGGGCGGACGTTCTGGGACACGCACGGCGACAACTTCCGCTCGCTGAAGACGCGGCTGATGCCGCCGGCCGACGCCGGGTTCGCGGCCCTGCTCGACGACCTGGCCGACCGCGGGTTGCTGGACGAGACGCTGGTGGTGTGGGCCGGCGAGTTCGGGAGGGCGCCGAAGATTTCGGGGAGCAGCGCCGGGCGAGAGCACTGGGCGCGGTGTTACTCGGCGGTACTGGCCGGCGGCGGGGTGCGGGGCGGGCAGGTGTACGGGTCCAGCGACAAGATCGGGGCGGACCCGGCGGAGAAGCCGGTCAGCCCGGCCGACCTGACGGCGACGGTGTACCACGCGCTCGGGGTGGACCCGCAGCAGACGGTGACCGACCGCCTCGGCCGCCCGCTAGCCATCACGGAGGGCGAACCGCTGCGGGAACTGTTCGGGTGATTTCGCTGGTGTCCGGCCTTCAGGCCGTTCTTCCGAACCTGAAGAAGACGGCCTAAAGGCCGGACACCAGCGAAGAACAGTGGTACAATCGGCGCGGCACATTTCTTTCTGTGGGGGTCAGATATGTTCCCCGCGCTGATACTCACGTCTGGTCTGGCGATGGCGCTCCCCGAACAACGGCGGGACGAACTGGCCTTCCCGCCGCCGGAGGTGGTGCCGGCGGACATGCTGCGGAACACACTGTCTCAACAGTCAGACATGCTGAACGCACGGACTCAAGCGCGTCGATTCCGCGATATGCGCTCGCAGGTTGATTCCCCCCAAGTCGACCCCCATCGAAATCTGGGCGCCGCCGACTGGGACAAGAGGATCGAGTACTGGGAAACAGAACTGAAGAAGCTCAAGGAAGAAGGCGGTGGGCAACCGACCGTGGAGTCGGTCGAGCAAATCATAGTGGTCTTGAAAAAGTTCAAAGAGGAGAATTCACGGCGGGAAGTACTCCCCGCGCCCAGACCAGTTCGTGAGCAAGACTGACTCCGTTGTCGTCCCATGGCCGCGGTGCTAGGATTCTTTCGTGGTCGGCGGCGAACCCCGCCCGCGGGCGGGGTGTCCGGCTGACGGCAACGGAACGGTGCTCGAGCGGCTGAAGAGGCGGCACTGGAAATGCCGTATACGGTATCCCCGTATCGAGGGTTCAAATCCCTCCCGTTCCGCTCAGTGATACGATGAGCCGCGACCGCCAGGGAGCGGGTGGAGTTCAACCCACCTGCTCCCTGGCGGTCGCGGCTCTACTTTTGGGGGTCCGCCCGTGTCCCTGTTCCATGACAGCTACGACGTGTCGTACCCGCCGCCCCGGAAGGCGGTTCTCCTGCTCACCTGCATGGACCTGCGGCTGATGGACGACATCGTCCAGTTCATGGACCACGACAACCTGACCAACCGGTACGACCACGTGACCGTCGCCGGGTGCGCGCTCGGGGTGCTCGGGGCGAACGGCCGCCACCCGCACTGGGAGCAGACGTTCCGCGACCACTTCCGCATCGCGTACCAGTTGCGGCAGTTCGGCGACGTGTACGTGATCGAGCACCGCGACTGCGGGGCGTACCGGGCGTTCCTGGGGGACGAGGCGGGGGTGTTCGACGACACCCCGGAGGGGCAGCACCACGAGACGGTGGAGCACGCCAAACACAGCTACGCGCTGGCGGCGAAGTTGAAGGCGTGGGCGCAGGAAGACTTCGGGGTGGTCATCAACGTGAGGGCGTTCATTATGAACCTGCGGGGGGACGTGGCCCCGCTGCCGCCCCCGCCCACGCCGCGCAAGCGGAAGGGGTGATCCCGCCGACCACTCCGACCAGCAGCAGCATTGCCGCGATCGGTTGGAACTCAATCAGCTTGTACGGCGCGTCGGACGGGAAGCTGCCCCGCACGATGGCGGCCAGCAGCATCCCGGCGGCCACCCATCCGCACGCCGACACCCACTTCGACCGCGAGCCGACGGCCACCGCCCCCGTCACCGGGGCCAACACCGAGTAGGTGTTCATCTCCGTCGCCGGACCGAACAGCACGATCCAGAGCAGGCCGAGCAGCAGCGGGGGGAGGAACCCGCCCCGCCGGCCCGCCCACACCACCACCGCCAGCCCGGCCGCTGCGGTCAGCGCCACCGGCTGACTGACCGCCCGCGGCACCGCCGCGTCGAACCATAGCCGCGGCAGAACGGTCCAGTCCCGCGGGGCGCGGAGGATCGACACCCCCTCGCCGGTGCGGTCGTCGGCCTTCATCTCGTGGACGAACTCGACGTGCCGGTCCCACACGTAAGCCGGGTGGTGGAGCAGGAACGGCAGTCCGAACAGTGCCGCAGTCGCCACCCCCAGTCGCCAGCCGAGCTGCCGCGGGGCGACCAGCACGCACAGCAGGCCGACGGCGAACGGGTAGATCTTGAGCCAGCCAGCGAACGCCAGCCACCCCGCCGCCGCCCACCAGCGGTCGCGGCCGCACGCCCCGGCGCCGAGCAGCGCCGCCGCCAGGATCATCAGGTTGATCTGCCCGTTGTTCACCGCCGGGATGGCCAGCACCGCGGCCAGCCCCCACACCACCGCCCGCCGCCGCGGGGGCAGCGGCGGCAGCAGGTCGCGGACGAGGGAGCGGACGCCGGCCAGGTACGCCGCCCAGCACGCCAGCCGCCACAGCACCGCCGCCGGCTTGGGCGGTAGCAGCGACAGCGGGGCGAACACCGCCGCCACCCCCGGCGGGTTGCGGTACAGGTCCGTGCCGGGGATGGGCGGGTACAGCGGCTCGGACCGCAGCCACCGCTCCCCGCCGGTCAGGTAGATGGGCACCACCGACTGCTTCGCCGCCGGCTGGATGAGCACCCGGACGGACACGCCGACGAGGAGGGCGACCCACACCCCGACGGCGATTCGCAGCGACAGCGGGACGGCAAACCACCACCGCCCGGCGCGACCGATCGCGCTAGTCATCGCCGCCCCCGCCCGCCGTACCGGTGCAGATGCCCCGCTTCGAACTGCGGATGAACGCGACCAACTCCTGCACCGCCGGCAGGTGCCCGTCCGCCGCCTCCACCTGCTCCAGCGCCGCCTTCACCGTCAGCCCGCTGCGGGTGATCACCCGGTACGCCCGCCGCACCCCCTGGATCTCCGCCGCCGGGATGCCCGCCCGCCGCATGCCCACCACGTTCACCCCGCGGGTGATGTTCACCTCCTGCACGATCCAGAACGGCGGCAGGTCCTGGCTGATCGACGACGTGCCGGACAGCATCGCCAGCCGGCCGACCCGGCAGAACTGATGGACGCAGGTGTTCCCGCTGAGGAACGCCCCGTCCATCACCGCGGCGTGCCCGCCGATCACCGCACAGTTGGCGAAGATGGCCTTGTCCCCGACCGCGCAGTCGTGCGCCACGTGGCTGCCCACCATGAACAGGTTGCCGCTGCCGATCCGCGTCACCCCGCCGTTGGCCGGCATGCCGCGGTGGACGGTGACGTGCTCGCGGAACGTGTTCCCGTCGCCGATCCGCACCTCGGTCGGTTCGCCCTGGTAGCCGAGGTGCTGCGGGGTGTCGCCGATCACGCACCCGGCGTGGAACGTGTTGTCCGCCCCGGCGGTGACGCGGCCGGTCAGGTGGCCGTGCGGGCCGACCACGCACCCCGACCCGAGCGACACCGGCCCGTCGATCACCGCGAACGGGCCGACCGTCACCCCGTCGGCCAGGGACGCTTCGGCGGACACGACGGCGGTGGGGTGGACGCGCGCGGCCATCGGACTCCTTCCGGGGTGTGCGTCAGAGACCGATCAGGCTACCGCCCACGACCGGTGGGCGGCTAGCCCAACCCGGGGTCGCGGCCGGCTATTTCTTCCCCGGCGGGGCGGGCGGCTCCGGCGGGCGGGGGCGGCCTAGCGGCCGCTCCCACAGCCGGATGTCCGGCCGGCCGGGCGGGTCGGCCCGCCACCGCTTCACCACCCCGTCCCGGCCGACGGTGATCAGCCCGGCGTCCCGCGGCAGCGCGCCCAGCCCGACGATGCGGTCGGCGTGCCCGGACAGCACCGCCTGCCCCTGCCCGGTGAGCGGGTCGAGGGCCAGCACGTCCCGGTTCGCGGCGACGGCGAACACCGTCGTCCCGTCCCGCCCGAACCGGGCGGACAGGGTGGTCTCCCGCGCCTCGGCCAGTGGCCGCAGGGCCGGCTTGCCGTCCGCCGCGTCCACCACCCACACCCGCACCCCGCCGCGGTGGGCGGTCACCAGCCGCGTCCCGTCCGGCGACAGCTCGGCGGTGAGCAGGTCGGCCGCGGCCAGCTGGACGTGGACGGCGGCGGTCGGGGCGAGCAGGGTGAGCCACACGCCCGTGCCGTGCCGGGTGAACGCCACCGCCGCCCGCCCGTCGGCCGACACGTCCATCGCCCGCGACGGCACCAGCCGGCCGGCGTGCTGCCGCATGAGCGGGGTGGTGGTCTCCCGCCCGGTGGCCGCGTCCCACGCCTGCAGCCCGGCGTCGGTGGCGGCGTACACGGTGCCGTCGGCGGCGAACTTGACCGCCCAGGCGGACCCGCGGTGCAGCCGGCGGGGCAGGGCGGCCTCGCCCAGATCCCACACCGCCACCCCCTGGTCGTCCGCCGCCGCCACCCGCCGCCCGTCGGCCGCCACCGCCAGCCCATACACCCGCCACTCGCGGTCGGCGGCCGGCTTCACCGGGGCGAACCGGACGGGCAGCTCGGCCTGCTCCGGGCGGTCGCCGAACAGCTTGTCCACCGCCCACCCCCGCACCGACCCGTCGGCGGCGGCGGTGAGCACCGTCCGCCCGCCGTCCGACACCGCCGCCGCCAGCACCCGCACCGGCTCGTTCGGGTCGAGCTGGGCGGAGTCGCCCGCCCGCACCCCGGTCTGCCACACGCGGGCGGTGCGGTCGTCGGACGCGGTGAGCAGGTGCCGGCGGTCGGGCAGCCAGGCCACCCGGTTGACCGTGTCCAGGTGCCCGCTCAGCCGCGTCCGCTCCTCCCCGGTGGCCGCGTCCCACACCCGCACGGTGGCGTCCCGGTCGCTGCCGGTGGTGGCGATCGACTGGCCGTCCGGGGCGAACGCCGCGTCGCGGACGGCGAACGCGTGCCCGAGCAGCTTCCGCCGCTCGGCCGGCCGCCGGCGGGTGAGGTCCCACAGCACCACGCCGGGGGCGTCGGCCACGTTGTCGGTGGTGGCCAGGGTCTTGCCGTCCGGGCTGAACGCGACGGCGTACACCGGCCCGCCGTGCTGCCGCAACTGCTCCGGCCGGGCGTCGCCGGACAGGGGGGTGAGCTGCACCCCGGCGTCCTCCCCGCCGGTGGCCAGGGTCTTGCCGTCCGGGCTGACCGCCACGCACAGCACCGGCCGGAAGTGCCCGCCGACGATGCGGACCGGGGTCAGACGGCCGGCGGCGGCGTGCTGCGCGGCGGCGGCGGTCGGGCCGCCGAGGGCGGCGGACACGGCGTCGTTCGGCACCAGGTCGGTCACGTTCCACACCTTCGCCACCCCGTCCCACTGGTTCTCCGCCAGCCGCCGGTCGGACCCGCCGGCGGCCAGCAGCTTGCCGTCCGCGGAGAAGGCCACGCACCGGGCGGCGTGGGCGAACCCGCGGACGGTGGCGGCCGGGCGGAGCGTCGATGTGAGGCCGACGTTCGGTAGCAGGCGGGCGATCTCCTCCTGGGTGTGCGGCAGGATGCGGGTGGCGGCGCGGATGAGCGCGAGCAGCTGCGGCGGCACCCGCCAGATGCGGATCGCCCCGTCCGCCCCGGCGGTGGCCAGGGTGGTGCCGTCCGGGGAGAAGGCGGCGGCGTGGACCGGGCCGACGTGCCCGACCAGCACGGCGAACGGGGCGCGGGTGACCGGGCTCCACAGCCGCACCACGCCGGCGGCGTCCCCGGTGGCGGCCAGGTGCCCGTCCGCGGACAGGGCCAGCGCGTTCACCGCCCGCCCGTGCCCGAGGAAGGTCCGCTCGTCCCGCTGGCACAGCCGCCGCAGGTACCGCCAGGCGAAGTCGCGGAGGTCCGGCGGGCACTGGTCCGGGTCGTCCAGCACCCGGGCCGCCCGCGCCGGGTCCCGCTCGCAGTACCCGGCCACCTGGGCCAGCTGCAGGGCGAACAGGGTGCGGCGGTTCCGCTCCACCTCCGCCGTCAGCGCCGCGTTCGCCGCCGTGGCCGTGGCCGTCGCCCGCTCGGCTTCCGCCCGCAGCCGGTCGGCCTCCACCTTCTGCTCGCGGGCCGTCCTCGCCTCCTTCTCCTTCTGCTCGTTGGCGTCGGCCAGCCGCTTGGCGGACACGCCCAGGATGACCACCACCCCGAGCACGGCGGCGGCGGCGGTGGCGGCCACCGCGGACACGGCCGGGTGCCGCTTCGCCCACCGCAGCCCGCGGACCACCGCCGGCAGCGGGCGGGCCAGGATCGGCTCGCCGCGGCGGAACCGGCCCAGGTCGTCGGCCAGCTCGGTGGCCGTCTGGTACCGCCGGGCCGGGTCTTTTTGCAGGCACTTCAGGCAGATGGTCTCCAGGTCGCGGGGCAGCTTCGGCCGCAGGCGGGTGGGCGGCACCGGCTCGTGGTTGAGCACCTGCAGGACGGTCTCGAGCGGGGTGTCGGCCTTGAACGGCGGGCGGCCGGTCAGCAGTTCGTACAGGATGGCGCCCAGGCTGTACACGTCCGCCGTGGCGGTGATGTCCTTCGCCCCGGTGGCCTGCTCCGGGGCGATGTAACTGGGCGTGCCGAGCACCGCCCCGGTCTTCGTCCCGGCCCCGGCGGCGATCGTCTCGTCCACCTTCTTGGCCAGCCCGAAGTCGGAGATCTTGAAGAGGGCGGAGGTCGGCGTGATTAACCCCGAGTTGGACGCCGGGCCGTCCGGCTTCGGGGGCTTCGAGTCCGCGGCCCGCGGCCCGCGGTCGGCGGTGAGCAGGATGTTCGCCGGCTTCAGGTCGCGGTGGACGATCCCCCGGTCGTGGGCGTACTGGATGGCGTGCGCCACCTGCTCGACGGCGGCAGCGGCGTCCGCCGCCGGCATCAGGTCGCCGTGCGCCACCCGCTGGGCCAGGTTGCCGCCGTCCACGAACTCGAGCGCCAGGTACGGCTGGCCGGCGTGCTCGCCGATGTGGAAGATCTGCACGATGCCGGGGTGCTGGAGGGCGGCCACCGCCTCCGCCTCCCGCCGGAACCGCAGCCGCTCGCCGTCCGCCGCGTGCGCCCCGGCCAGGATCATCTTCACCGCCACCACCCGGTTCAGGGCGTGGTCGCGGGCCTTGTACACCACCCCCATGCCGCCGCGGCCGAGCTCGCCGAGGATGTCGTACCCCGGCAGGTCGGGCGGCGGGGTCGGGGCGCTGGTCGATCTCGGTTTACGGGTGCGGTCGTCCGGCCTGGCGTCCCGGGTGGGGGCGAACGGGTCGGGGCCGGCGGGCGGGCGGAACTCGTTGGTGATGGCGGAGTCGAAGACGGGTCGTCCGCAGCCGGGGCAAATGGCCGACGCGTCCGCCCCGGACGCGTCCGGGGCGGCCAGATACCCGCACGAGCAGCGGTACCGGTCGGTCATTGGTGTTGTCCACGCCGACGGCCGTCCGTCGGCTTTCGGTTCGCCTTCCTCCAACACCCGCCCGCCCACATCGCTTACTCTAAAGACGACGCTCCGGTCTGTCCGCATTCTGTACTGCCCACGTAACCGGGTTCGGTGCCGAAGAATGAGCATTTTTGCCGAAGTGCGGGCCGGCGGCGCGGAACTGAAGGTGTGGAACCCGACCGGGAGCGACCGATGACCACCCGCCTGCGGACCGGGATGACCGTCCTGTTCCGCCGCCTCCCGCCGCCGGACGCCCCCGCCGACGCCGCCCTGCTCGCCCGGTTCGTGGCCCACCGGGACGAGGCGGCATTCACCGAGATCGTCCGCCGGCACGGGCCGATGGTGCTGAGCGTGTGCCAGCGGCGGCTCGGCAGCGGGCCGGACGCGGACGACGCCCACCAGGTGGCGTTCCTCGCCCTGGCCCGCGACGCCGGCAAGGTCGGCCGCGAGTCGCTCGCCGGTTGGCTGTACCGGGTGGCCTACCTGACCGCCCTGAAACTGAGCGGCCGGGTCCACCGGCGGAAGCCGGAACCGCTCACCACCGACCCCGCTGCCCCGATGACCCCCGAACCCGACGCCGGCCTGAAAGCGGTGCTGGACGAGGAACTGACCAACCTGCCGGACAGGTTCCGCGGGGTGGCCGTGCTGTGCTTGATCGAGGGGCTGTCCAACACGGCGGCGGCGGAGCGACTGGGCATCCCGAAGGGGACGGTCGATTCCCGCCTGAGCACGGCGAAGGCCAAGCTGCGGGATCAACTACTCCGGCGGGGGGTGTCGGCGGCGGCGCTAGTTTCCCTGGACACCGCGCTGTCGTCGGGCGCCGCGACGGCGGCCGGGCGGTCGGCGGCGCTGGCCGCGGACCTGATCCCGCTCGCTTTGAGCTACGCCGCCGGCTGCCCGCTGCCGGGTTCCGAACACCTGACCTCCACCGCGAACGGAGTGACCCCCACCATGACCGCGATCTCGACCAAGTGGCTGGCCGCCCTCGTGTTGACGGCCGGGCTGATCGGCACCGCCGGGTTCGGCGTGTACCAGGCGGCCGCCGCCGACGACAAGAAGGCGGAGAAGAAGGCCGACCCGCCGAAGCCGCCGGCGGACCGGCCGCCGGTGGAGGGACGGCTGGAATCGAAGCCGGCACCGGGGGTGAAGACGGGCGACGACGTGATGAAGGCGCTGGCGGCCACCGCCGACCTGCCGGAGACGATGACGTTCGAGGAGTTCGCCGAACTGCTGGGCACGGCCCACGGGCTGCCCGTCCGCCTGGACACCCCGGCGTTCACCCGGCGGGGGGCAATCACGAACTCGCTGAACCAGTTGCGGGAGAAGCAACTGCTGCTCCGGAGCGTTCGCAAGCTGCCGCTGACCGACGTGCTGCGGGAGGTGTTGGGGCAGATGGCCGACCCGACCGGCGAGCTGTTCGGGAACCCGCTCCGCCTGTCGTACCGGATCAAGGGGAACCAGATCCTGGTGGTGCCGGAGTACACCCCACCGACCACCCCCGGCCCGGGCGATCCGGCGGAAGGAAAAACGGTGCGGGTGACCTCGGACCAACTGGCCGAGGCCGTCTACGGCGAGCCGGTGACGGTGCGGTACAAGAACAAGCCGCTGTCCGCGCTGATCGAGGACCTGGAGGAGCGGACCGGGGCGAACATCGTGGTGAACGGACGGGCGCTGCCGGACTTCGACCCGAGTCAGGCGGTGACGGCCAACTTCAACGACACGCGGCTGCTCACCGTACTCAAGATCGTCGGCAACATGTGCGGGCTGCGGCCGGTGGTGATCGACAACGTGTACTACCTGACGGACGAGAACAGCGCGACCCGGCTGCAGGCGGAGGCAGACCGCGAACTGTACGGTGAGCCGAAATCGGTCCCCCCGCCGGCGGCGGTGAAACCTGGGGCGAAGAAGTGATGTGTTCGTCTTTGCCCCGGAGGGGCGGTGGCCCGTAGCCAGGGGTGGAGCGAGCCGCAGGCGAGCGCAACCCCTGGAATGTGAGTGAAAGAAACAAGCCCCGGAGGGGCGGCGGATATGATTCCGCCGCCCCTCCGGGGCTTGAACATTGGGGACACGCGATCCAGGGGTTTCACCCCTGGCTACGGGCCACCGCCCCTCCGGGGCGACGAGAAAAGTCCGTCGTGCCTCACTTCTCCCACTTCACCGAGTGGATGTACAGGTTGGTGTCGTACTCCCCCTCCTTGTAGTCGTCGTTCAGGAACTCGATCTCGATCTTGTTCTTCCCCTTCTTCACGTCCGCCTTGAACGTGTACACCTTGGCCTCGTTCTGGGTGAGCATGAACTCCTTCTCGATCTCCTTCCCGCCGACGGTCAGCTTGAACTTCGCCTTGTCCTTGCTGCCCATGTCGCCGGACGCCTCGATGGCGATCTTCACCGCCCCGTCCTCCTTCGCTTCGAACTCGGCGGTGGCGACCGCCAGCACGTACATGAAGATCTTCCCCTCGCCCTCGTTCACCCCGTACAGGTCGGCCCCCGCCCCCTCGTTCTTCGCCTTCACCTTGAACTCGCTCAGCTTGATCTCGGTCGGCTCGGCAGCGGATCCAACGGCGGACGCGGCGAACACGGCGACGGCCAGCAACACTCGGCGCATGGGTTGAACTCCTGGAGGTGTCGAACGGTGCCGCGGCGGCGGAAGGGACGTGAGGCCGCCGCCCGCGGGCACCGGCATGATAGGCGGCTACCCCGCCGCGGGCAGCGCGGCGGGAAGGGGGGAGTTACCTGAGCCGCGCTACTTCCCGGAATCGGGCGGCCGGCGGGCGGTGCCGCGGTTCGTATGGAACGCCGACAGCCAACGCCCCGCCCAGCTCCTCCAGCCGCCACCGCCCCTCGGGGTCGGCCACCCCGCGGGCGGCGGCGGTGACGGCGTTCATCAGCCCGAACCGCGTCTGGTCCCGTTCTCCGAAGAACGTGTCCATGACCTGCTCGAGGAGGTGGGCGTTGCCCACCGCCGGGTACCGGCCGGACATCGGCAGCAGCATGAGGGCCAGGTCCGCCTGCGTCTCAGCAGCTGTGCGGACGTGGTCCATGTTGGCGCGGAACACCTCCGGCTCGCAGCACGCCGTCACCCCCTGGCGGACCAACTCGGCCGCCTCGTCCGGGTCCCGGTCGTGCAGCTCTGGGATGTGCCGGGCGTCGACCGTCTGGGCGATCACCGCCCCGTTCGTACACACCTGGCGGAACAGGAACGGGTACAGCCACACGTCGTCCTCGGTGGCCCGGACCGCCACCCCGCCCTGGAAGGCGTCGGTGCGGCGGACGGTGTCCACCGCCGGCAGGATTGAGCGGGCGAGCAGCCGGGTGCCGTCGTTGAACACGCCGGACATGATGCCACCGCGGGCGGCGGCGGCGGCGGTGAACTCGTCCAGGACGGCCCCGGTGGTCAGGGCGGGGAGGAAGGACATGGCAGACCTCGCGTGAGCCGTTCGGTGGGCGAGGGCCGGAAACCTGAGACGTGGCCCGCGAACGGGACCTCCAGGGTACCCGACGGGCGGGGCGGGTACAACACCTACCCCCCGATACGGTGCAT
>JADMIO010796595.1_pt1 | contig 22550 bp, 14 predicted proteins | sample 8958161 | NCBI WGS metagenome assembly JADMIO01 (sample SAMN16585339, study PRJNA669376) | soil metagenome | isolation source: Crop rotation soil | place: USA: Cullars Rotation, Alabama | collected 2011 | reverse complement strand
TTGAGGCGGGAGAAGCTAACGCTGCGAAAGGAACCGTATTGGATTCCCCTCAGCGAGGGCTGTTCATTTGGCTATAAAAAGAGACCAAGAAATGGCCTTTGGCTTGTGCGCCGATTCCATCGCGATGCGCGCCCTCGCTCGCGACAAATTCGGCTTGGTCTGGCCGACGATTCGGCCGACGCCGATGGTGTAAGAGTGCTGAATTATCGTCACGCCTTTAACATGGCAAAGCGCTGGTGTGAGGACGAAATGGCGCGCATTAGAGTCGGGTTACCTCGATCAACCTACAGGGTTTCCGATGCAATGAGAGACTACCTCCAGAATTGCGTGCGGCGCGGTTACCGCAGTGTCGAAAACACGAGACGAATGATCGAATTCCACATCCTCCCTGTGATTGGACATCTATGTGTGGAAGATTTGACGCGGGAGGATGTACGACAATGGGTCGAATCCATGCTTGAATTCAAAGGCAGACTTCGCCCAGCGCGAGGAGGTCAAGCTTCTTATGAAAATACACCATCCAGCAAGGAAATAATGCGCCGTCGCATGCACACCGCAAACCGCATTCTTCAGATATTCAAAGCTGCATTGAATTTTGTTTTGGAAGAAGGGCACGTGAAGGGCACGGATTTTGCCTGGCGAGGGGTTCAGGGCTTTCGGATCGATCGAGGAGGTAGGTTCAGGTTCTTGTCGCCCGATGACCAAAAAATGTTTGTTGCAGCATGCGAGGGTGATTTCAGGTGCTTGGTGATGGGCGCTCTGTACACCGGGGCCCGTTCCAAGGAGTTAACGAACCTGCGAGTCGAGAATTTTCTCGGGACCGGCATCTTTGTCCCCGGCGTTGTCGCCAAGACCAACCAACCGCGGACTATCGTGCTGGAAGAATCGGCGCAATCATTCTTTTATGCGCTCGTGGCTAAACGGGCACCTCAGGAGTTGATCTTTACGCACGGCGGAAAACAATGGAATCTGTCCGATATGTGGCGGTACACCAGAGCGGCTTGCGAGAAGGCGGAGTTGAGTGATATGACGTTCTATGCCCTGCGCCATTCGGCGGCGGGGAACTGGTTACGGGCGGGCGTACCGATCAAATACATCGCGGAGCAATTGGGTCACTCGGTTCTGGTTTGCGAGCGCTATTATGCCCACATCGGTCCCGATCGGCGCGCGGAACTCTTCGCCAATCTGCCAAAACCCTGCATCAGAGGCATGGAGGAATTTCAATTGATGGCCGCATACGAAAAAATATGCGCTCGCAAGGAGCACGGCACTTCCTCAACCCAAGGAGCAAGAGCTATTTTAAGGGAGCAACTTCCCTCAGGCTTGAAGGACTGACGGAGCCTGAGTTAGCTCTCTTCCGACGAGGGCGGAGAAACGACTATCCGTCCCGCAAGGCTACAAGAATTCATGCTCTCCGGGACAACCAGTTGTTGGGATTGATTTTCACTTTCCGGGAGTTGTTTCAGGCCGTTGGAGAAGTGAGGTATCTTATTGGTCGTTGAGCTCAAAGCGAAATTAACAAGGCAAGAACTGTATGAGAAGATCTGGGCAACCTCCCTTGTACAGACCGCGAAGGAAGTCCGCCTCGCCGCCGGAACCCTGCGGGACATCTGCAAGAACCATTCAATCCCGGTGCCCGCGCGGGGATTTCGTCTGAAGCTCGGTCCGAAGCTGCAAACTCCCTTGCCTGAACTGTCAGGCTGGAATCCGGACATCATCGAATTGTTTGGACAGGCAGAATCCCGCAGGCGACTCCAGCACCGCAAACCGGAAGGAATCATACATGTCCCCGAACCTATTGTGGCCCGCAGCGGACCTTTGTCTCATCCCTTCACTGTTAGGACACGTCGGCTTCTCGCCAGGGCCAAGCCCGACCTGGCCGGCATTTTGGTCTCGGGAGAAGGTTTGGTGTCGCATGTGAGAGTATCGAAACGAACCCTGCGTCGAGCTCTGCGGATTCTAGATGCATTATTTCTTTCCCTCGATCAGGTGCCTTTTCGATTGAGTTGGCCGGAAGGTAGTGATGCCCGGCTGACAATCTCGGTGCTTGACGATACTTTCCGTTTCGCCATAAGCGAAATCATCCAATACAAACGGCACAGACCTACATCTCGCGAAAGAATTCATCAAAAACAAAACTGGGCGTTCCGCCCGCAAAGGTCGGACTACAAGCTGACGGGACGTTTGCGCCTGGAAATTGATGGGGTACGAGGAAGACGGCGCCATCACGAGTGGTCAGACGGAGCGCGACCTTTGGAAGTTTGTTTGCATGATTTTCTCATTGCGCTTGTTGGGCTTGCGGAGGATCTAGGAAAAGAACGTAGAGGGGCGGGAAGTTGGCGAGCGTGCTGGGACCGGCATCAGGCCTTGGAAAAACAGTTGCTTGCAAGGCAATCCGCTGCAATTTACAGGATGGATCTGGTTACGCAGGCGATCAAGGACCGGGAGAGCGCTAGCGCCCTACGTGATTTACTTGCTGAGCTGGAACCCGTTTTGACAAAAATTGAGGATGTGGAACAAAGAAAGCGCGGCCAGGAATTGGCCACATGGATCGCGCGCCATGCCGATGCGCTTGATCCAGTTAAGAATGTGGGCCGCCTGATCTCAGAGTTCAAAACCGCTGCGAGTTGATGGCTTAACTTCACTTACGAAATTACAACCGACCAGAATGGCGCTTAAGCCGTATGTCCGAGGACCTGTTGCCCACATTCAATCCAACTGACCGGGAAAACCAACGTCTGCGGGAAGAGAATATCCGGCTCAAGCGGCTCCTCACGTTCCATGGCATCCCTATTCCATCGCCTTCGCATCTCGCCGAGCCTCAGACCACGGCTCGCAAGACCGCCGAGGTGGAAAGCGGAAAGGAGCGCGCGCGCCAGAGAATTGTCTTTTTTCGCAGCCTTTTTCGGGGTAGGGAAGACGTATACGCGGCAAGGTGGCAAACAGCCGATGGCCGCGCGGGGTATTCACCCTCCACATTGAAAAACTGGACAGCTATCAACCAAAGCAGGCCGGAGGAGAGGAAGAAGGTCGATCGGGAAACCCGGACTTTGTTACCGTTGACCGACACAGTGATCGAAAGGCACTTAAGGGGACAAGAAACTATCGGCATTTATCCGCTACTGGCGGATGAAACCTCCTGGTTCCTGGCCGTTGATTTCGACAAGAAGAGCTGGCACCAAGATGCCATCGCATTCCTCGAAACATGCCGAGAGTTGCGGGTGCCGGCGGCCTTGGAGCGTTCGCGTTCCGGGAATGGCGGGCATGTGTGGATCTTTTTCGAACAGGCCCTTTCCGCTATTACAGTCCGCAAGCTTGGTAGTGCGATTCTCACGCGAACTATGGAGCGACGGTATGAAATGGGTTTTGACTCCTACGATCGCCTCTTTCCAAACCAGGACACGATGCCCAAGGGGGGCTTTGGAAACCTGATCGCCCTGCCTTTACAGTTCGCACCACGCAAGTTGGGAAATAGCGTTTTTATTGACGATCGTGGCATTCCTTATGCCGACCAATGGCAATACCTCGCCGGGCTGCAACGAATGCCGATCGCTATGGCCGCGGAGATAGTGGAAGAAGCTCAACGCACAGGCGATCTAGTAGGAGTCCGGAAGAACGATACCGATAGCGACGAGGGAGCCGCGCCATGGGATGTGTTGCGATCAAGAAAACGTGCGGAGTCTCCCATCGATGGGCCGCTTCCGAATAGTCTCCGACTTATCCGCTCGAACTTCCTGTATGTGGAAAAAAAGGACACCCCGCCAGCTCTTTTGAATCGGTTGTTGCGGCTAGCCGCATTTCAAAACCCCGAGTTTTACAAGGCTCAGGCGATGCGCCTTTCAACATACCTTAAGCCCCGCGTGATTGCCTGTGGCGAAGATTTCTCCCGGTACATCGGCATTCCCCGTGGCTGCCTGACGGAAGTCCTGTCCTTGCTGGAACATCACAACATTAGGCCAGACCTGCAGGATGAACGGTTTAACGGCGTACCGATTGAAGTGGAATTTGCAGGACAGCTTCGGCCCTTGCAGGCGGAGGCCGCAGCAGAAATCGGCCAATACGACGAGGGCGTGCTTTGCGCTCCGACGGCATTTGGAAAAACCGCTGTCGCGGCTTGGCTGATCGCAGAACGCAAGGTCAATACCCTTGTACTCGTCCACCGGCAGCAGTTGCTGGACCAGTGGCGGGAACGCCTTGCAATGTTTCTGCGGCTGCCGGCGAAATCGATTGGGCATATTGGTGATGGAAAGATGCAGAGGACCGGAATCGTAGATGTCGCGATGATTCAAAGTTTGCAGCGGAAGGGTGAAGTGAGGGACTTTGTTGCCGAGTACGGACAAGCCATCGTTGATGAATGCCACCACGTCTCCGCCTTCACCTTTGAGCAGGTATTGAAGCAGATAAGAGCCAAATTCGTGGCTGGCCTGACTGCGACACCTACTAGGAAGGACGGCCACCATCCCATCATTTATATGCAATGTGGGCCTATTCGTTTCAATATTACCGCGCGCGCCGTCGCCAAAAGCGCATCGTTTGAGCAGAGGGTGACGCCTCGATATACAGAGTTCCGTCCCAGCTCCGAACTGACTGACCTGGCGATTCAGGACATGTATGCAGCGTTGGCTAAGGACATGGCGCGCAATGAAATGATTGCGGATGACATTGTCCGGGCACTTGGTCAAGGGCGCTGTCCGCTCCTGTTGACCGGACGCATTGAGCATCTGGAGTACTTTGCCGGAAGGTTACAGAATGTCGCCAACCATGTCTTCGTCCTTAAAGGGGGTCAAGGCAGGAGGCAGCGTCAGTTAATAGCGCAGGCACTCGCCTCGGTACCGCCGGACGAGTTGCGCGTCATACTAGCGACCGGAAGCTATATCGGTGAGGGATTCGACGATCCCCGCCTGGATACCCTCTTTCTTGCCATGCCGGTTTCCTGGAAAGGTACGTTGCAGCAGTATGTGGGAAGGTTAAATCGTCTCTATCAAGACAAGCGATTCGTCCAAGTATATGATTACGTGGATAACCTAGTTCCGATGCTGGCTAGGATGTACCAGCGCCGGCTGAAGGGATACGCAGCATTGGGCTATGTCATCACGGCCTGAAAATCCATTGGCTCCGCCTCATTATCTTGAGTGCTTGAGTTAGCAGGAACCGCGAATAAATGAGCGGATCTAGCATGAGGACTACGTCGATTTCGTTCGTATCCCCCTTTACATCTTCCGGAGCCGGAAAGATAAGCCCTTTACCGTGCCTGGTCGCTGCATTGTGATGGCAGCTTTCCGCGATAGTTGCCTTTTGACTGTTCCCCATCAGAAGGCACGGTAACGAACCGAGGTGCGAATATCCATCCTGAAAATGTAGATCCGGTATAGGGATAGTAGATCGCAAGGTCCATCTGCGCAGCAAATGGGGAGTGCGGTGAAGAGTTAGAGCGAAGTTTAGAAAGGCATTAAAAGCGAAGAGCGCTTTAAGCCCGAAGAAGGAGAAAGCGCCCAACGCAAGTCAGTTTTTGTACGAATGATCGACGTGAGTATTGTTTCCTACAATTCGGAATCTGGCAAGCGATTTCTCTGCCGCCCCTAACCTTCACTGCGAAATTGGTATCACCAGCGCCGAGCGCGTGCGTTTTCTGCTTATAACCGCAGCTACCGGAAGAGATGCAACGAGAAAAGAGCGAATCTGATCAAGGATCTCTGGAAAAATCGCTAATTATTGAAGGCCTAGCCGGGCAGCAGATCTAAACTATTACAGCATCGGACGTGCTCCAGTCGAAGTCTCGCATCGCGTCTTCGGTAAAGCGAAAGTCGGCAAGAATGAACTAGAGGAACTATGACGTTTGGCCCCTCTCAAAGGATCTTGACCTCCACAAGCGGTGAAGGCTGACGAAAGAGCCGCCATTCTAAAAGCAGTAGCCGCATCGCAAGAGGGCAAGCCGTTTGCTTATCAGCGCCAACTCACCATATTGCAGAAAGAGGCCTTAAGTTCGTCGGTAATCGCGACACCACACGCTTGAGAGTGCAATGGGGTTTGATTTTTTCGCCCTTCAATCGGAAATACTTGATTTCGGTTTTTTCTCTGTTATTCTTTTTGCAAGTGCTGGTGAGTAGAAACGGGGTTTCGCGATTTGTCGTGTACCTTTTGTGTACCGCCAAATTGGCTTTTGTAGGTTTTTGGGTTTTTTCGGTCTTTGGAAAATCAATAACTTATCTGTTTTCAGCGCCCCTTGGCCGTTCGATTCCGTCCCTGGCCACCATATCTTCAATCACTCACCTATTTGTCCGAAAATATCGCAGTGAGTTGTAGCGCAACTGTCTTGCGGCAGTTGAGCATCAGCTCAGCCAATCCAATTGCGAGGTGCAGAAAAATCGCCATTCAGCGACCCGTTCTGGGTGTAATTGCCTGGTTCTCAGTAGCCATGTGCGTAAGTAACGTTGGCCGGAGCCGCCCCTCTGGCCATAATGCACGTTAGGAGCGCAAGTCTTCTCCTTGAGGGGGTATCTTGAAGCCCAATACTTTTTGGATCCTAGTCTCGGCGATTTTCATGGTTGCAAGTTTTGTGAGCGCACGAGCCCAAAGTGCTCAACCAGCGGTTGATCGGACTGCGACGCTCCTCGTGGATACCGACGACACGTGCCAATTGTTCCTTGACGATGAAGACAAAGGCGAGGTCGCGCCGGATAAGGCTCTAAAATCCACTGTCGGCCTTGGCGATCACATATTGAAATGCAAGATTAAGAGCGCCCCTGACCTGGTGTGGCGGAAAGTAATCAACGTCAAAGACACATCGCAAGTGGCAGAGGTTGTCGCGTTGAGGTCTTTGCATCTCCAGTACGACCAAACGGCCAGAGCAAAGAATGACCCGGCGGCGGTCAACCGGCAACTGGAAGAGACTGACGCACACTTACGACTGCGCCAAAAAGCCGCGACAGAAATGCCCCAGATGATGTTTGACCTGGTCAAAGGAAACTGGCAGGGAATGTCTCAAGGGACCGCCGATATTGCAAGGACTAGTGAGTCCTACCAGTACCATTTCGCAGGACTTGAGAACGGTCACATCGTGGCTTATCTCACGTTGGGCGGAACCATGCGGTACAAAGAGACTTTCACTCCGGTCCCGCCAAATCGTCTGCAGGGTGAAACTACCGTGTGCGTGGCGACCACGGACAAACAGTTCATGAAGTCGGGCAGCAAAAAAGACGCAGGCGGATGGGCCGACTGCTGGGGTAAACACAACAGGGCTCCTGAGCCTTATGCAAAAGATGCGATCATCCAAATCAACGGCATTACGTTAACGTATAGTGACCCTACGGGCAGTTTTACACTCACGCGATGATCATTCAGGTTGTCCCGCGCGTTTTGCGGGAATAATCGCGGCGCGAATGAGGCGGTCCAGTTTAGGAAATTCTTTGTCCGTATAGGCGTTGCCGCCTTCGAATAGTTTGTCCTGATGTCCGGCACGCATCCCGCTGCCGGAGTTTTCCCCGTAGCCGCCGTAGAGCTTCTCCACAACATCCCAGCCTTCAACAACCTTGCCGAAGGGAGCAAAAGCGGGCTCGGAATCATTGCGAGCGGAGTTGTCGCGGAGATTGATGTAAACCTGCGTGGAGCGCGTTCCCGGGCCGGTGTTGGAAAAGGCGACATAGCCGGGCGTATTGTGGACCTTGAGGGTATCGTCCAAAATGGTTTTATGACGCCAGGCTTGCGCGACCTTGGGATCCCCGGCGATACCAAACTGCACCCAACGCCCGGGAACGACCCGGAAGAAGCGCGAATTGTCGTAATAATGTGCGCGGACCAGATGGTAAAAGCGGTCAGCGCCTTTCGGTGACCAATCGCGATGCGTCTCGATGATGAAGCTTCCGGCGGTTGTGTCAATCCGGGTCCGGAAAACAGCGGGTGCATGCGAAGAATAACAATGGGAAAGCCAACAGGACCACGAGCAGAAGGTTCATCCGCTTCAGTGTAGCGCAACTATCTTACGACAGTTGGGATCGGCCCAGCCAATGCCGATCGAAGGCAGAGCAGCCACGTGTGCCTGGTAACCTGTACGTCTGAAACCCTTTTGTCGCGCGGCAACATGCATGCACCGAGCCGATATGGTGCGTGCTATCCTCACAGCAGTAGCTTCAGTAGAAAATCTGACGGGCCTTATCGCCCTCAGCGAACATACATGCCTTGAGAGATGAGCGCGAATGCGAGTATTTTCCTTGTCGGATATACATATTGACTACAGCGCAAACGCCAAGTGGATTGCGAACTTGTCGGCTGCCGATTATCAGGATGATGTGCTCATTCTTGCCGGCGATGTGAGTGATACTCGGCGACTACTTGATTGGTGCCTCAGCACTCTCACCAGGCGATTCAGGAAAGTCTTGTTCGTCCCGGGAAATCATGACTTGTGGGTGATTCGCGAAGACCGCACCAAGAATTCACTGCAGAAGTTCGACGACGTATGTGAGGTCGTGAAATCTGCCGGGGCTTCCATGGAGGCATTTCACGATCAACGCGTTTCTATCATTCCGCTGCTGGGATGGTACGACTATTCGTTTGGAGAGCCGAGCACAGAACTGAAGTCCATGTGGATGGACTATTGTTCCGTCCGCTGGCCCAACCAACTTACTGACCAGGACATTGCCGCGCACTTTACAGCGCTGAATGGCGAACGGAGCAGCGGCCATGCAGGCAACAGAGTCATTACCTATTCGCACTTTTTGCCCCGCATTGATTTGATGCCGGAGTACATCCCGAGCTCTCAAAGGGTCCTGTATCCGGTCCTGGGGTCCGTACAGATTGAGCGCCAGTTGCGGAAACTCAACCCGGAAATTCATGTTTACGGACACAGCCATGTGAATCGCCAGGTAAAGATTGATGGCGTTTCATACATCAACAATGCTTTCGGTTATCCGAGCGAGACGCGGATAACATCGAAGCAATTGATTTGTATCCATGAGTGCTAACAGCGGGGATTGCAGCTCACATAACGTTGGAGAAATGAACGGCGCTCTCGCGCTCACGCCGGCTGAAGTCCATTTGTGGCTCGCCTTTTACGATGAAATCACCGACGAGCGCTTGCTTGCCGACTATCTACCCTTGCTCAATCAAAACGAGAAAGAGCAGCAATCGCGCTTTTATTTTGCCAGAGACCGACTCCGGTATCTGGTTACGCGGGCATTGGTGCGGACGGTTTTGTCGCGCTATGCATCGATCGATCCAAAAGACTGGACTTTTTCTACGAATGCTTACGGATGTCCTGAAATCGCCAATGAGCAAGTGAAGGAAGAGCGTTTGTCGTTCAATATTTCCCACACGCACAGCCTGATTGTTCTGGGTGTAACCAGGCGTCGCGCTCTGGGCGTGGACGTGGAGAATTGTCGGTCGCGTGAAGCAGCAATCGAGATTGCGGACCGCTTTTTTGCTCCTGTTGAGGTAAGAGCACTGTATGGTGTTCCGCCGCATCAACAGCAATATCGATTTTTTGAGTACTGGACTTTCAAGGAATCCTATATTAAGGCGCGAGGCATGGGTTTGTCATTGCCGCTGGATAAGTTTAGCTTTCACTATGCTCATGATCGTGCTGTTGAACTTGCAATTGATCCTGAACTGGCTGATGATGCGACGCGCTGGCAGTTCTGGCAATTCCAGCCCAGACCAGAATATCTGGTGGCGGTCTGCGCAGAACGAGTTGATCAACCAACCAAGCTGATCGTTCGGCAGTCCGTTCCAATGCATAGCGAAAGGAGCTTTGTCCCGCACTTTCTGCGGACTTCCCAATAAATCCTTCCCCATAAATTACCAGCGCAGGCGACTCGATTCCCACCCCGCGCCTCGACGTGCTTTATTTACGTTCGCCTAGCTGATTTCGATAGGCGGTCGTCATCCTGTGCTGCTGCATCTTAAGCATGAGGGAAGGACTATCCAGGGTGGCACAAGAGTTCGAAGTCGAAGAAAAGGCGCCCGCAGCGGTACCAAAGGTTTCCAAGAGAGAGGACGCCGGCGAGGTTGCTCCTGCGCCCAAGAAGCGCAAACGCCTGACCATCGGGACGCTCCTGCGGCCTCATGCCGGGTCTCTTGGCCTGGGCTTTATTGCGGTGGTGGGTGAAGCGATCGCGAATCTGCTGCAGCCGTGGCCTTTGAAGATCGTCTTGGATGAAGTGTTCAAGAACCACGCCGGAAGGTCTGACCTGCCTCATTTTGTCTATCGATTCGTGGGGGCCGACAAATTTGCCACGATCAAGTTTGCCTGCATTGCCGTGATGGCGATCGCACTGCTGGACGCTATCTCTACTTATGGAGAAAAGTACCTGACCACCAGCGTGGGTCAATGGGTGACATACGATCTTCGGCGCGCTATTTATGCCCACATGCAGCGCCTGTCTTTGGCTTTCCACGATCACAGCCGGACCGGCGACCTTATCAGCCGCGTTACCTCTGACGTGGATGACATCCAGAGTTTTATCGCTTCAGGGCTGTTGAGCTCTGTGATCAACGTGCTCACTCTGGTCGGCATGGTGGGCGTGATGTTCTGGCTGAACTGGCGCTTTACGCTGATCGCGCTCTCGGTGGCGCCGATTCTGTTCCTGGTCGTCTATAGCTACACGCGCCGCATCAAGAAAGCTACGCGTAAAGTCAGGAAGAAAGAAAGCGCAGTCTTTTCTGTTGTTGAAGAGGTCTTGTCTTCCATTCGCGTGGTGAAAGCCTTCGCTCGGGAACGCTATGAGCAGGAACGATTGGAAGAAGTAAGCCTGGAAGAAGTGGAGTCGGCGTTGCGCGCGCGTAGTCTGAAGGCAAAACTTACTCCTCTTGTGGACGTGATCGTGGCCGCAGGAACATGCCTGGTGCTCTGGTTCGGTGCGCGGCTTACTCTCAGCGGCGCTTTGTCGGTTGGATCAATGGTGCTGTTTGTGCAATACCTGAGCAAGATGTACAAGCCCATGCAGGAACTTTCCAAGATGACGGACACCTATTCCAAAGCAGCGGTGGGCTATGAGCGCATTCAGGAAATTCTGCAGACAGACGATGAGGTGCACGATCTGCGCGGAGCCAAGGCGGTAAAAAAGCTAAAAGGCAAAATTGAGTTTGAGCACGTTTCTTTCGCGTATGCGCCTGACCAACCCATCCTCAAGGACATGAGTTTCAGCATTGAGCCCGGTCAGGTGGCGGCATTGGTGGGGCCAACAGGCGTTGGGAAAACGACGATCGTAAGCCTGGTGCCGCGATTCTATGATGCGAACCAAGGCGTAATAAAAGTCGACGGAATAGATGTGAGAAAGATCAAGCAGCAGTCATTGCGGCAACACATCAGCTATGTCTTACAGGAAAACGTGCTCTTTCATGGGCCGCTGTGGCAAAACATTGCGTATGGCAGGCCGGAAGCGACGCAAAAAGAAATTGAGCGGGCCGCAAAGCTGGCCAACGCCATGGAGTTCATTGAAAAGCTGCCGGAGGGTTTTGACACTATTGTGGGTGAGCGCGGCATGACGCTTTCCGGCGGGCAACGCCAGCGGATCGCGATTGCACGCGCCATCATCCGCAACACGTCGATACTGATGCTGGACGAGCCCACGTCTGGTCTGGATGCGGCGTCAGAGAAGCTGGTCTTTGAGGCCTTGGACCGGCTGATGGAAGGGAAGACCACAATCGTAATCGCTCACCGGCTCTCCACCATCCGCCGGGCCGATGTGATCTTTGTGGTGAATGAAGGAACAATCGTGGAGCAGGGAAAACACGACGAACTCCTAAAAGCGGGCGGGCTGTATGCAAAACTTCACAAGCTGCAGTTCAAGGGCGGAGAAGCCGCCTAGAAAAAGATCTCCCTTACAACTGGTTCAGTTCGACAATCCTGCTCTGCACCACTTTAGTAAAGGCTGCTGCTTTGTCCGGCGGATAGCCACCCGCGCGGAAGGCGTCGAGAATTTGGTCTGTGGTGAGTTGGGCGAGCAGCGACCCCAGCCACTTGGTATCGGCGCGAGGGATGCGATTGCCTACCCAGCGCATGTGCACCTGGTGAATGTAGCTGGGCAGAACAAGCAGGTGGAGCAGGGGCGGCCGGCGGGGAAAGTTGAAGTCCACATAATCTGGCGCGACCTTGGAGATGAACCTGGCCTTGCTATATTCTTTCAAATTATTTTTTGATGCGGCTTCAGTCCAGTGCTTGCCGGAAGCGCCGAAAGCTGTTCCCACGTCCGTTACAAGATATTCTTGCCGGTCCTCCTTGTCCGTGAAGATGGCATTGTTCTCATCCTTAAGGTCCCAGTTGCTCAGCAAAGCCATCATCACTCGCAGCCCGTTGAACTCGCGTCTGCCCACAAATGGATTGTGCTGCCAGTTCCAGGTATCTTCTTTCTTCTCCCCGCCAACATGCCGCTGAAGGCGCGCTCCATCAACATGGCCGGGAGAGATCACATGCCCTCGTCCGCGATGCAGGTGGGCTGGAAGTTCCTTCACTTCCAAGTTAGGGACGTAATAATTGTCATTGGTGAAGTAGCCGACGGCCCACAACAACCGAGTTGCAACGACTTCCGGCTGTGCTTCAATTCCCAACTTGGCCTTCCACTTCGTCCCATCCGCGTCCTCCACGTCGAACTTGGAATTCTGCCCACCCTTATCTTCCATCAGAAACTTTACGGGCAGTAGAGGATGGTGTTTTTCACCGCCGGGGCCGTTCAACAGGTCTTTTGCCTTGATGTCGCCAGGATCACGCCAGATGGCAGGCGCGTCGGCGGAACCATCTTTTACCGGGTTTTGGGCCGGTGATATACCAGCGCAGGAAATGAGCAGCACTGCCAGAGCGAGCGTACGTCGGCGAACAGATAGGTTTTGGCAAAAAGACATCAGAGTACCCGAAAGTTGGATGCTGAATTCAGAGTAGAAGAAATAGCCAAAGTTGCAGGCCAGAGCTGCATCTAACATTAGGATGTGCGCGGCCACCAGCACCACTATTGACTGCTGTGGAGACATTAAGGAGCACCATTGAAAAGGAGCACCATTGAAGCTGATAGTTCAGCCGGCAGACGGCGCCGCGCCACTGCTCAAAGCCATTCGACGGGCAAAGAAAAGCATTGAGATTGTTATTTTCCGCTTTGACCAGACGGAAATCGAACACGCGCTGGAAGATGCGGCGCAACGCGGGGTATTCGTCCATGCGCTGATCGCATTTACCAATCGCGGCGGAGAGAAAAACCTGCGCAAGCTGGAAATGCGCTTTCTGGAAAAAGGCATCACCGTGGCCCGAACAGCGAATGACCTCATCCGCTATCACGGCAAAATGATGCTGGTGGACGGCAAAGAACTCTACCTGCTGACCTACAACTTTACCCATCTGGATACCGAAAGAAGCCGCAGTTTTGGCGTTGTGACCAGAAACAGGGAATTGGTAAAGGAAGCGTCGCGGCTTTTTGCCTGCGACACACAGCGGCAGCCATACAAAGCAGGGTCAAACAAATTCCTGGTGAGCCCGGTGAATGCGCGGCAAGGCCTGAAGACATTCATCAAGGGAGCCAAGAAGGAACTTTTGATTTATGACGTGGACATTGCCGACAAAGAAATAATGCGCACGTTGCAGGATCGATGCCAAGCGGGAGTGCAGGTCAGGATCATCGGACACGTTTCCCGCAACAAGCATCTTTCGGCGCGTGGATTTAAACGCATGCGGCTGCATACGCGGGTGATCATTCGCGATTGTAAGCAGGCCTTTCTAGGCAGTCAGAGCTTGCGGAGGCTTGAACTGGATGAACGGCGCGAAATCGGCATGATTGTGAACAATGCAAAAGTCGTCGGTTCGCTGGTCACTGTTTTTGAAGATGACTGGAAAGCCTCAACGGCAACGGACAGGCGTGCGGACAAGAAGCGCGTGAGTGCCAAGGCTGAACGGACGTCAAGAAAAATTACAAAGGCTGTGAAGAAGAGGCTTGCGACGGCACCGGTGGTCCAGCGCGTAGTGAAGACGATCGAGCAGGAAGCTAAAGTCGAGGTGGACCGCGCCGAGGCAAGTGAAGTGGTGAAAGGCGCTCTGGCGAAAGCAGTGAAAAAGGCGGCGGCAAAGATTGTGGAAGAAGCGGTAGCGGAATAGCAACTCAGCGGGACATTGCCGTTCCAGCATCTAAGTAATCACAAGAATGAGGGTGGTTTTTATGGGCCTTACGGCTTGTCGCAAGTGGCTGTCACTAAGTGTTTTCTTCATTTTGCTGGTCCCGTACGCAATAGCACAACAGGGCGATGAGGTTGCGGTGAAGGAATTTCAGGGCCGGATCGATCACTATCTCTCCGCTAAGAAAAAACAGGATATAGCGAAGAAACCGACGGACTCTGCTGGCAAGCTCGCCCAGGAAAAACAACAGACAGTAGAAAAGACGCAGGCAGCGCGCGCAGAAGCCCGTCAGGGGGACATCTTTACACCGCCTGTTGCGACATATTTCAAAAAGCAGATTGAGAACACATTGCAGGGACCAGAGGGCGGCAAAGTCCGCGCCAGCCTTCGCCATGCCGAGCCGCTGCCAAACGTGCAGTTAAAGGTGAATGCAAAATATCCGCGGAACCTGCCGCTGCAGTCTATGCCGCCAACGCTGTTGAAGAACCTGCCGCCACTTCCCAAAGAGCTTCAGTACAGGATCGTGGGCGCAACGCTGGTGCTTTATGACGTGGCATCCGGCCTGGTTGCGGACTTTATCCCCGGAGCGGTACCGGCAACATGAAACAAAACAGCCCCACAATGTATCAAAGTGCGGTTTTGTTTGTTGCCGTGTGCGTGTTTGCGCTGGCAGGACACTTTGGGACAGCCCAAGCCAATCCGACACCAGGCGCGGCGTTCGCGCTCAACTCTGCTCTCCAGCAGGGAGCAACCGCCAGCAAGCTTGATATTAGAATTCCGCTTCAAGACAAATCAGTCCGATTTGCTGTGATAGGAGACAGCGGGACCGGTGACCGCGCGCAATATGAAGTAGCGCAAAAGATGGAAGCTTACCGGCAGGCCACGAAATTCGATTTCGTGATCATGCTGGGCGATAACATTTACGGCAGCCACTCACCCAAAGACTTTGTGAAAAAGTTTGAGCAGCCGTACAAGCCGCTTCTGGATGCCGGAGTGAAGTTCTACGCGTCACTGGGAAACCATGACGATCCTGATGACGAACGCCTATATAAACCTTTCAACATGGGTGGCGAGCGCTACTATGCGTTTCGCAAAGGCGAAGCGGCCTTCTTTGCACTGGATAGCAATTACATGGATCCCAAACAACTCAGCTGGCTTGAGCAGAACCTGAAGGATTCAGAAGGCACGTGGAAAATATGCTTCTTTCACCATCCTTTATATAACGATGGACGACACCACGGCGCAGACGCGGACCTGCGCTCTCAGGTCCTTCCTCTATTTCATCGCTACGGCGTGAATGCGGTTTTCTCAGGCCATGAGCATGTGTACCAGAGAATCAAACCGGAAAATAATATTTACTTCTTTGTACTGGGCAATTCCGGCAAGCTCATGACGCATGATTTTGGCGCAACCAGGGAACGCGTGAAGGGTTTTGATACAGACCAGAGTTTTATGCTGGTGGAAATCGCAGGCGACAAGCTGTATTTCCAGACAATTGCGCGCAGCGGCGAAACGATTGATTCCGGCGAGCTGCCGCGGCTTCACCCATAGAACATTTCAACCGCTTTTTGGCAAATCCAATGGTCATCGGTATGGATGGCCACCTGGTTTTATTTTGGCGCGACAGTCCCTTGTGCCGGATTCCCGGTTGACGCGCCTGGCATTGGGCGTCCTGCGGTGCCTGGCACCTGCGGATTACGCAAAATCGGCCCGCTGGTCTTGCCAGTTGGGCCAAAAAATTGATCGTTCAATTCGGGATGTACGTTCCCGGTCACCGCCTTAATGGCAACCTCAAGGTTTTTCTGGTGAAGATCGCGCGTAATCTCGGCTTTCACGGTTTCAATTGGTATTGTGTCGCGGCTGCGAAGCTTGTAGATATTGAAACCAGACATTTCAGTCTCAAGCTTGGTTACTTCGCCGGGTTTCAAGGCAAGTATGTCCCTTTCAATTCCCGCGGGAAGAGAACCTCTGCGCTTCACGCCGAGATCGGTCTTTGGGACGGCTGGAAGACCGAGAGTTTTATACACTTCATCCTGAAGTTTTTGTGTCTCTTCGCCGCGGGCCGCCCGCTCGCGAATGTCACTGGCCAATTGCTGGATCTTTTTCTCATTTTCCGCACGTGCTGCCGGTGTACGGCTGGGGTTAACGGAGGGAACAATGATGCGCTCAAGTTTGAACGAATCGTACTTGGAAATGTTTTCGTTGTAGTAGGCTTCAATTTCCTGCTGGGACGGGTTGCTGTATTTTTCATCCAGCCCATGCCGGTATGAGTCGGCGAGGGCTCGGAGGCGGGCAATCCTCATCAACTCCTGGAAGCGCGGATCATTTTCAGCACCCGCTTTTTCGCCTTCATTGGCCAGGGCCAGCAATTGCGAGTAACTCTCCGCGAAATTCCGCATGGCTGCCGGATTGGTTATCTGCGAAGAAAGGTTCATGCCAGAGAGCATGGCATTGAACTGCTCTTTGGTGACCACGACCTGGCAGGAACTTTCTTTTGTCTTGGCGGAATCCTTTGGGCACACGCCGTGGATCGTTATCACCGCGGCATTCGACGGCACATTATCGGGATTAAAAGACTGTGGCAGTGCAGGAGGCGCGGGCTGCTGGGCGATGGGGGGATGAGAAAGAGCTTGCCCCGCAGGAGCAGCCGATGTCTGAGCGAACGCACAGGTTCCGGCCAGTAGTGAAATTATAAGAATTCGGATCATGGATAACGAGACCTTCCTCATCAAATTATGGCAAGAAAATTTGGGGGAGATGCGCTATCGTACCATAGGTTCTTCAGGGGTAGGCGCTTTCTTGATTACGCGCGGAATTTATAAGGCGATTACCTGATGCTGGCTTGCCGCTCTGCCTGCAAGAATAGAGCAGGCGCGGTGAAAGGCCCGGTTTTTCCGCTGAACCTGAATAAAAAGGTGATACAAACAAATTGAGTGAGACCCTGGAGGCAAATCATCTACGCCATGAAACGTCTATTTTTACATGCAGTTATCCCCGTACTATTGCTTTGCCAGATGGCTGCCGCGCAGCAGAACGTGCGCACGGTATTTCTGGTTCGACACGCAGAGAAGGCATCTGCCGCCGCAGACGCTCCGCTGAGCCTTGAAGGTGAAAAGCGGGCACAGTGCCTGGCAGGAATGCTGAAAGACGCGGGCATCAAACAGATCTATGTGACGGACGTTTTGCGCACACAGCAAACAGCCGCGCCGCTGGCCAGTGCGCTAAAAATCAAGCCCACAATTCTTCCTGCTAAGGATTCCAATGGATTGATCAAGAACCTGGCTTATGCCGGCGGCGGAAACATCCTAGTGGTGGGACATAGTGATACGGTGCCGTTTGTGATCGCCCGCCTGCAGGGTGGAACAGTGGCTCCGATCGGTGAAAATGAATATGACCGTATGTTCGTCATGACCATTGCGGAAGCTGCCGGAATGCCAGCCTCGACCCTGCATTATTGCAGTGCGGGAACTCCGGCAAAGGCTGCGCCGACCCCGGCGCATCCGGCCAAGCCCATGGCGAAGTCGCCCACTAAGAAAAAAGGCTGAGGGTTTTACCGAACAAAAATTCCGAAGGTAAAACAAAAGGCGGGCTGATTGAAGGCCCGCCTTTGTCTTGTGAGTTAAGTGCTAGTGAGCTCTGTTACGCTAACGCGATTCTAGAGACAGCGTGAACTTCAAAAACAAAACACAAGGTCCCTCCGTCCTACTCGCGCGCTGGTCTGCCCATTCACGCCAAAGTCGGGCGCGAATGGGGACCTGACAAGCGCGCGCTCGCTTAACGGCCGTCGGGATGACGAGTCATAAAAAATTACGGAACGTTCAAAGCGCTCTGCTTCATTTCCGCTTTCATTCTTCAAGAAACCGGACCGCCGAAAGGCATGATTTCCTCGGCAGTCCGGGCCTCGGTTAGTGGACTCGGATGGTTACGGTTGACGTTGGATTTGATGTGTCGATCCCATCAAAACTGACGGTGCCTGTCGGCAGCAACTGCAGGTTAGTCTGGTTAGGCGCCGTAACATTTACCGTCACAGTCATCACGTTGACCGGATTGGCCGATTTAGGGCCGCCCAGGCTGGCAATGCTGCAAAGAACCAGGTTGGTGTTGATCAATCCGGGAACCGGCGCATTGCAAGTGACTGGATTGCTGCCGCTGTTGGGAATGGCAGTGACGCCCGTAATTGTCAGCACACTGTCAATGTTCAGCGCGAGCAACAGATTGTTGGCCTGAACACCTGTTGTGTTCTGGACAACCCAGGTCAAAGTGCCTGCCTGGCCAGGGTTGAGGCTTGTAGGCGCGCCCTTGCCATTGATTGGCACGGAGATTTGCGGCGCATTGGCTGGAGGTGGTGTTCCGGGAGGCGAAGTGGTGCGGTGTTCCTCTTTGAAAGTAGTGGATGAACCCGCGACGTCATTCGCGGTAACGCGCGAATCGAGCGTAATTTGCGCTCTCTGCATCTGCACCGGTACATCAATCGTGACGACCTGGCCGGGAGCCATAGTGCCCAGCCCGCAAGCCACGTTCGTGACGCCCGTTCCGCCAGCGGTGCAAGAACCCTGCGGCGGTTGGGCGACAATGATGAACGCTCCATCCGTGGTGCTGAGAACGTTATTAACAATCACGTTCGTGACCGGAAAGAGTGAAGTGTTGGTGACGATGATTTCGTAAGAGACGATCGCCGGCACCGGATTTTGTGAAGGCGGGCCAGAGACCAGGATTTTCATCACCGGCACATTCGCGGCAGAGGGAGTAATGGGAGCTGAAGGATCCGACTCCTCACCATTTCCTACTGAGCTTGTAGCATGGACGGAGAAACTGTACGCCGTACCGTTTGTCAGGCCGGAGACGATGGTATTGACGCTACTGCTCGACGGGGCGGCGATGGTTGAACTGATTCCGCTGGGAACGCCATTCACCAGAGCTGTTACCGTATAGCTGGTTACGATCGCGCCATTGCTGTTGACAGGGGCTGTCCAGGAAACTAAAGCCTGTGTGTCTCCCGCAACAGCGGTAACGCTGGTTGGCGTGCCGGGAATTGCGGCGCCCAGAGGCACAACATTGCTGTTGGCTGAGAGCGCGCTGGAACCCTGCGCGTTGCTGGCGGAAACCTGGAATTGATACGCCACATTCTGCGCCACATTGATATTGGTGGATGTGGGCGGGTAGAGTCCACCGGCAAGCGGCGAGAGCAGCACGTCAGGCAGCAAAAGGCCATTGGACGCGAAGCTGTTATGCACCGTATAGCTTGTAACTGGCTGCGCAACCTGCGCGGGGCTCCAGCTTACAGTCGCTGTTGGCAAAGGTCCGCCGCCAGTGGCGATTACATCTAGCGGAGTTCCCGGAGGTCCGGGAGCAGCGGAAGTTTGGATCGTCTGGAACCATCGGCCCGCACCGGCTGTGCCAAGCGCGCTGGGATCGTCGCCAGCGTACACAATCAGATTCGCGGGATCGGTACCGTCAATTCCCAAAGCGGTGACGTTGGAGAGCGGATTCGCGGACGAGTTGGTGTAAGTCAGCGTGAGAGTCTGACCTGCCGAACCACCGGTAACGTTTCCTACCCAAGCCACATCGGTGAGCAAGCTAATATAAAGATTGTTGCCGTTAATGGCGGGATAGAACTGATCGCCGACGAGTGCGGTTGCGCCAATGATTGAGGACAGCGTAAGTGTGATTGTGCCGTTCGAGGAGCTACATGCCGGATTGGTCCCAACCAGACATACAGTATCGGCACTAGGAATCACGAACACAGATTCAGGACTGGCGCCCCAAAGACTGTGTCCCATCCATGCAAGGCCCGCGCCAACACGATTGTTGGGGATGTTGGCGACGCTCTGCATGAACTTGCTGCATGTGCCGAAATTGCCGGAACTCGCTGCACTGGGATTGTTGAATTTTAAGATGAAGCTGGCTTTACCAAAGCCGACCCAAAGATTGCCTTCAGGATCGAGAGCGGCGGAATTTGGGAATAGCTGTGTGCTGGATAGCGTGCAGCCGGTCTGACCTGCGGGAAAAGTACTGCCTGCGGGGCTGCCGCCCAGATTGAAGAGCGATGTGCTGTCGAGCGATCCGTTACCGCTGTCTCCGGCAGGAAGATAACCGATTCTGAAAATTCCTTGCGAGACACGTTGGTTATCGACGAAGTAAAGAATGTTGTTTACCGAATCAAGAGCCATTGCACCGCCGCGAATGGCAAATCCCGTAAGGCAGGTGGCGGGATTGATGGCATAAGGCCCGGGAGAATCAAGATCGGGATCCATGCGGCAGAGTCCGCCTGTGGCATCGCCGACCCACAGATGGCGAACCAGTTGATTGGTGATTGGGCTTACAGCTGTGCCATAGAGCACCTGAGCTCCCGTGGGAGCGGTAATGGAACTTTGTGCGGGCGTGCCGGCAAATTGAATTGTATTGGTGGTTGGGCTAATGGCCGTTTGGGCGTCCGCTGAAAAAGTCGCAAACACGATGGAGAGTGCAAGGCAAAACAAAACTGCCGTTGACTTTACGCTAACAGCAGATTTGCTTCGCGCGAATGATGCAGGGATAGCAAAGGGTCTCACTTTTTGGCCTTCCTTCCCGGGAACCTTGGCTCCTGGGATCGTTACTGGCATTTAAAGAAGGCATCATCCCAAACCGCTAAGCAGATAACTTGCAGCACGCGTTCGCATCCGGAAGTGCTGCTGAGTGTGCGTCTCAAAGACAAGAGAGTGATCAACAGGTCATGCAAATATATCTTTCAGCGATTTAGAGCCGATTTTTGAAACAGAAAAAGCGGGCCAATGAGCTGACCCGCTTTTTCAGAGCAAGGAATTGGTCTAACAAATCTCCGATCATATTTATTTTCCAAAGACTTAGCTGCCGAGGCGTGGGCGCGCCCCGGCAGTTTCGTTGGATTACCGAACGGTGATGGTCAGTGTGGCTACGTTGGAAACGGTATCGATTCCACCGGGTCCAAAGCTGACGGTGCCCGTTGGATGGAAGACCGATTTCGATGTTCCAGCCGCCGGAGTTACGCTCATGATCACCGTCATGGTTGATGGCGGTTTAGCGCCGTTCTTTCTTGCGCCACCCAGCGTTGGCGTGGTGCAGACGATCTGATTGCCTCCAGCCACCGGAGTCGAAGCCGAACAGGAGCCGGTGCCATTGTTATCAAACGTTGGCGTGGGAGGGTTAGGAGCGTTGATGTTCAGCCCGGTAGGTATGAAGATCACCAGTTGAACATTCGGCGTGGGCGTGGTTGAAACGTTGCTCACGACCCAGGTGATGTTGCCGGCCTGGCCAACGTTGGGGTTCGGGTTTGCCGGATTTCCAGTTACGGAGACCGGCGCCGAGAGATTCGTGGTCGCAGGCAATGGCACCGTGGTCTGCTGGCTGGCACTTGCATTTGCTAGCGCCGTGCCTGCAGCATCCGTACCGCTGGCGACAACCGAGTTGAGGATGGCCTGGCTCTGGATTTGCACGATCACCGTCATGGTGGTCGAGGCTCCAGCATTCAGGACTCCCTGGTTACACGTGACGGTGATTACGCCCGAGCCGCCCGCTGTGCATGTACCCTGGCTAGTCTGCGCCAGCACGATATTTGCCAGCGGCAAGCCAGTTACGGTTCCCGAACCACTGACGGTCGTCACGCCTGCCTGCGCATAGGTTAGCGTAGTAGGCGAAGGAACGTCCTGAATGGTGAAGGTACCGTTGAAGGACGCATCGGTAACTCCGGCGATGGTAATGCTCTGGCCGATATTGAGGCCGTGCGAGCCTGTGGTCGTAATAGTAACAATGCCCGTGGTCCCATTCCTTGAGGCGCCGCCTGCAGCGATGACAGCGCGAATCGGAGACAGAGTATGAGTCACAGACACATTGGCAGGGAAGTTCGACGTGGCAGTGATCGGGTTCGTAACGGTGATTGTGTACGTGACCTGTGCCGGCGCCGAGCTTACTGACGAAGGCCCGCTGATACCCACATTCAGAACCGGAACATGTGTTGCGGATGGCACCACTGCGTTTGAAGGCGCAGAAGGCGCGCTGGAACCGGCAACGTTAACGGCCTGGACCGTGAATGTATAGCTCACGCCGTTGGTCAGACCACCAACCAATGCTGTGGCAATATTTCCGCTGGCCGGCGGTGGAATGCTTACCACAATTCCACCAGGAGCTGACGTCACCACATAGCTGGTGATGGGCGCGCCTTGCGGAGGCGGTGAAACTGTGAAGCTTACGGAAGCCTGCGTATCGCCGGCAATTGCTGTTACGCCCGTGGGCGCAGCAGGAACAGCGATGCCTGGAGGTGTGACTGGAGCGCTAGGAGCTGAGGCCGGGCTGGTGCCGGAAGCATTCGTCGCCGTGACAGTAAACGTATATGAGGTCCCGTTCACCAAGCCGCTGATCAAAACGGAGGTGGGCGGGAAGTTGGATCCGGCGACCGGAACCACAGTCACTGGAGCAACAGCTGGGCCCGCAGTGATGGTGTTTGGGAAAG
>JADMIO011421301.1_pt1 | contig 22551 bp, 20 predicted proteins | sample 8958161 | NCBI WGS metagenome assembly JADMIO01 (sample SAMN16585339, study PRJNA669376) | soil metagenome | isolation source: Crop rotation soil | place: USA: Cullars Rotation, Alabama | collected 2011 | reverse complement strand
TTGAAACAACTTGAGCAGCACATCGGTACGGAACAGGAGTGAGCAATCAGCCAGTAGCACTCTACCTACACGGATAGGTTTTTGCAGGTGAAACAGGCGATACGTTTTTCGAAAAGACAGCATGGATAAGAAAGTGCAGGAAGTTCAATATTTTTTTTACAGCCAGGCGTTTGCAGATGGCTCCCGGGCAACGTTCGCTATCCTTCTTCCCGCCCTCGCCGGCCTTTATTTAGATCACTTCGAGACAGGGTTAACGGTATCCCTTGGCGCAATGGCCACAAGCCTGACCGACTCCCCGGGACCGTTCATACACAAAAGAAACGGAATGTTGTTTGCGGCCCTGTTCATTTACCTGACGGCTCTTATCACTGCATTCACCCGTTTAAATGTATACACGCTTGCCATTGAGATAGGAGTAGCCAGCTTCTTTTTCTCCATGTTCAATGTATATGGAGCACGTGCCACAGGCGTTGGTAATTCAGCAATAGTCATTATGATCCTTACAATGGATAATGCTGCGGCATCCGAAGCTCCTTTTTTACATTCCCTGCTGATACTTGGTGGAAGCTTATTTTATATTGTACTAAGCCTCCTGCTCTATAAGATTCGTCCGTACAGGATAGCACAAAGAGCACTGGGAGATTGTATTCGCCAGATGGCAACATATCTTTCTATTAAAGCAGATTTTTATGATCCTTCAACAGAGCTGACAAGCGACTATAGTAAAATGGTATCACAACAAATTGTGGTGCATGAAAAACAGGACGCTGTTCGTGAGTTATTATTCAAAACAAGAGAGACCATCAGTGAATCAACGACCATGGGACGTAAGCTGGTTTTCACATTTGTTGAAACAGTAGATCTTTTCGAAAGTATTACCGCTACCTATTATGATTATGCAATGCTGAGACAACAATATGCCGATACCGGTGTTTTAGAAAAGATGGCTGCATCCCTGAAAAGAAGTGCCAATGAGCTGGATAATATCGGCATCGCTATTCAATCGAATACTGCTTTTACACGAAGCTTCGATTATGACAGCGAGATCGTTTCATTAAAGGAAGAAATAAATTCCCTGGAGCAAAGAGGTTCGCAGGCACAGGTGCTTAAAAAAATCCTGGTAAATATTCGCACGCTGCTTAATCACTTCAACATTATAACAAGATACTTCAATGATGTTGATGTGAGAACCAAACGGACAGACCACTCCCATTTTATATCGCATCAATCATTGCATCCGAAAATCCTTTTAGATAATCTATCCTTCCGGTCATCTGCCTTCAAACATTCACTTCGTGTTTCGCTGGCGTGCCTGGCAGGCTTTATGGTTGCTAATATCATTTCTTACGGTCACCATAGTTACTGGATACTGTTAACTATTGCTTTCATACTGAAGCCGGCATTCAGCCTTACAAAACAAAGGAACATACAACGTATCATCGGCACTCTTGCAGGTGGCGCTATTGGGGTCTTAATACTGATTTTTATTCCAAATAAAATTGTTCAGTTCATCCTGATGGTATTATTCATGCTGGGCACTTATTCTTTTATGCGAATTAAATACCTGGTTATGGTGGTATGCACCACTCCTTATGTCCTGATACTTTTTAATTTATTGGGAGGTGGGTTCATACATGTTGCGGGCGAACGTTTGCTGGATACTGTCATTGCCTGTACCATTGCAATTCCCTTTAGCTACTTTTTATTTCCAAGCTGGGAAGCACACCAGTTGCATTCATATATGCTGCATATGCTGCGAGCCAATAAACAGTATCTGAAAATTATAGTGGACGCGTTATCGGGCAAACTTGCAGATCAAATAAAGTATAAACTCTCCCGTAAAGAAGTTTATGTTGCTTCCGCTAATCTTTCCGCTGCATTCCAGAGAATGATATCAGAACCTAAAAGCAAACAGGCAAACAAAAAGCAGTTACACCAGTTTGTTGTATTAAACCATATTCTTTTTTCAAACATCGCAAGTGTTGCCACCAGTTTGTTATCGCAAAAAGAAAAAACTTATTCGCGTCAATTATCTGTCACATCAAAAATCGCTTTGGAAAAATTAAACAAAGCCCTTGAAAAATTTAATGGGAGCCCTGTGAATGAAGCAACCCATTCATCATCTTACTCTGCAGAAAACATACTTACACAGGATGAACAATTATTGAAAGAACAACTGGATTTCATCAGCACTATAGCCGATGATATAGAAAAGATCACAGGTAAAATTATTTTGGAAGGTACTTTCTAGATCATTTTTCGAGCAACCACTGTATTGCTAATTCATATCCCTTAAGGCCAAGACCAAAAATGCTGCCTGCAGATTTACCTGAAACATGCGAGAGTTTTCGAAAATCTTCCCGTGCATGAACATTTGAAATATGTACTTCCACAACAGGCGTTTTTATCGCAGCAATGGTGTCACCAATAGCAACAGAAGTATGTGTATAGCCACCCGGATTGAAAACAATACCGTCATATTCATATCCCACTCTCTGCAATTCATTGATCAGCTCTCCTTCAACATTACTTTGGTAGTAAGAGAATTCAATATCCCGGTATTTATCTTTCAACCTGTTTAAATAACTTTCAAATGGTTCATTCCCGTAAATGTCTGTTTCCCTTTTACCAAGCAGGTTTAAATTAGGCCCATTGATGATGGCAATTTTCATTTTACGAATATAATCCTGTGCTGCGGATTTTATACGGACTTGCGGATTAGCGAATGGTAGTATAATTTTGAGGATACAATATCATATGAAAAAATACGCTGCCTGTACTTTCTGTACTTTCTTTATCCTTTTTTTTACATCTGTAAAAAGCCAAAAGCTGGATAGCCCGGAACAGCTGGAGATGAGAACTTATGCAGCCTTCCGTACATCCGGCAATCATTCTATAGCATCGAATAATTTTGATGTTTACTTCTACAGGTGTGAATGGAATGTAGATCCGGCTGTACGTTTTATTTCGGGTAAGGTTACGTCGTACTTCACTGCTACTGCTTCAACAAATAATATTGTATACGATCTTTTTAATTCCCTAACAGTAGACAGCGTTTTATATCGCGGGAACAAGATCAATTTTACACAGGCTGCTAACAACAGTGTACAACTTACTTTCCCAGCAACACTGTCTGCGAATCAAAAAGATTCAGTAAGTATTTTTTATAAAGGAGTTCCCCCGAATGTAGGCTTTGGTTCTTTTAATCTTACCACACACGCAGGAGTTCCTGTACTATGGACATTATCCGAGCCGTATGGAGCGTCAACATGGTGGCCGTGCAAAGATGCAACAACAGACAAAGTAGATTCAATCGATATCATTGTTACTTACCCATCTCAATACGTGTCGTCATCGAATGGATTACCTGTAAGTGAAACAGTGAATGGATCTACAAAGACAACTTATTGGAAACACCGGTATCCTGTTGCTACCTATCTCGTTGCTATTGCTGTAACGAATTATACAGTTACGCAAGATGTGGTACAACTGCCATCACGTACCATGCCTTTGGCAGTTTATGCATACCCGGAAAACAATGCTGCCTTTCAAAATGGAATGGCTGTTGCAAAATTTATATTACCCCGTTTTTCTTCGCTGTTCGTTGAATACCCTTTTGCCAAAGAGCGTTTTGCAGAAACACAATTCGGATGGGGCGGCGGCATGGAACACCAGACAAACATTTTTATTATTAACGCGAGTGACAACCTTGTTGCGCATGAAATGGGACACCAATGGTTTGGAGACAGGATCACCTGCGGCAGTTGGCAACATTTGTGGCTGAATGAAGGATTTGCCACGTACATGGAACTTATTTATACGGAGCTTACAAATCCTTCCGGAAGACTGGCTCAATTACAAGGTTGGAATACGCTCATTACCAGTGATTCTTCGGGTTCTGTATTTGTGACGGATACAGCTAATTTAAGCCGCTTGTTCGATGAAGGCTCACCTATAAAAAAGGCGGATACCTTGCGCATATGCTTCGCTGGAAATTAGGTGACAGTACTTTTTTTCGTGGTATAAGAAGATACCTGAATGATCCTTTACTTGCTTACGGCACGGCAAAAACGCAGGATCTTCAACGGAACCTGGAAGCAGAGAGCGGAAAAGACCTCAATGAATTTTTTAAGGACTGGTTTTATGGAGAAGGATATCCTAACTATGAAGCAATATGGAGCCAGCAGGCAAATCATGTTGTGAGGCTGCAACTAAATCAAACAACTACACATCCTTCCGTATCCTTTTTTGAAATGCCTGTTCCGATACGATTTAAAAATGCAACAAGAGATACTATCATAACTATAAATCATACTTTCAGCGGGCAAATGTTTACAGTAGACCCGGGTTTTGCTGCCGATTCCCTGATCATAGATCCGCAGTTATGGATCCTGTCGAAGATCAAAACTTCAAAGAAACTTCCTGCGCCTGTTTCAGATGGTGATGTACTTGTATATCCTAACCCGGTCAGGGATCAATTTTCTGTTTCATACCCTGGAACCCTCATGAACCTGCACCTGCAGGTATTCAATGCCGTTGGACAGTTGATCTATTCTGCAGAACCGGCAGTAAATACTTCAACCTTTGATCTGAATGCGCAGAATTGGTCGTCAGGAATTTACTGGCTGCAGGTAACAGGGAATAATTTTAATCAAACGAGAAAGTTCCTTGTATCACACAAGTAAGTAGGAGAATAAATCAATCTGCGCTCTTTATCATCTTAATAAACTCGTCGAACAAATACCTGCTGTCGTGCGGGCCGGGTGTACTTTCCGGATGATATTGCACGGAGAATGCAGGTTTTCCTTTTATCCGGATGCCTTCGATAGATTCATCATTAAGGTTAACATGTGTGATCTCAATATGCTGTGCTTTTTTCACAGCAGCAGGATCAACGCCAAAGCCATGGTTTTGTGTAGTGATCTCACACTTGCCTGTGACAATATTCTTTACAGGATGATTTAATCCCCGATGACCGTGATGCATTTTAAATGTAGGAATATCATTTGCCAAAGCAAGCAGTTGATGACCGAGACAAATTCCGAATGTTGGTCTTTCCTCTTTCAAAATACCTTTCACTGTTTCAACTGCATACTCCATAGCTGCAGGATCGCCGGGGCCATTAGAAATAAAATATCCTGAAGGATTGAATTGTCTTAATTCTTCCAAAGATGTTTTTGCAGGGAAAACTTTTATGTGAGCACCACGCTCCACCAGGCAATTCAAAATATTTTTTTTGGTGCCGTAATCAAGTACTGCAATTTTTATAGGAGAAGACGGATCACCTAATTCGTAAGCAACCTTTGTACTTACAATTGAGGCCAGTTCCAAACCATCCATATCCGGAACTTCTTTTAACCTGTTCTTCAGCTCCTCAACATCAAGTATCTCAGAGGAAATAATGCAGTTCATGGCACCTTTGCTGCGGATATGCGCGACTAACGCCCTGGTATCTACGCCTTCAATGGCAACAACGTTTTGCTTCTTCAGGTATTCATCCAGTGAACCTTTTGCCTGCCTTCTTGAAAAAAGTTCTTCCAGGTTCCTGCCTATCAAACCTTTGATCTTTACGCTGTCACTTTCAACATCTTCGTCCTTTACACCATAATTACCAATGTGCGCATTGTTCATGATCAGTACCTGGCCGTAATAACTTGGATCAGTAAATACTTCCTGGTATCCTGTCATACCTGTATTGAAACAAATTTCACCACCGGTGGTACCAATGGCTCCAAATGCATGACCAAAACAGGCTGTGCCGTCTTCTAAAACTAAAACTGCTGTAGGTTGTCCCATCTCTAAAAAAAGGTTGTGCAAAGAAACATGGAATTGCGGTATTATGAAGGGATTTAACGGATTCTGAATAAAAAATGATAATCACTTATCTTCCGATCCAACATTATGAAACGTGTCATTGTCGGACTGTTTGTGATACTGCTTGTTGCATCCGTATTTTTCTGGAGAGAAAGAATAATCTTCTCCGATGCCTCCTTTATTTCATTTCGTATTATCAATACCGGGAGTCTCCAGATACAGGAACATCGGTACGGTTCTTTTATTACACAGATATTCCCTTTGACAGCATCATTGCTTCATTTACCATTGAATTGGGTACTCATCCTGTATTCTGCAAGCTTCAATTTGTTCTACCTGTTAATAGCCGTTCTTCTTGTTTATAAATTCAGGAATTATAGTCTCGCTATGCTCATGAGCTTTTACTATGTGCTCTTCGTCAGCGATACATGGTTCTGGACCAACAATGAAGTGCACCAGGGGATTGCCTGGATGTTTTTATTTTATGCGAGCATCACCTATCCCAGGCAGAAGAAATATTCGCATTGGATCTCAATACCGGTGTTCATTATACTCGCGTTTCTGAGCATTTTTTCGCACCCCCTTATATTGTTTCCTGCTGTTTTTCTATGGATATTTTTTATGGTTGAAAAGAAACAGCGGCTTTTCACTCCTGCATTCAATATTATTTATTCTGTTCTTCTTATTGCTATCTGCGCTGCAAAATTTTATTTAAGTACTTCAGGCAAGCATTATGATTCAGATAAACTCCTTGCCACCACGCATGTAAATCACAAGGTTATTTTGAATGCTTTTACTTCACCCATGGCAAAAGAAATACTCCGGCGATGCGCCGTTAATTACTGGCTGGTACCATTGCTGTTTATCACGGGTTGTTATTACGGAGTGAGACAAAAAAAATTTATTCCTCTCCTTCTTACACTAGCTTTTTGTGTAGTTTATTTCCTGGCTGTTTGTATCACATTCGATTCATTCTTCACCCTGTACATTGAAAGCCAGTTAATGCCTCTGACGATCATTGCTGCCACTCCTTTTGTTTATTATGCAGTACCAAAACTGGAGGCTAAGCATGTAACAATAATTCTTGCTGCAATTTTTTTAGTCCGGTTATTTTTTATCGGGAACTCAGCTTCAAAATTCATTCAAAGAAAAGAATGGCTTTACGCAGTTTTGCAAACAATGAACGAGAAGGGAATCACAAAAGGAATCATTTCAAAGAATGAGGAGTTGCGGCGAATGCTGATGATGAATTGGGCTGTGCCATATGAAAGCATGCTTGCATCTTCACTGCAACACGATGATCCGAATTTGACTTTCACTGTGAGCAATTCCGAAAACCTCGATGCTTATAAAAAAGCTGATCCGCATCAAATGATCACCGAATTTGAAAGCATTAACAACAGCGCTCTAAATAAAACGTATTTCAATTTAGACACAAGCGCTCATTACCAACTTGTACCGGTGAATAAAAACTAAAAGTCCCTCCCGTTGCCGGAAAGGACTTTTCAATATAAGTAAGCAATCGTTAACCCGGTTGCTGCTCCGTTGCTTCAGGTATTTCTGAAGATGGAGTTTGATCCGTGTCTGCAGTAGCTTCAGAAGTTGCTTTCTTTCTTCCACCACCTGCACGGCGTGTTCTCTTCGCTCCTTCTTTCTTCTGCTCTTTTCCTTTACCGTACACTTCATTGAAATCTACCAGTTCAATCAATGCCTGTTCTGCATTATCGCCGGGGCGTGTACCTAATTTGATGATCCTTGTATAACCACCAGGACGGCCCGCAACTTTTTCACTTATAGCGCTGAACAATTCTGTTACAGCCTCTTTGTCTTTCAGGTAACTGAATACTACACGACGCTGATGTGTGCTGTTATCTTTACTTTTTGTTATCAAAGGCTCGGCATAAACGCGTAATGCTTTAGCTTTTGCCAATGTAGTTACAATACGCTTGTGCTTGATAAGCTGACAAGCCAAATTACTTAACAACGCTTCGCGGTGTGCTTTTTTTCTACCGAGGTTGTTAATCTTGTCTCCGTGACGCATGACTTTTTAAATTTATAATTTAGAATGGACAATGGAGATTGCCCCACTCCTTCTAAACTTGTTATAAAATATTCGAATGCACCGTGTCAAGGAATTGCATTCTACATGTCAATTGACAATTGATAATTGTCAATTGCAAATTGCTAATAATCGTCTCTATCCACACCCAGTTTGCTCAGATCCATTCCGAAGTGCAGACCTCTTTCATTCAACACTTGTTCAATTTCAGAAAGAGATTTCTGTCCGAAGTTCCTGAACTTCATCAGGTCTTCCTGTTCGTATTGAACCAACTCGCTGAGTGAATTGATCTTTGCTGCTTTCAAACAGTTGAAGGCACGTACTGAAAGATCCAGATCTTCCAATGGCGTCTTCAACACCTTACGCAACTGTAATGTTTGTTCGTCGACGATATCTTCTTTCTTTTCTTCTTTGTTATCGAAAGTGATGTTCTCGTCAGTAATGATCATCAGGTGCTGAATGAGAATGCGTGAAGCCTGCTTTACTGCTTCTTCAGGATGAATAGTTCCGTCTGTAGCTACTTCCATCACCAACTTTTCATAGTCGGTACGTTGCTCCACACGTGTATTTTCAATGCTGTATTTTACATTCTTTATCGGTGTGTAAATAGCATCAACAGGAATGAAACCAAGATGTGCATCCTTTGGTTTGTTTTCTTCTGCAGGTACATAACCACGACCCTTGCCGATAGTGATCTCGATATCCAGCTTAGCTGAACCATCAAGTGTGCAGATCAGCAGTTCAGGATTCATTACCTGGAATGATTGCGTTCCTTCAGCAAGCATTCCTGCTGTGAATTCAGTCCTGTTTCTTATAGATAATGTGATCTTTTCTGTTTGAACATCGTGGTCAACGATCTTTTTCAAACGAACCTGCTTCAGGTTCAGTATGATCTCAACCACGTCCTCAGAAACTCCCTTAATGGTAGCAAATTCATGCTCTACTCCTTCAATACGAACGCCTACGATCGCATAGCCTTCCAAAGAGCTAAGCAAAACACGGCGCAATGCATTTCCAATGGTTACACCATAACCTGGCTCCAAAGGACGGAATTCAAATTGGGCTTCGAAATCGGTTACTTTTTGAAGAACGATTTTGTCGGGCTTCTGAAAATTTAAAATTGCCATTTGTTATTTCAGATTTTAAAGGTTTTTTGATAGTTACCAGCGAGTGGTGAGTAGCAAGTAGCGTGGTCTGACTACTGACTATTGACTACTAGCTTACTTAGAATACAATTCCACGATCAGTTGCTCCTTAATATTTTCAGGAACATTCTCTCTTTCAGGATACGTAATGAACGTGCCCTGCATCTCAGCCTCGTTATAATCAATCCAGTTCAGCTTCGTGTTTCTTCCACGGATCTGGCTTGTAACAGCAGTGTTGTCTTTTGATTTTGCTTTCAATCCAACAATATCCCCGGGCTTCAACTGGAAAGAAGGAATATTCACCACTTCACCGTTAACAGTAACGTGCTTGTGGCTTACCAGCTGGCGTGCAGCCGGGCGAGATGGAGCAATGCCCATGCGGAAAACTGTGTTATCCAAACGGGCTTCCAATAATTTGATCAGGTTTTCACCGGTAACACCTTTACGACGTGCAGCTTCTTCAAACGTTTTGCGGAATTGCTTTTCCAGTACACCATAAGTGTATTTTGCTTTTTGCTTTTCGCGTAACTGTAGTGCATACTCACCAAGGCTTTTACGCTTGCGTGTTGCACCATGCTGACCAGGAGGGTTAGAATTTTTTCCTAACCATTTACCATTGCCCAGGATAGGCTCACCGAAAATGCGGGAAATTTTGGTCTTTGGACCATTGTAACGTGCCATAATTGTTTATTCATTTCCGCTTTTTAGAAACCGGTGCGTTCATCGTTGAAAGCGGTAAAAATTAATGAAGCACCCTTTAGTTAAATGAATAGCTGTTGGCTATATGTCTTGAAGCTTTGTAGCTTCTATTAAACTCTTCTTTTCTTTGGCGGACGGCAACCATTATGTGGTAACGGAGTTACGTCCTTGATCATAGAAACTTCGATGCCTGATTGAGCCAGTGCACGGATAGCACTCTCTCTTCCTGCACCAGGACCTTTTACATATACATCAACTCTTTTTACACCTGCATCAGATGCAACTTTTGCAGCGTCTGCAGAAGCAATTTGTGCAGCATAAGGAGTGTTCTTTTTAGAACCTTTGAATCCCATTTTACCTGCACTTGACCAGGAAATCACCTGTCCGTTTTTGTTGGTAATGCTAATAATAAGATTGTTGAATGTAGCATTAACGTGTGCATCGCCATACGAATCAACTTTTACAATTCTTTTCTTCGCTGCGGCTTTTGCGCTTTGTTGTTGTTGTTGTGCTTTTGCCATTTTACTTAGGTAGTCTTTACTTTTTTTATTCTATCCAAACATTTTGTCGGGACCCGAATCAACCCTCCACCTGTATCCTGGTATCCGTAGTTGATTCAGTAAATATGATGCATTAAGCAACAAGATTCAAGAAACAAGATACAAGTCGTTCTGTTTCGTCTTGTATCCTGTAGCTTGTCCCTTGCCTATTTACTTCTTGGGCGCTTTCTTCTTACCCGCAACCGTTTTACGTTTTCCTTTACGTGTACGGCTGTTGGTTTTTGTACGCTGACCTCTTACCGGTAATCCTTTACGATGACGCAGGCCCCGGTAACACGCAATATCAAGCAAACGCTTGATGCTCATTTGAACCTCGGAACGAAGTTGTCCTTCCACTTTCATTTCTTCCGTGATCGTGTTACGGATGGCATTCAGATCGTCATCATTCCACTCGTGTACTTTCTTGTTACGGTCAATACTGTTCTTGTCAAGAATGTAACGGGCTGTGGATGGTCCGATACCATAGATATAGGTAAGACCTATTTCGCCTCTTTTATTTTTTGGTAAGTCAACGCCGGCAATACGAGCCATGTTTATTTGTAATTTTTAATTTTCAATTTTCAATTGACAATGATCAATTGACATATCAACCTTGTCTTTGCTTGAAGCGAGGGTTCTTTTTGTTGATCACATAAAGTCTTCCCTTGCGACGCACGATCTTGCAGTCTGCGCTTCTTTTTTTGATTGCTGCTCTAACTTTCATAAAAAATGTTTTGACAATAAAAGTCATTTAGGCCATTGAGTCAGAAAGATCAAATTGACTTAATGACTTCTTTGACTTTACTTATACCTGAAAATTATTCGTCCTCTTGAAAGGTCGTAAGGGCTCATTTCCACTCCCACCTTATCGCCCGGTAAAATCCGTATGTAATGCATTCTCATCTTTCCTGAGATCGTCGCCAAAATTTCGTGACCATTTTCCAACTTAACCCTGAACATCGCGTTAGATAAAGCCTCCACAATAGTTCCGTCCTGTTTAATTAATGGCTGTTTTGACATACAGATTTTGGGAGCGCAAAGATATAGGCTTTACCCCTAAAAAAGCAAAAGTGGCTACTTTTTTTGCCCTTAGCACTGATATTTTGGAGAAAAATTAAGAATCTAATGGGTTCTTACCCGCTCCAGCGGCACTTTTGTCATCTCCAGGTGGTGATTCTGGAGCTCGTGCAGGTAAAGAGGATGAGTGAAGTGCCTGTGGTCTTCCCGGTACCAGATATCGAGATGTGTGTAATTACCGGGATCATGAACCAATACCCGGAACGCCCCTTTTTTAAATTTTGTTCCCTCCGGGGTATCTTCTTCCTCAAATCCAAAGGTATCGATCAATCGTTCAGCCGTAAGAGGTACGGGCCGTATGTTCTCAACCGGGTAATAAAATTCCTGTATCCCGTTATCAACACACACAAGATGCTCTTCCCTGCTGATCCTTACTACCACACCTTCTCTTTCAACACTTTCATCAAGAACATGAACCACGTCTCCTTCTTTAAAGTCTGTGATCTTTACCATAACATTTCTTTTTGCAATGACTAATCTTTAAGCACTAAATATAAACACAAAAGAATTTTCGCTGCATTTCTAATCAAACTTTATTCCGCCCAGCTCATTACATATCCTTCGTTCTCTATTGCCAGTGCCTCCTTCGTTAACATGAGCGGATGGAAAGTGTCTACCATAACAGCCAGTTCCTTTGTTTCTTTTGCGCCGATACTTTTCTGAACTGCTCCCGGATGAGGACCGTGAGGAATACCGGCGGGATGAAGCGTGATCATTCCTCTTGTTACATTCTTCCTGCTCATAAAATCGCCATCTACATAGTATAAAACTTCATCACTGTCGATGTTGCTGTGGTTGTAAGGAGCGGGAATGGCAAGCGGATGGTAATCATATAACCTCGGGCAAAAAGAACATACCACAAAATTGTGGGCTTCAAACGTCTGGTGCACAGGTGGTGGCTGATGCACACGCCCGGTTATAGGTTCAAAATCGTGAATGGAAAATGCGAAAGGATAACAGCATCCATCCCAGCCAATAACATCGAAAGGATGGCTGGCATAATGAATATTGTAGAGGACACCTTTCTTTTTCGTTTTAATCATGAAATCACCGGTTTCATCATGCGTTTGCAGGTTCTGCGGCGGACGAATATCCCGTTCTGTATATGGCGAATGTTCCAGCAATTGTCCATACTTACTCAAATATTTTTTGGGAAAACGAATGGGACTAAAAGATTCCACGATGAACAGGCGATTATTCTGGTCATTGAATTGAACCTGGTAAATAGTTCCTCTTGGCACAGCCAGGTAATCGCCATACCCGAATGGGAGTTCCCCATACATTGTTTTCAATACACCACTTCCCTCGTGCACGAATATGAGTTCATCCGCATCTGCATTCTTATAAAAATATTCAGTGGTACTTTCCTGGGGTGCTGCTAAAACAAGATGCACGTCATTATTTACCAGTATCGGCATCCTGCTTTCCAAAAAATCCTTTACCGGTTTTATTTTGAATCCTTCGAAACTGCGATGGCTTAGCATTTTTTCTTCTGCTATCCGGGGCGCAACATTTACCGGCTTTTCTGTTTTTGTTATTTGTGTTGGCGGATGAACATGATACAGCAACGAATAATCATTGGAAAAACCTTCGGTAGAAAATAATTGTTCCGAATACAAATTCCCATCAGGTTTGCGGAATTGAGTGTGGCGCTTGTGAGGTATTTGTCCAAGCTTATGATAATATGACATAGCTAATCTTTCTTCACGAGGTTGATCAAAATTAGTTTGGCAACTTTGGGATCGATGACGATTGTGTCATGCTCAAAATCGAGCTTAATTCTCCACTTCTGCATTGTTGTAGCTCCGATAATGATCTCTTCAGATAAATTGGAAACAACTAAAAATTCATCTGATAACCGCACATCATCTTTATAAAAGTCAAGAGTGACCCTACTCATTATTTCCATAAACACATGCTCGCTTGCGGTCGATAGGTTTAATGGTGTATGCAAAGGAGTGAATATCTCCAACTCTTCAGCAATGTCTTCATTGATGCAGGAATAGGTTGCACCGCTATCAAACAATGCAAAAAGGTTTTTGCTTCCTTTAGACCCTTCAAATAAAAGTGGAACCCTAAGTACCATTGATGCAAGTTAATGAATTAAAAAAAGGCTATGTGCTATCTTAATGTCAATACCTGCTATTCACTTCCGTCTCCGGGTATTCTTTGAATACTTCATGTACTTTATGCAGCAGGAATTCAGTGTTCAATGGTTTGGGCAAAAGATCATCTGCCCCAAATAATCTTGCACGGGCTGTGTCATAATCGTAACCGGATATAATAATGACTTTAATAGGATTTTCCACCTGCTTTTTTAATTTCCAGCATAACTGCCTGCCGTCGTCTCCTTTGACATTTATATCCAATAGCACAAGCTGAGGTTTAAAATATCTAAGAATATCTTCTGCCTCGGGAAGACTGGCAGCAGTCTCAACCCTGTACCCTTCTTTCTGCAACCGGCGCTCGAGTAACATCAAAAGGTCAACATCATCATCGATTATAAGAATCCTGTTTCTTACTTCAGTAACAACTCTGAATTTCATACACATTCCAAATTGGTCAACAAATGATAATTAGGATACTGGGAATACTCCCGGTGAAGGATACAGATTATGACTTGTAAGCTGTTTGAACTAAAAGAATACGGATCGGATTTATGTCGAAAAACAGCTCAACCAGCTGCAGCAAACATATAATTGAAATTTATATTGTGCAATGGGAAAACCAACCAATTTTTCATATTGTTTTCAGGGAGAACTACTGCGGAATTTTACTGGGGATTTCGTGTTAACAAAGAACAAAGTATTGATACACGAGTGACCTCATCTGAAATCAAAGCCATTGATCATAAACGAAACCGTTCCTTATTTTTGCGCTCCGAAGAAGTCCTTCAAACAAAAAAATTTAATTATGAATTTGCATGAGTACCAGGCAAAAGAGCTGTTGAAAAAATATAATGTTCCGGTCCAGGAAGGCATTGCCGTGAGCACACCACATGACGCAGAAGAAGCTTACCGCCAAATAAAAACTACTTCAGGAAGTCCGTTTGCAGTGATCAAGGCCCAGATCCATGCCGGTGGACGCGGTAAAGGAAAGATCAGGGAAACAGGAATGAACGGCGTTAAAGTGGTGAAGTCTGTTGATGAAGTAACTGATGTAGCGCAAAAAATATTGGGTGGTACGCTTGTCACTATTCAAACAGGTGAGGCAGGTAAGCTTGTGAACAAGATCCTTATTGCCCAGGATATGTATTATGATGGCCCGAGTGAAAAAAAGGAATTTTATCTATCCATCCTGCTTGACCGTTCAAAGGGACAAAATGTTTTCATGTACAGCACCGAAGGCGGAATGGATATAGAAGAAGTGGCACACAAAACCCCCGAAAAAATATTTAAAGAGTGGGTGTATCCCGGCGGCGGATTGCAAGGTTACCAGGCAAGAAAGATCGCGTTCAATTTAGGATTGAAAGGCGATGCCTTTAAGAATATGGTGAAGTTTGTAACCAATTTGTACAATGCGTATGTGGGATTAGATTGTTCTATGCTTGAAATAAACCCGCTCTTCAAAGCATCCGACGATAAGATCATTGCTGTTGATTGCAAGATGAATCTTGATGACAATGCTTTAATGCGCCATCCTGATCTTGCGGCATTGAGAGATGTGAGTGAAGAAGATCCTACAGAAGTGGAAGCAGGCAAACACAACCTGAATTTTGTAAAGCTGGATGGAAATGTTGGTTGTATGGTGAATGGTGCGGGTCTTGCGATGGCAACAATGGATATGATTAAACTGAGTGGTGGTGAACCTGCAAATTTCCTGGATGTTGGGGGAACAGCGAATGCTCAAACGGTAGAAGCAGGATTCCGCATTATCATGAAGGATCCGAAAGTGAAAGCAATTCTCATTAACATATTCGGTGGCATTGTTCGTTGCGATCGTGTGGCACAGGGAGTGATCGATGCATATAAAAATATGGGCAATATCAGTATCCCGATCATTGTTCGATTGCAGGGTACTAATGCAGAAGAAGCAAAGAAACTGATTGATGAAAGTGGATTGAAAGTGCAGTCCGCGATATTGCTTAGTGAAGCAGCAGAATTAGTAAACAAAGCAGTGGCGTAATTGTATTATAGCTACGAAGGCGCAAAGACACGAAGGATTTGTGTGATTCTTTGTCTTTTTGCGCCTTTGTAGCATAAAAAATCCCTCTGCTAACGCAGAGGGATCAAGTCATTCAGGCGGAAGAACTTTGTTCCATTTTAGTTGTTTTTCTTCGGACGGGACACCTGACGGTTTTCATTGGGATTGGATAAAACGGGCTTTGGTTTTAGGATATGGATTTTGTTTTCATAGGACAACGAAGATTACGAATTTGAAATACACTTCCAATCAATTTTACAGAAAAAAAGAAGGTTTACTCAATAGACTTAAACAACTGTAAGCATTATTACTTATTTCCGCCCTTAAAGTCCACACTGAGCCTTATACGCAAATGAGATAGTGATCAGTAATCATACTTATCCTTCCATAAATTTTTCAGGAATCGTCTTAGTTCATCCTCGCGGGGATTTGTTCCGGGATCATAAAACTTCATCCCGGAAATATCTCCAGGGAGATACTCCTGCTCGGAAAAATTTCCTTCAAAGCCGTGCGAATATTTATAGCCCTTCCCGTAATCAAGGTTCTTCATGAGTTTAGTAGGTGCATTACGAATGTGTAACGGAACAGGCAGGTCTCCATATTTTTTTACTGCATCCATTGCATCACCTATGGCGGTTGTAGCCGAATTACTTTTTGCACTCGACGCAAGATAGATAGCGCATTGAGATAAGATGAGCTGCGATTCAGGATAACCGATCTTGTTTACTGCTTCGAATGTTGCGTTTGCAAGGACCAATGCTGTGGGATTAGCATTGCCGATATCTTCACTCGCCAGTATCACCAGCCTCCGTGCGATGAATTTTACATCTTCACCACCTTCTATCATCCTGGCAAGCCAGTACACAGCAGCATTAGGATCGCTGCCGCGGATTGATTTGATGAAGGCAGAAATAATATCATAATGCTGCTCTCCCTTTTTATCGTAAAGTGCAATTCTTTGTTGTGCTATTTCCATCACTACATCATCTGTGATGATGATCTCTTTCCTGGTTGATAATGCATCGACAACCAACTCCAAAAGGTTCAACAACTTTCTTCCATCACCACCTGAAATTCTCAATAAAGCATCTGTTTCTTTAAGGCTGATATTTTTTTCTTTTAGCCATTCATCTTTTTCTAATGCCTGGTGTAACAACCTTATCAGATCCTGTTCCGATAATGGCTTCAGCACATATACCTGGCAACGACTTAGCAAGGCGCTGTTCACTTCAAAAGAAGGATTCTCTGTTGTAGCACCTATGAGTGTAATGATTCCTTTTTCAACCGCGCCTAATAATGCATCCTGCTGGCCTTTGTTGAAGCGATGAATTTCATCAATGAATAAAATTGTATGCTTCAACTTCTTTGCAGTTTCAATTACTTCCCGTACTTCTTTCACTCCGCTGCTGATGGCACTTAATTGAAAATATGGAAGGTCCAATGTATGGGCTATAATGTTGGCAATAGTAGTCTTGCCCGTGCCGGGAGGCCCCCACAAGATCATGGATGGTATTTTGCCGTGTTCAATTGCAGTACGTAATACACTTCCTTTTCCTGTTAAGTGTTCCTGCCCTAACAGATCGTCAAGAGACCTCGGACGCATTCGTTCTGCTAATGGTATTGATTGATCCATGATTGTTATTTGGCTACTAAGGCACAATTATTCTCCGCTTGCAACTCTTACACTTCTTTCAACAAACGCCGTAAGATCAGCACCTTTCAACATCCCCTGTGCTAATAATGCAAGATCATATGCCTGCTTCGCTAATTGAACCTGGTGTTCTTCATCTGCTTGTAAAATTCTATTGATCAATTTGTGATTGCCATTGACAGCCACTTTATAATTATCAGGTAATGACCCGTAAAAATTCATTCCACCTCCACCCATGCGTGCCATATCTTTCATTCTGCGCATCCATTCTTCCATTGTAATGGTTACGGGCATTTCTTCGGCATTCAGGCTTTCCACTTCCACTTTCATATTAGTGTTGCTGATGGCTTTCTCGAAAACGTCCTTCAGTTTCCTGGTATCTTCTTCAGATAACTGGTGCTTCGGCGCATCTTCTTTTTCAATCAACTTATCAACCACGTCCGCGTCTACCCGTTTGAAGGATATCTTGTCCAACTTCATTTCCAGTTGTTGCATGAAATGATTATCCAGGGGACTATTCATCACTAACACGTCATAATTTTTTTTCTCTGCCGCCTGCACAAATCCATGCTGCTTTTCCGGATCTACTGTGTACAGGTATACCGTTGTCCCGTTTTTATCAGCCTGGAAATCTTTCACCTTAGCATTGTATTCCTCGAGGGTATAGAATTCATTTTTTGTATTGGTGAGTAAGGCGAAATCTTTTGCCTTATCATAGAATTTTTCGTCACTGATCATCCCGTATTTTACGAACAGGCCAATATCTTTCCATTTCCCTTCATACGCCTTCCTGTCTTTATTAAACAGCTCATTCAATTTATCGGCGACCTTTCGTGTGATGTAACTGTTGATCTTTTTTACATTGCTGTCTGCCTGTAAAAAGCTGCGGCTAACGTTCAATGGAATATCCGGACTGTCTATCACACCATGTAACAACATCAGGAATTCGGGAACAATATCCTTTACCTCATCGGTAATAAACACCTGGCGTGAAAACAATTTGATCTTGTTACGTTGTATATCAAAATCATTTTTGATCCGGGGGAAATATAACACACCTGTTAAATGAAATGGATAATCTACATTCAGGTGTATCCAGAATAACGGTTCTTCCGCAAGCGGATACAACTCTTTATAAAACTTCAGATAATCTTCATCAGTTAATTCATTGGGCTGTTTAGTCCAGATTGGAGTTGTATTGTTGATGATATTCGGTACTTCAATCGATTTATACTTCTTCTCTCCCTTTTCATCAACTCCATCTTCTTCTGTCTCTGTCTTTGTTCCCAATTGTACCGGTACTGGTAAAAACTTACAATACTTATCCAGTATCTCCTGCAGCTTCCACTTATTCAAAAATTCTTCTGATTCGCTATTCAGGTAAAGAATGATGTCAGTTCCCCTTTCCGTACGGCTTCCTTCCGTGATCTCAAACTCTGTACTTCCGTCGCAGGTCCACTTTGCAGGCGTTGCGCCTTCCTGGTATGACAGGGTTTCTATCTCGACTTTTTCTGCTACCATAAATGCAGAATAAAATCCGAGACCGAATTGACCAATGATCTCGCCTTGCGCATCTTTAAATTTTTCCAGGAACTCTTCTGCCCCGGAGAATGCAATCTGGTTAATGTATTTTTTTATCTCTTCGGCAGTCATACCAATTCCATGATCGCTGACGGTGATCGTCTTCTTTTCTTCATCAAAAGAAACTTCAACCTTTAACTCTCCCAGTTCCTTGTTATACTGTCCAAGGGATGCCAGCCTTTTTACTTTTTGAGTTGCATCCGCTGCATTACTCACCAGCTCGCGAAGAAAAATATCGTGATCAGAATAAAGAAATTTTTTGATGATCGGGAATATATTCTCGGTATGAATGGAGATTGTGCCTTTTTCCTGTACCATTGGTATTGATTATTGTTTAATGTTAATTGTCGATGATGTTATCAAGCTGTGTTCCAAAGCCGCATTGGTTGCCAGATTGACAGCGTTTGATGCAATCTAAAGATATTTGCTTCAATGCCATTCATTGTACCTGGTGACGATTTTGAATTTCCTCCCGTTGAAGAAGCGGATGAAGATGGTCTTTTATTGATCGGCGGTCAGTTATCTCCTGCGAAAATTTTAGAAGCATACGGAAAAGGTATATTTCCATGGTATAACGAGGCGGAACCTGTTCTTTGGTGGAGTCCTGACCCGCGCTTTGTGTTGTTTCCCGGAGAATTGCACGTAAGCCGCAGCATGAATAAAATCTTTCGCCAAAACAAGTTTGAATTCAGAACCGACACCGCATTTGAACAGGTTATTTCGCAATGCAGAATCATTACACGGGAAGGCCAGGATGGAACATGGATCACTGATGAAATACAAAGTTCCTACACTGAGCTGTTTAAACAAGGATATGCTCATTCAGCGGAAACATGGCAGGGGAATAAACTTGCGGGAGGCATGTATGGCATCAGGATCGGAAAAGTATTCTATGGTGAAAGTATGTTCAGTGAAGTAACCAATGGTTCCAAGTTCGCATTCATCTCTTATGTAAGGCAATTACAATTGGAAGGTGTTGCGTTGATAGATTGCCAGGTATATACTTCGCACGTTGAAAGCATGGGTGCACGATCAATTCCGAGAAAGGAATTTATTCAACTGCTTAAAAAGTATACTTAATTACTCTAAGGACGACTTTTATTTCTCGCTAAGAGGACCAAGTTCGCCTATGACGCAAGATTATATTGCGGCTTATACTTGCATTGCTGTCTTTGCGTGAAATATTTTTTCTTCAAAATCTCGTACTCAAATAATGCGGCAAAGCTGCCCGCCATGTTTCCCAGTCATGCCTCCATTCTTGTCCCCATACATCCAGCTCGTACGTAATGCCTTTATTGTATAAAATGCTGGCAAAACTTCTGCTTGCATTCGGGTCCTCGTAATCGCCGCTGCCGGTAAATATGTGAATATGGTTGCTCCGCCGTATCTGTTCCAAAATATTGTGATCTGTAAGGTTAGGCATGTAATGTTGAGGACTGTTGAAATAAACATCGTCATCATAATAACCCTTGGTGTATTCGGTAAGATCGTAAACTCCGCTCATAGCAATAACACCATTGATCAGGTCAGGTCTTTTTAAAAATAAATTCATACTGTGCAATGCGCCGAAGGATGCACCACAGATAATGACAGGTGTTTCGAAACTTGTATTTGTTTTAATGAATGGTATCACTTCCTCAAAAACATACTCATTGAACTGCTGGTGGCGAATGGCCTTATGACGTGGATCCATTTGGTTGTTCAGCCAGCTTTCATTATTAATACTGTTGATAGAAAAAACTTTCACTTTGCCACTATCTATATGTGGCTGAAGACTGTCCATAAGTTGAAACCGCTCATATTCAAGATAGTCTGCTGCTGCAGTAGGCACCAGCAATAATGCAAACCCATGCCATCCGTAAGCCGCTATCGGCATATCTTTTTGTAACCTGTGGCTGTACCACGACGTAGTAAATTTTTCCATATCCATGCTTTTAATAAAGATAGAATCAAAATTATCAATACGGATGCCAAGTGAAAACACCTATCGGGTAAGATTTTAGCAGGCATTACGTGATTTAGAAAAATCAAAATCGTATTTTGCATTGATCCATTTGTCTTAATAACATTATGAAAAACCGGCCAGACACAATGCTCCAACCTGCTCACTCTTTTGATGTTGAAGACGCTTATTCTATTATCATTGATAATGTGGATGACAGCTACATGGTGGTAGACACAAATCTGAATATTGTGTTTGCTAACAGGGCTGCTATTAAAGGTTTGAAAGAGAGACTTGGTGTGCATTTTACACCAGGTATGAGTGTTCTTAAACTGGTGTCGCCGGAACGATTGTCATTTCTCAGGAATTTATACAAAGATGTGCTGTCAGGTACTTACCGGACGAGCGAAGTATCTTTCACCAACGAGGCCGGAACGCAGGTTTATTTCGAAAACCAATTTCGTCCTGCAAAAACAGTAACAGGTGAGATCACAGGTGTTATTGTTGTTTCCAGGGACATCACAGAAAAAAAACACAGTGAGCAATCGCTGCGTGCCGCAGAAGAACGATGGCGCTTTGCATTGGAAGGCAGTAACCAGGGTGTATGGGACTGTAATATTCAAACAGGTGAAGTGGTGTACTCTGATTCGTACCTGAAAATGTACGGATACGATGAAAGCGATCTGAAAAATAATATAGGCGATTGGATGGAGCGTATTCATCCCGATGACAGAGAGCGGATGCGGAGAGTGATACAGAATATTATCAAAGACGAGCATACCCAATATGAATCTACTTACCGCATCAAGACAAAAAAAGGAGATTATAAATGGATCCTCGCAAAAGGCACTTTGATCAAGCAGGCCGACGGTAAACCTTTACGACTGATTGGCATTCATACAGACCTAACTGATACACTAAATACAGAAGAAGAATTAAAAAGAACGTACGAAGAGATCAGGATCGCCAATGAACGTTTCAATATTATGATGAAGGCGACCCATGACATGATCTGGGACTGGGATATTCACAATAATTATATCTACCGAAGTGAGGATGGATTGAAAAAAGTGTACGGAGTTGAGAACAATGAATCTATTCAAACGATAGATAGATGGCTGGAGCGCATTCATTCAGATGATTTTGCAAAGGCACAGGCAGTGATCAACGAGATACTTCAGTCCACCGACCGTGATACGTTTGATATCGAATATCGTTTCAGGAGAGACGATGGTTCTTATTCTTATGTCTATGACCGCGGAATGATGATCAGGAATGAAGATGGGAAACCGATAAGAATGATCGGTGCGGCGCAGGATATTTCAGAGCGAAAAAAACTGGAACTGGAAATTCTAAAGAACGAACTGGAACACCAAAGGTTCATTAACCAGGCAACTGTTGAAACCCAGGAGCTGGAACGAAGTGAAATAGGAAAGGAACTGCATGACAACGTGAACCAGGTTCTGACAACAACAAAACTTTACCTTGATCTCGCACTAACCAATAATGATGTAAAAAGAGAACTGGTAGAAAAATCAATCAGCAATATTGTTGCAGTCATCAATGAAATAAGGCAGCTTTCACGCTCACTAATGGATCCGGCAATAGATGATCTTGGCATTGTAGATTCTATTAAAGACCTGATAGAAAATATCAATCTTACCAAAAAACTGCATGTAGATTTTTCTGTCGATCCTTCCATTGAGGAGCTGATGACGAAAACACAAAAGCTCACTACTTTCCGCATCATACAGGAAGCATTGAATAATGTTATCAGGCATGCAAAAGCAAGCAATGTGTTGCTGAGCCTGGGGCATGAAGATAATTTTGCGGAGCTATCTGTAGAAGACAATGGTATCGGCTTTGAGCCCGGTGCTGTAAAAAAGGGTGCAGGACTAAAA
>JADMIO011260385.1_pt1 | contig 22554 bp, 23 predicted proteins | sample 8958161 | NCBI WGS metagenome assembly JADMIO01 (sample SAMN16585339, study PRJNA669376) | soil metagenome | isolation source: Crop rotation soil | place: USA: Cullars Rotation, Alabama | collected 2011 | reverse complement strand
CGCGACAACTTGTCCACGTGGAATTCTAAGCTTAGGATCCCAATGTGCTGGAAAGCGCGGGCGACGCCGTCACGCGCACCGCCGATCTCACGCTGACAGGCCGTTACGGCGGCACGCTGGCGATCACGTCACCGGGCGGCGGTCAGACGCTGACCAAGACGGCCGAGGGCTTCGAGTACAGCGTCGGCGGCATGCAGCGCATCCTGACGGGACCGGGCGGCCGCACGCTGTTCGACGTCGCCACGCGGACGACCGCCCCGATCGTCGTGACGGGCAGCTCGCGGGCGGATCTGAAGGTCGTTTCGGGCAGCTTCGAGATCGACCACAAGGTCGCCGCCTACAAGGTCACGCTGACCGCGAACAACCTGGCCTGGACGAGTAGCTGCAACTGCGCGTCGTCGGGAACGCTCAGCGGAACCGTGAGCGGCGGCAAGCATGACGGCAAGTCGGCGTCGGTGACCATCACCGGCTGCGGCGAAGCCGACGTGACCATCGACGGCGACACCGAGAGCGTCACGATGGATCGCTGCGCGGCGATGTAGCGATGAAACGCCGTATGCTAGCGGCGTGAGCGAGACCTTCGAGATCCGGACGGCGCGCCTGCGCATCCGGTCCTGGCGCGACGGCGACTTCGAGGCGTACGCAGCGATGAACGCCGATCCGCGCGTGATGGAGTTTTTTCCGGGGGTGCTGTCGCGGGAGGAGTCGCGCGAGCGGTTCGCTCGCGGGAGCGCGCGCCTGGCCGAGCTCGGCTACGGCCTCTGGCCCGTCGAGGTGATCGGCGGGTCGCCGCTCATCGGCATCTGCGGTCTCGCCGCTCCCGACTTCACCGCGCACTTCACGCCGGCGGTCGAGATCGGCTGGCGGCTGGCGGCCGAGCATTGGGGGCAGGGCTATGCGACAGAGGCGGCGCGCGCCGTCCTCGCGTTCGGTTTCGAGAAACTGGGCCTGCCCGAGATCGTCTCCTTCACGACCGCCGCGAACGTCCGCTCGCGGCGCGTGATGGAGAAGCTGGGCATGCAGCGTGCACCCGGCGACGACTTCATGCACCCGCTGATCGCGGAGGGACACCCGCTCCGGCCGCACGTCCTCTACCGGCTTCGCCGCGAGGCGTTCAGCTACCTGAAAAAACAATAGTCGCACACCGCGCCTGCGGCGCGGAGCGACTAGTAGAACGACAGGTCGTCGACCCAGAAGTCGAACGGCGTCGTCGTCGCGAACTGGAACTCGATCGTGTAGATGCTGCTGGGATCCAGCCGCGCGCGGGGCAGGCCGAAGTTCCGCTGGGTGAGACCCGCGAACGGGATGCGGTATTGCCTCCAGGCCGTGTCGAGCTTCGTCAGGTCGACGCCGTGGGTGTCGTAGCAGGCGACGTCCGGGGGGCCGTTTTCGACGCAGATGCCGCCCTCGGGCCGCGAATACTTGTCGCTGATCGCGAGGCGCACCTTGTCCGACGACGTGTCCCCGATACGGGCCCAGAACGTGACGCCGGTGCGGAAGTCGTTGTCGTTGGGCAGCAGTCCCTCGGCGCCGGCGTCGACCGATCCCCAGCCCATCGACACGCTGAGCACGGACCACATCGTGTACCCGTGTCCCGTCACGTGCATGGCGAACTTGCTGCCGCAGCGGCCGCCCGCGATCTGCTCGGCGGCGGCGTCGCCGTTCGGAACGATGGCCGCGCCCGGGGAGACCGCGTCACCGCCCGCCCACCAGGCGCCCGTTCGCCCGCCCGCGCGGACGGTCATGTAATCGGGTGCCTCCATGTCGTCGATCACCGCGGTCGGATCGATGGTGGCGTACGGATCACCGCAGCTGACCATTCCACCGCCGCCGCCCATCCCCGCGCTGCCACCGCCGCCGCCGGTCCCGCCGGTCCCGCCGGTCCCCGCGCCATCGAGCCCTCCGTCGCCGGGGAACGTAGGCTCGTTGGAACCGCAGCTCGCCGCAGCGGAAACCAGCACGACCAGGGCCGTCATCGAAGACATCGCAAGCGCGCGTCGCATGTTTTGTCGCTCCTGTTAGAGAACTCCCGACAGTGCACCCGAACACCAGTCGGCTTTTCCGAACGTCGTGTCGGGTACCCCCATCGCGTTGAGGATCGAGACCAGCAAGTTGTTGTGGGGCAACGGGCCGTAGCTGAGGTAGCGGCCCGTGCGCAGGGCGCCGCCCGCGCTGCCGGCCAGCACATAGGGCGCGCCGATGCGGCCGTGGATGTTTCCCTTCGCCAGCTCGTTGCACCAGAGGAGCAGCGTGCTGTCCAACAATGTGCCGCCGGCGCCGTCGGGCGTCGCCTTGAGCCGGCTGATGAGGCCCGCGAACTGCTGCGCGTACCAGGTGTTGATCCTGGTCAGGTTGCTGACCGCGTCCGGCTCGCTGTCGGGGCGATGCGACAGATCGTGATGCCCCTGCGTGATGTTCAGCCAGGTGAAGCGCGTCTGCGAAACCGAACGCGACCACTGCAGCGACGCCACGCGCGTGATGTCACAGGCGAGCGCCATCGTCAGCAGATCCATCTGCAGCGCGCCCACCATCGGGAAGGCGTCGTTGGCGGTCGTCGAGACGGGCGAGATGGTCGGGTCGTGGCAGGACGGGTTGTTGACGACGAGATCGGTGGTCAACCGCGTCTCGATCTCCTGCACCGCGGTCAGGTGCGCATCCAGGCGCTGGCGATCGGCGCTGCCCAGGCGCGCCGACACGCGCGTGAACTGGGCGCCGACGCCGTCGAGGATCGACTTCCGCCGCCGGCGCAGCCGGGCGACCACCGCCGGATCGGTGTGCAGGTCGGCGAACACGCGTCCGTAGACGCTGGCGGGATCGTCGTCGGGCGGCAGAGGCTGGTTCGCCGCGCGGTAGATCATCCGTCCCCAGTTGTCGGCCGATCCCACCTGAACGCCCAGCTCCAGCGAGCGCAGGCGGGTCGGGACCGCCAACCCTTCCGCGATGCGCTGATCGACCGATGCGCCCATCGGCCAGCCGGCCGGCGGCGCGCCCACGCCAGCGAACGGACCCGAGTTCAGCGGCTGCCCGGTCAGCATGCCGCCCATGCCGTTCTGATGGCCATCGCCGCCGCCGCCCTTCTGCTCCAGCCCGCCGATCACGACGATGTCGGACTTGTGCGGCTCCAGCGGGGCCAGGATCGGCGACAGTGTGAAGTCGGACTCGCTGGTTCCCGCCACGGGCGTCCACGCCGACGGGATGGTGCCGTTGGCCGAGAACATCACGATGAAGCGCTTGACCGGCGCCGACGCCGCCTGCGCGCGGCGTGGCGCCATCGCCTCCAGCAACGGCAGGGCGATCGCCGCGCCCCCGGCGCCCCGCAGGATCGTGCGGCGGGAGATGCGCCTGGTCATGGCGAGACTCCGGACGCGCGGTTGCGGAACGCCGCCATGCGCACGGTGGCGCGCACCATCTTCTTGAAGTCGCCGTCGCCGTTCGTTCCCTTGAACGCCGCCGCCAGCTTGCCCACCGTGCACAGATCGCCTTGCGACTGTTCGGCGCGCCCGAACGCGTAACGGAACCACTGCGTCGCGGTGCAGTTCGCGACCGCGGCGCTGCCGGCCAGGCGCGCCGCCAGACTCGGGACGCCGTCCAGCGCGCCGTCGACGTCGGTCCCGGTGAGATTGCCGGTGGCGTCGACGGCCTGGCCGCCGTCGACATCGCGCCACCGGCCGGTGGCGTCGTAGTGCTCGAAGGCGAAGCCGATCGGATCCATCAAGGCGTGGCAGCCGGCGCAGCGATCGTCCGCGGTGTGCTGCGCGAAGCGCTGGCGCGTGGACAGGCGGGGATCGACGGTCGGAGGCCGCACGACGATGTCGGGCGGGGGCGGCGCGGGCGGTGTGCAAAACAGCTTCGCGCGCACGAACTTGCCGCGCAGCACGGGCGACGTCTGATCGGCCTTCGCGTGCTCGGCCAGGAACGATCCCTGCGTCAGCAGGCCGGCCGCGCGCGCCGGGTCCAGGTCGACACGCTGGAAGCCGCTGCCGGCCGGGGCCGGCAGACCGTAGAAGGCCGCCAGATCTGCGTCGACGAACGTGACCGGCGCGGTCAGCAGCGTCTTCAGGTTTGGGGTTCCCTGCCATGCGTCGGCGAGGAACAGGCGCGTCTCCTCGGCGAGCCCGCCCGGTGTGGCGTCGGTCCAGGTTCGATAGAGGGCGCGATCCTTGTCCAGCGTCGGCACGCCGCCCAGCTCCCACCATTGCGTCGCGACGTGGACGAACAGCTCGGCCGCGCGCGGACCGGCGAGCAGCCGATCGGTCTGGGCCAGCAGGCCGTCCTCGGTGTCGAGCCCGCCCGATCCGGCGGCCGCCAGCAGCGCGTCGTCGGGGCCGGCGCCCGTCAGCAGCAGCGACAGACGCGTCGCCAGCGCGTACGGCTCGAGCGCGCCGGCCGTCGACATCGCGGGCGCGCTCCGTTCGGGGCGATAGATGAACTGGGGCGACTGCAACAACGCCGCGACGACGCCCGCGACGCCGTCCTTCGCGCCCGGATCAGCGGTGTCGGTGTAGATCTGCTGCATCGCCGCGAGCTCGTCCGGCTCCAGCGGGCGCCGCCACGCGCGGCGGCCGAAGCCGGCGATGAAGTCACCGACGCAGCCGGCATCGCCGCTGGACGGATCGCAGCCGGCGACGGCTTGCAGGCGAACGCCGTCCGCGACCAGCGCGTCCGCCGCCTGCTCGGCGACGTCCAGGTAGCGCGCGGCGTGCAGCGTGGACACGCTGTACGCGTCGGCGATGTCGTCGAACCCCAGCGTCTCCTCGTCGGGCGGAAGCTGATCCGCGACCGAGGCGGGAACACCGGTGAGGTCCGAGAGGGTGCGGCCGTACTCGAAGCGTGTCATCCGGCGCAGCGGCGCCGGTCCCAGATCGTCCGCACACAGTGGAAACGTTTCTGTCGCGACCCCGTCACTGCCGCAGGCGGTGGTTAGCAGCACCGGCAAGGCGATCAGAAGCGAGCACCTTCGCGACATCCGAAGGGCACAGAGTATAGACCGCTCGATCGTGGCTCAGAATTCGCCGATCAAACCGAACGCGGGATAGATGATGAAGCCGTTGATGTCGACGTTGCGGACCAGCGGCTCGTTGTTGCGGGGGTCGGGCGCGGTCTGGACGTCGGCGCGGCCGCTGAGCCTGGCCAGCGTCAGCTCGAACGCGACGAATACGTACTTGTACCCGACCGCGAACCCGACCTGTCCCCCGTAGTACCAGGTGTGCCCCTCGAAGGTGGCGAGATCGGGCGTCGACGGCAGGTCCAGCCGCAGCGCCGTGCTGTAGTGGGAGTAGAGAACCTTCGGGCCACCCCACACGCGGTAGTAGGTGCGCGAGGTGCCGATCTGCAGCGGGACGTCGATGGTGTAGCGCGTGAAGTCCTCGATCTCGAGGATCGGGATGTAGGACGACAGCGGGATCTCGTACGCCGAGCGCGCGACGCCCGCGCCCAGGGTCAGGTCGAAGGGATCGGTCTCGTGGCGCAGCAGCTGGTAGCGCGCGCCCGCGCGGAAGCCGGCGCCGGCGTAGCGCAGGCCGACCTCCAGCCGATCGATTGGCACGTAGTAGGCGGCAAAGTGATAGCCGAACGCGGGCGGGCTGACCGCGACGGTCACGCCCGCATCGAACAGCTGCCGTTCCTGCTCGGGGGTGATCATCCCGTCCCTCTGGGCGATGTCGGAAATCGTCTTGCCCGTGTCGATGATGCTGCCGATGGTGCCGGTCGGAATCCCGACCTCGAACGCCGTCGTCACCTGCATGTGGCCCTTGGGCGCCACGTGCGCCGGCTGCATCGTCGCGAGCGACGGCGCGCATCCGCCGGCCAGCGCGAGGACCACGATCCACGTGGGGCGCGAGAGGTTCACGCACCACCACGGTATCACGACCGTCAATTTGCCGATGTGACCCCGCTGACGGGAGCCGACAGGAATTTGGCTCACGCCAAGCGCTTGAGCGCGGCGAGCAGGTGGTCGTTCTCGTCGGGATTACCGACGCTGATCCGGATCTTCGTACGCAGCTCGGGCGCCCGCCACCAGCGTACCAGCAGGCCTTCGTCCTTCAGCGCGTTGTAAACCTGCTCGGCGCGCTCGCCGATCTCGCACAGCAGGAAATTCGCGGCCGATTCGGGCCAGGTCCAGCCCTTCGCCTCCAGCTCGCGTTCCAGGCGCGCGCGCTGGTCCAGCGTCCGGCGGACGCAGTCCTCGTGGTAGCTGCGATCTTCCAGCGCGGCGACGCCGATCGCCTGGGTCAACGCGTTGACGTTGTAGCTGTCCTTGACCTTCGTCAGCTCCGCCACCAGTGGCGCCGCCGCGAACAGCAGGCCCAGGCGCGCGCCCGCCAGGCTGTAGCTCTTCGACATCGTGCGCAGCACGACCAGGTTCGGGTGCTGCGCCAGGTAGGGGAGCATGCTTGCGTCGATGCCCGCGCCCAGCGCGAAGTCCACGTAGGCCTCGTCGACGACGATGACGGCGTTCGGCGCGGCCTCGCACAAGCGGCGGAGCTCGTCGACCGGCACGAGCGTACCCGACGGATTGTTCGGGTTGGCGAGGATGATCATCTTCGCCCGCTGCCGCGCCAGATCGGTCGGCAGGTCCCAGCGGCGCGCGTTCTGGCGGAAGGCGACGCGGACCAGCTCGGCGCCCTGCAGCGACGCCAGCGTGTCGTAGAGGCCGTACGTGGGCCACGGGCACGCGATCTTGTCGCCGGGGTCCAGAAAGCCGCGGTACAGGATGGTGAGGCAGTCGTCGGAGCCGTTGCCCGCCAGGACCTGGTCGGCGCTGACGCCGAAACGGGCGCCCGCGGTCGCGCGCAGCCGCAGGCTCACCGGATCCGGATAGAGGCGCAGCGTCTCGTCGGCGACGGCGGCCAGCGTCGCCATCACGCGCGGCGACGGCGGGAACGCCCCCTCGTTGGTGTTCAGCTTCACGAGGTCGCTGATCTGCTCGCCCGGCGTGTAGCCGGGCATCGCGCGCACGGCCGGTCGCAACAGGTCCACGGCAGAGGGGCGTTTGGCGTCGTCGTTGGTGGACATCGCGACTATCGACTAAAACCTAACACGAAGGGACAATCAGCCGGCATGGCTCGGATCCTCATCATCGACGACAACGAAACGATGCGCGAAGGCCTGGGTGCCACGGTGCGCCGCATGGGCCACGAGGCGGTCATCGCGTCTTCGGGCGCGGAGGGCCTGACGTACGTCACCGCGGCGCCCGGCCGCCCGCCCGTCGAATTCGTGATCACCGACCTCAAGATGGACGGCGTGGGCGGGCTGGACGTCGTCAAGGCGGTGCGCGAACGCGATCCGGACTGCCCGGTGATGATCGTGACGGCGTTCGGGACCGTCGAGACCGCCGTGGAGGCGATGCGGCTGGGGGCGTTCGACTTCCTGCAGAAGCCGTTCGCGCCCGAGGTGGTGCGCCTGAAGGTCGCGCGCGCTCTCGAGCTGCGGAGCGAGCGCCGCGCCCGCGAGCGCGCCGAGGCCGAGAGCGCTGCGCTGCGCGCCGACGCGGCGGCGAAGTACCAGTTCGACGAGATCGTCGGCGAGACCGGCGCCATGCGGAGCGTGTTCGCGACCATCGAGAAGGTCGCGCCCACCGACGCGTCCGTCTACATCTTCGGCGAATCGGGCACCGGCAAGGAGCTGGTCGCGCGCGCGATCCACGCACGCTCGAAGCGTGCGCAGGGCCCGTTCGTGAAGGTGAACTGCGGCGCGCTGACCGAGACCCTGCTGGAATCGGAGCTGTTCGGCCACGAGAAGGGCGCGTTCACCGGCGCGGTGAAACGCAAGCTGGGGCGGTTCGAGCTGGCGGACAAGGGCACGCTGTTCCTCGACGAGATCGGCGACGTGACGCCCGGCCTGCAGCTGAAGCTGCTGCGCGTGCTGCAGGAGAAGGAGTTCGAACGCGTCGGCGGCGAGGAGACCATCAAGGTCGACGTGCGCGTGCTGTCGGCGACCCACCGGGACATCCAGGCCGAGGTCGCGGCAGGGCGGTTCCGCGAGGATCTTTTCTACCGGCTCCACGTCGTCCCCTGCACCGTGCCGGCGCTGCGCGAGCGCAAGGACGACGTGCCGCGGCTGGCGGCGCACTTCATCGCCAAGCTGGCGCCGCGCACGAACCCGGCGGTCAAGAGCCTCGGCGACGCGGCGCTGGCGCGGCTGTGCGCGTACGGGTGGCCGGGCAACGTGCGCGAGCTGGAGAACGTCATCGAGCAGGCCCTGGTGTTCGCGGAAGGGGAGGTGATCGACGTTGGCGCGCTGCCGGCCAGCGTGCGCGGCGGCTTGCCGGACAACGCGCTGGCGCTGCCGCCCAGCGAGATGTCGCTGCCCGAGATCCTGGAGGATCTCGAGCGGCAGTTGATCCAGCGGGCCTACGACAAGAGCGGCGGCGTGAAGACCGAGACGGCGCGGCTGCTGGGCATCAAGACCAGCGCGCTTTACTACAAGCTGGAGAAGTACGGCATCGGCGTCATCGAAAGTCGCAGCGACAAGAACGCCGCCGCCGAACCGGAAGCGATGCTCGACGACGGTCCGCCCGGGCCGGCCGGCGGCAGCGGTCGCGAACGTGCGCGGTGACGACGTGACCAGGGCACGGCGCGCCGCAGTCGTCCTCGCCGTCGCGGCCATCGCCGGCATCGGCATGGCGATCGGGTGCGCCAGCGAGGCCAGCGCGCGCCGCGGCGCGGCCCCCATCGGCCACGTCCAGAAGGGCCGCGCCAGCTACTACGGTAAAGAGTTCATCGGCCGGCGCACCGCCTCGGGCGAGCGCTACGACCCGAAGCTGATGACGGCGGCGCACAAGACGCTGCCGCTCGGCACGCGCCTCCGCGTGACCCGCCCCGGTGGCCCGTCGGTCGTCGTGCGCGTCAACGATCGCTGCGGCTGCACGCACGGCCGGATCATCGACGTGTCGGAGGCGGCGGCGCGGGAACTGGACATGCTGCGCGTGGGCGTCGTGAAGGTTCGGCTCGAGGTCATCCGCTGACCACGAATCCCTATTCGCCACCCGACAGCGACGTGGCGAACGGCGGGCCGCCGCCGCCGAAGTCGTTCGCCCGGCGGGTCTCGTTCACTCTCGCCGCTGTCGGATTCGTCGGCTTCTGGGCGGCCGCGTTCCTTGGCGCGTCTTCGCTGATCGGCGAGATGGCGACAGGCTTCGGCATCCTGGCCGCCATGCTCGCCCACGTGATCGGGGGCGCCGTCCCGTTCGCCGCGCCCCGCGGAAAACGCCTCGTGCCGGTTCTGTTGAACGCGATCTCGCTCGCGATTCAGATCGCTGTCATGATCGTCGGGCTGACGATGACCGAAGCGGAGCTGTGAACATGACGGATGCGACGTGCACGAATTGTGGAATGGTCCTGCCTTCGGCAACGGTGCTCTACGACGAGCAAGGCAACGTCCGATGCCAGCGCTGCCTGATGGCCGCGCAAACCAGCGACAGCCAGAAGAAGGTTGCGCTCAAGGTGAAGGGCATCGCGTACGGCGGTCCCGTCATCGCCCTCGTCGCGCTCGTCTACAATCCGGTCTTCATCATGTCGATCGCGGCGATCGCCAACGGGCTCTACGTGCTGCGCAACGTGAAGGATCCGGCGACCGCGAAGCACCTCGAAGGATCGATCGAGAAGATCAAGGTGGTCGCGATTGTTGGCATGGTGCTGGGGGGCGCCTCAGGCCTCCTGCACCTGGTGATGTCGGCGGCGGGCTAGACATGCTGCGCGCCGGCGTCGTGCAGGTGCGGCTCGAGGTGGTGCGCTGACGACGAATCCGTACGCGCCGCCCGACGCCGACGTGGCGAGCGGAGGGCCGGGCTCGCGAACGCGATCCATCGCGCGCCGCATCTCCTACCTGCTCGCCGCCGTGGGTTTCATCGGCTACTGGGGCGTTAGCGGCCGCCGGCGCGGCGAGACTAGAGGCGCTTGCCGCCCTTGACCTTCAGGATCGGGCCGGTCATCGCGATCCCCATCGCGCCCTTGTCGACGGCGCCGTCGATCTCGACGCGCGCGCCGTCTGCTTCGATTCCGCCCGTCTGGCCCTCCAGCACGTAGGTCGTGCCGTCCTCCGCCTCCAGCTGCCAGTGCCCGCCTTCGAGGTCGCTGTGACGAACTGTTCCGCGAAACTTTGCCATGCCGAAAGTATAGCGCCGCGCTGGCTAACGGCGATTGGCCGGACGAAGTTCTTCGGGCTGGCCGAGCGCGATGGGAATTGGCTCGAACCAGACCTGGGTGTCGCGTCGCCGCGCCAGGTAGGCATCGACCTTCAGCGTTGGCTGCGTCTGGCGGACGCGCGTCGCGGCCCGCTTGACGTCCTCGAGCTGCCGCGCCGCGAACTCCTCGGGCTTGACCTTCAGCCATTCGAGATAGAACGCGCAGCCTTCGTGCTGGATCATGATCAGCCGCTCCAGCTTGTGGACGTGGCAGAGGAAATCCAGCTGCCGTTCGGCGCTGTGGCTTTCCCAGAAGACCGAAAGCGCGCCCGACAGGCAGGCCGGTCCACCCGGCACCGCCAGCCGGTCGTAGCGCGGCAGCCCCAGCCCCTGGTGCAGGAACTCGTCCATCTGCTCGCCGAAGCGGCCGTCGCTGCAGTAGATGCTGGCGGCGCGGATACGCGCCTGGTCCCACCCGATCGTGCTGGTGAAGCCCCGCGCGTCGGTCGCGCGCGAACCCCCGCCGCCGCCCCCCGACGCGGGCTCGGATTCCAGCGGCTGCAGTTGTTGGGAACGTCTTCGGTGGGGCATGGTTTTGCGCTCAGTAGTTTGGTCCGTTGCCGACCTTAGTGTCCAGCGTCAGGGGAACCTCGTACGGCGTCGAACCATACAGGTAACGGTACCTGGCATAAATAGTCGTGACGCGCTTGACGTATTCGCGCGTCTGCGGAAAGGCGATCAGCTCGACGAATTCGTCGGTGGGGTACTTCGCGTTCTGCACGCACCAGCGCCCCATCATGCGCGGCCCGCCGTTGTATGCGCCCGCGGTCAGCTGCAGCTCGTGGCCGAACTTCCCGTAAAGCTGCCCGATGTATTGCGCGCCGAGGTGGATGTTGATCTCCGGATCGTAAAGCTGGTCGGCGAAGAACGGCTCGCCGAGCCCGGCCGCGACCTGCGTGCTGGTCGGCGGGATCATCTGCAAGAGGCCGCGCGCGTCGGCGTACGAAACGTCGTGCGGATCGAAGCCCGATTCCTTGCGCATGATCGCGTAAAGGAAAAGCTCCGGGTTGTTGGCGGCGGGGCCGTACTTCTCGACCAGCGGCTGGTACGCGCGCGGGTAGGCCGCTTCCCACATCGCGCGCGTGCCCTCGTCGTGCAGCGGATCGTTGCCCAGCGCGCCCGCGCCGCGCGATTCCCCCAGGCGGTAGACGCGGCGGTAGTTGCTGGCGCGCTTGTACAGATCGATCAGCCAGGGCAGGGCCTTGTCGCCGCCCAGGTGCTTCAGGATCTCCTTCTCGTTGCGCTCCAGTTCCTCGCCGGCTTCCGCGGTCAGGCCCGCCTCGATCAGCTCGGTGGCGCGCGCGACCGACGGTTCGCGCAGCGGTTTCGTCGGCGCTTCGACGGCGATCTTCTTGGTCGGCAGCGTGAGCGCTTCAGGGTGCCCGGCTTGCTTGAGGCGGGCGCGCGCGAGCAGCCCGTAGAACGAGAACGGCTTGCCAGCGAGCTCGCGGTACAGGACCTCCGCGTCCGCCTGCTTTCCCGCCTTCTCCTTCAGGCGCGCGTGCCAGTACTTCACGCGCCCCGCGATCTCGTCAGAGGCGATGCCCGTCGGCGGCAGACGGCCGTAGCGATCGAAGCCGGCTGCCGCCTCGGCGGCGTTGCCCAGCAGGAAGTGCGCGAACGCCAGGCTCCAGGCCGCGTCGTCGGCGAACGCGCTGCTGCCGAAGTTCTTCAGCGTCGCCTCGAACGCCGGGATGCTCTCCTTGAAGCGGCCGCGGTTGTATTCCAGCCACCCCGACAGGTACTGCGCCTCGGGCGCGAAGCGCGAATGGGGGAACCGGGTGATCACCTTGGCGTAGCCCGCGATCGCCTCGTCGTCGCGGTCGACGCGCGACAGCGCGCGTGCGCCGTGGAACTGCGCCGACGCCGCCTTGTCGCCCGGCAGGTGATCGACCGCGCCCAGCAGCAACGCGCCCGCCGTCGGGTAGTCGCGCCGCATGTGGAACTTCGTCATGCCGGTCTGGTAGTCGCGCTCGGCGGCCAGCTCGGGGGGCAGCGTCGCCGGCAGCTTCGCGAGCTCGGCCAGCGCCTCGTCCCAGTGGCGGTCCTTCGACAGCGATTCGGCGCGCTTCAGTCGATCGGCGGGCGCCAGATCGGCGGCCGGCGGCGTCGCGGGCGTCCCCGGCGTCGTCGGCGTCGGGGTGACGGGCGTTGCTGGCGTCCCGGGCGTCGCCGGCGTGGGCGTCGCGCCCAGGCGCCGCAGCGCCTCGTCGGCCAGCGGATGCGCCGGGAAATCGCGGGCGATCGCCAGGAATTGCGTGCGCGCGCCGTCCTTGTTGCGCTCCGCGGTCTGTTCCGCGACGCGGAAGCGCGCCAGCGCGACGTCGCCGGTGCGCGCCGTTGCGGTCTTCGCCAGCTTCGCGTAGCTGGCCGCCGCCTTGGCGCGATCGCCCTCCATCCACAGGCAGTCGGCGATCCGGAACGGCGCCATCTGGGCGGGGCGCCCGCCCTTCGTGCGCGCCACCTTCTCGAAGTCCTCGCGCGCCGCCCGGTAGCTGCCGTCGTAGAACTCGCTCTCCGCGAGCACGAACAGCGCCCAGTCCTTGCTGCGCAGGTCCTTGGCGACGGCGCCGCGAAGGATCTGGGCGGCGCTGTGGTATTCGCCGGCGCGGTAGGCCGCGAACCCACGCCCGAGCTCGGCGACCGCGGGTGACGACGGCGCTGCGCCGGCGGGTTGTGCCGCGATGAGCGCGACCAGAAGCCCGATCACAGGAGAACCTTACACCACGCAACCGGTTGCGATGCTGTCCGATGACATCGCGTTTTCCGCCCGGTTGTTTCGGGCGCCAACGTGATAGAAGGAGCTAGCCATGGGAAGCGTGAACAAGGTCATTCTGGTCGGAAATCTGGGAGCGGATCCGGAGCTGAAGTACACACCGTCGAGCCGCCCTCTCTGCAACCTGCGGATCGCGACGACGGAGGTCTACAAGGACAAGTCAGGCGTGAAGCAGGAGAAGACGGAGTGGCACCGCGTGACGGTGTGGGGCGACACCGCGGAGAACTGCAACAAGTACCTCTCGAAAGGCCGGTCGGTTTACATCGAGGGCCGCCTGCAGACCCGGTCGTACGACAAGGACGGCCAGAAGCACTACGCCACGGACGTCGTGGCTGACCGCGTCGTCTTCCTGGGCGGCGGCGGCGAACGCGGCGGGGGCGGTGGCGGCGGGGGCGGTGGCGGCGGGGGCGGCGGGGGACGCCAAGGCAGCGGATCTTCACGGGATTCAGGGCCTCCTGACGACAACGACGCCGGCGCGCCCCCGTCTGACGACGATATTCCGTTCTAGCCGTCGTCTCGGACCGTTTCGGGGATGACCCCGCGGTCCAAAATCGGGCAGCCGCGCGCGGCGATTCTGGCCGCGTGTCAGCTCCAGCCTGTCTGTCGAAGTGCCGAGATCGACGATAGAATCCATGGTGGTGGTACGTCGGCTCGCCGCACTATCGGCCCTCCTGGTGCCGACCATTGCTCCGGCCTGGGTCGGGAGCCGTGGTGACGCAGTCCGCGAAGCCGAGCAAGGGTGGACCGCGGTCGTGACGCGAACGGCGATCGCCACCGACGACGTGGATGAGTCGGTGCCGCTCTGGTCGCCGGGCCACGGCGCGTTCACGAAGTTCAAACCGTCGGGCTCGCCGCGCGAGCTGCTGCTGTCGTTCGACGACGGTCCGGACCTGGTCGGGACGCCGACCATCCTGGCCGAGCTTGACCGGCGCGGTCTCAAGGCGATCTTCTTCGTGACCGGCTGGCGGCTGGTTGGGCAGCGGCCCGAGGACGTGGCGCGGCGCGATCTGGTGCGCAAGATTGCCGCGCACGGCCACCTGGTCGCGAACCACACGATGAACCACCACGATCTCTGCCAGAACCCCGAGGAACAAGCGTCGGAGATCGACTCCAGCACCGAGCTGATCGCCGAGACGACCGGCGTACGACCGCTGCTGTTCCGGTCGCCCTACGGCGCGTTCTGCAAGAGCCTGGAGGCGGCGCTGACCGCGCGCGGGCTGCCCGACATCGGATGGAACATCGATCCGCAGGACTGGAAGGTCGACGACGAGGAGGCGGTGTTCAACTACCTCACCGGCAAGGTCGACAAGCTGAAGGGGCGCGGCATCCTGTTGCTGCACGACACGCACGAGGGGTCGGTGCACGCGCTGCCGCGATTCCTCGACTGGCTGGCCCGCGAGAACGCGCGCGCGGTGCGCAATCACCGGCCGCCGGTCAACATCATCGACTACCGCGTGATGGTCCCGAAGCGACCGGTCACGGCCAGCGGCGTTCCCGAGCTGGTCGGCGCGCTCGTCGCGGACGCCAGCGGGTCGGTGGCACGCCACCTGCCCTGATCGCGGCGAAGCGCGGCTGAAACCATGTCCGGCTTCCTGATCAGAGACGTCGCGCCGGAGGACCTGGACGATTTTCAGAAGGCGGCGGTGCACCTCGATTCGGTGAACCTGCCGGACGATCGCGACGCGCTGGCGCAGATCATCGAACGGTCGCGACGGTCGTTCGCGGCGATCGCATCGGGCGCGGCCGAGCCGCCCGCCAAGGATCGCTGCCTGGTGTTCGTGGCGGCGGCGCTCGACGGCAGCGGCGTGGTCGGGACGTCGATGATCTTTCCCCAGCACGGCAGCCGAAAAGCGCCGCACGTGTACTTCGACGTGCTGGAGGAGGAGCGCTACAGCGAAACGCTGGACCGCCACTTCGCCCATCGCGTGCTGCGCATCGGCTACAACTACAAGGGCCTGACCGAGGTGGGCGGCCTGGTCGTGCGGCCCGAATTCCGGCGTCACCCGGACCGGCTGGGCCGGCTTTTGATCGCGGTGCGGTTTCTCTACATCGCGCGCCACCGGCCCGCGTTTCGCGACGAGGTCCTGTCCGAGCTGATGCCGCCGCTGGAGCCGGACGGCGCCAGCCTGCTCTGGGAATCGCTGGGCCGGAAGTTCACCGGCCTCACCTACCAGGAGGCCGACCGGCTCTCGCAGGACAACAAGGAGTTCATCCGTACGCTGTTCCCGCAGGATCCGCTCTACGTGTCGCTGCTGCCGCCCCACGTGCAGGAGCTGATCGGCAAGGTGGGACCCGAGACGAAGGCCGTCGAGAAGGTGCTGCGCGAGATCGGGTTCAGCTACGCCCACCGCATCGATCCGTTCGACGGCGGCCCGCACTTTCACGCGCGCACCGACGACATCACGCTGGTGCGCGCGACGAGAACGGCGCGCGTCGCGGACGAGCCGGCCGCGGCCGGGGCGTCCGCCGTCCCGGTGATCGTGGCGCGCGAGCGGGCCGAGGCGCCATATTTCGCGGCGGCGCGCACGGCCGTGCCGGAGCAGGGTCTGCCGCAGCCGGGCGCGGCGGGGGACGTCGCCACGCTGGCGCTGGCGGCCGACGTACGCGATGCATTGCGGGTCGCGCCCGGCGACGAGATCGCGTACCTTCGTCTGACCCGGGACCCTCAAAGGGTCCCGGACCCCGCGCGATGGGGCTCCGGCGGCTAACCCGCCTGCGCCCCGACGCGATCCAGTTCTTCATATGCCCACCACCGTTTTCATCGTCGACGACGAGAAGAACATCCGCCGCACCGTGCGCATGGTGCTGGAGGGCGAGGGCTACGCCGTCGAGGAGGCGTCCAGCGGCGAGGAGGCGCTGGCGCGCATCGCGGAGATCGGCGCCGAGGTCGTCCTGCTGGACGTGCAGCTGCCGGGAATGTCGGGCCTGGAGACGATCGAGCGCATCGCCAAGCTGAAGAACCTCGAATCGGCGCCCACGATCATCATGATCTCGGGGCACGCCACGCTGGCGGACGCGGTCCGCGCGACCAAGGCCGGCGCCTACGACCTGATCGAGAAGCCGCTGGATCGCGAGCGGTTGATGGTCGCGCTGCGCAACGCGGTCGAGCGGCGCTCGATGGAGCGCCAGGTGCACGACCTGCGCGCGATGACCGACGAGCGCTTCGAGATGGTGGGCAAGAGCGCGCCCATGGCGGCGTTGTTCGCGCAGATCGCGAAGGTCGCGCCGACGCGCACGCGCATCTTGATCACGGGCGAGTCGGGGACCGGGAAGGAGCTGATCGCGCGCGCCATCCATCGCGCCAGCGCGCTGGCCGACAAGCCGTTCGTCAAGGTCAACTGCGCGGCGATCCCGCCCGAGCTGATCGAATCCGAGCTGTTCGGGCACGAGCGCGGCGCGTTCACGGGGGCGACGGCGCGCAAGCGCGGTCTGTTCGAGATCGCCGACGGCGGCACCATCTTCCTCGATGAGATCGGCGACATGATCGCCTCCGCGCAGGCGAAGGTGCTGCGCGTGCTGCAGTCGGGCGAGTTCACGCGCGTCGGCGGCGAGCAAGCGCTGAAGGTGGACGTGCGCGTCGTCGCCGCCACCAACCGTGACCTGCAGGCGGCGGTCGCGGCCAACGCCTTCCGCGAGGATCTCTACTTCCGCCTCAATGTCGTGCCGCTGCGCGCGCCGCCGCTGCGCGAACGGGCGGACGACGTGCCGCTGCTGTCGCGTTCGTTCGTCGAGCTCGCGTCGCGCGAGAACGGGATGAAGGCGAAGCCGATCTCCGATGCGGCGCTGTCGATGCTGGCCAGTTACCCGTGGCCCGGGAACGTCCGCGAGCTGCGCAACGTCATCGAACGGCTGGTGATCCTGTCGGAGGAGAGCATCGACGTCGGCGATCTGCCGGAGGAGATCGTCGCCGAGGTGGCGCGCAGCAAGCGTGAGGCGAGCGTGGCCGCCAGCGAGCTGCCCCGGGTCGAGCTGCCCGCCGAGGCGCGCGCCTTGCCGTTGCGCGAGTTCCGCGACCACATGGAACGCGAGTACATCCGCATCAAGCTCGACGAGAACGGCTGGAACATCTCGCGCACCGCGACGCTGCTGGGGATCGAGCGCACCAACCTGCACAAGAAGATGCGGGCGCTGGGCCTGTCACGCGACAGCCAGGGCCACGGATCGGGCCCTGGCCCCGGGTAACCGCCGTGAACCGCACGCTGCTCACGGTCGCCGGAATGCTCGGGTTGACGGCCGTGATGCTGGGGGCGTTCGGCGCCCACGGCCTGCGCGAGCGCCTGGGCACGCTGATCGAGGTCTACCGGACCGGCGTGCTCTATCACCTGGTGCACGCGCTGGCGGTGCTGGCGGTGGCGCTGGCCGCCGATCGCCTGCGCCGTCCCCGCCTGATCGTGGGGCTGTTCGGCGGGGGCGTGGCGATCTTCTCGGGCACGCTCTACCTACTGGCGATCACGGGCATGACCTGGCTGGGCGCGATCACGCCGATCGGCGGCATCCTGCTGATGGCCGGCTGGGCGGCCCTGATCGCCGAAGGGTTCTCTAGAACGGGACCCTGAGAGGGTCCCGAACCCCCCGCGACGGGCTCGCAGGGGCGAAGCCCACGCTTGCCCACGTGATCGGTCGCGCGTCTACCTGAGGAACCGCCACACCAGGGCCGCGGTCCCCACCAGCATGCAGGTGACCAGGCCGAGGCCGGTCAGCAGCTTGCGGTGGTCGTAGTGGCCGCGCGCCTGCTCGATCGCGGCGAGCTGGGCGCCGCGGTCGACGATGGTCTCGCTGAGGCGATCGATGTTCTGGTAGCCGGACAGCAGCGCCGCGTGTGGCGGGCGAACGTCGGCGGCGACCCGCCCCAGCTGCGCGGTCAGGTCCGAGATCTCGCGTTCGGCGTCCACGCGATCGCGCATCCGGCCGGCGATGCTGGCGGCCATCGCGGACGCCGCCTGGCGCCGACTGGCGACGCTCTGATCGAGCTTCGCCTTGGCTGTCGCCGCGGACTCGCGCAGCGTGGCGGCCTTGGCGCGGAGATCCGCGAGCTGCGCGTCCAGCCGTGCCAGGTTCTCTTCCAGCGCACGCTGTTCGGCGGCGAGGCCCTCGCTGTCGTGCGCCAGCTGGGCGGATCGCGCGTCGCCGGTCGTTCCCAGCGCCTCGCGCTCCAGCCGGGCGCGTTCGTCCTTGACGCGCGAAAGACGCGCGCCGGTGGTCCGGCGGTCGGCGGTGGCTGCGCGCAGGATCTGTTCCGACTCGCGGCTCGCGTTGTCGCCCGCGGTCCATTCGGCCTCGGCGGCGGCCTGCTGGTTCGCCAGGCGGGTCGCCTCGTTCTGCTGCAGCGACTCCGAGGTCGCCGCGTCCGCGGCGGCCGCCTCGCGTTTCGCGTGCGCGCGTCCGATCGCCTCCAGCAGCCCCGTCAGCTCCGCGTGCTGGATCCCTTCGCGCAGCACGATCTGGCCCAGCTCGTTCAGCGCCCCCGCCAGCAGCGCCTCGGCGCCCGCCCGCTCCTCCGTCAGGCGGCGCCGCCGCTCGCCCGCGTCCAGCTTGCCCCGCAGGTAGACGTAGATGTACCCGATCGACTCGCCCAGCCAGCGGACGCGAGAGGGCGGCGCGGCGGGCGATGCCGCCTCGAGACCGGATGACGACAGCGCCGCCAGGTTCCTGTCGGAAAGAAGGCGCGCCCCCGAGACGGTCGCCCGCCCGGTCGTTGACACCGGATGTGGCGTCGCCATGATGGTCCGCGAGTACCCGGTCGGGTCGCTGGCGAGGCGCTCGGCCGCGAGCCCGCCGTCGGTGCGGGGCAGCTTGCGGCCGCATTGCGAACAATACGCCAGGTGGTCGGCGTTTTCGTGCGCGCAGTGGTGGCAGGAGCGCATCGCGGTGGTCAGTTTACTTTATCCGTGGTACCGATCGCGTGGGTACGCACATGAACGCCGCCGCCAAAACGAGCTGCCAGCTCATCGAAAAGACCCTCCGCAAGAGCCCTGCGTTCAAGAAGGTCGACGAAGGCCTTTACGTCGTCAAACAGGGTTCATCGATCGTGATGATTAACGTGATCGCATGGAACCCCGACCGCGCGGTCGTACGCTGTGTGGCCCAGCTCGTCAAGGGTGTGACGATGGAGGTCCCGCTGGCCCTCCAGCTGCTGGAGATGAACGCCTTGCTGCGCTTCGGGGCGTTCGCCTACGTGCCGGCCGGGGACGTCATCATCTTCTCGCACACCCTGCTGGGCGGGGCGACGCTGGACGCCGAGGAGCTGAACACGACGATCCGGGACGTGGCGATCATCGCCGACGAGTACGACGACCGCATCGCGGCCCGCTACGGCGGCCAGACCATGCAGGAGCTGCTGGAAGAGAGCGTCATCGACCACTTCCGCACCGCGCACGGCCGGGACCACTTCAAGTCCTGAACGGCGGCGCACCATGACGGGCGCCAAGAGCAACATCCTGGAGGCGATCGGGCGAACGCCGATCGTGAAGCTGCAGAAGGTCGCCCGCCACGTCAGCGCGGAGATCTTCGTGAAGTGCGAGTACCTGAACCCGGGCGGTTCCATGAAGGACCGGGTGGCGCGCAACATCGTGGAGGACGCCGAGCGTCGCGGCCTGCTCGGGCCGGGCGGAACGATCGTCGAGGCGACCAGCGGCAACACGGGAATGGGGCTGGCGCTGGTCGCGGCGCTGCGCGGCTACGCCTGCGTGTTCGTGATGCCCGACAAGATGTCGCAGGAGAAGGTGGCGGGCTTGCGCGCGTTCGGCGCGCGCGTCGTCATCTGCCCGACCGCCGTCGAGCCGGATGATCCGCGCAGCTACTACCAGACGGCCAAGCGGATCGTGCAGGAGACGCCCGGCGCGTTCTACGCGAACCAGTACCACAACCAGGCCAACCCGGAGGCGCACTACCTGTCGACGGCGCCCGAGATCTGGGAGCAGACCGCGGGCGAGGTGGACGTGTTCGTCGCCGGAATGGGGACGGGTGGAACGATCTCGGGCTGCGGCCGCTACTTCAAGGAGAAGAAGCCCGGGTTCCGGTTGGTGGGCGTCGATCCGATCGGGTCGCTTTACTACGAGTACATCAAGACGGGGCGGATGACGCGTCCGTTCGCCTACTACGTCGAAGGGATCGGCGAGGACTTCCTGCCCAGCACGATGAATCTGAAGCTGGTCGACGAGATCGTACGCGTCGATGACAAGGAATGCTTCCTGATGACGCGCGAGCTGGTGCGCCAGGAGGGGCTGTTCGTGGGCGGCAGCTCGGGCGCGGCGGTCGCGGGCGCCATCAAGTACGCCGAGGCGACCAAGCGCAAGGAGAACATCCTGGTGCTGCTGCCCGACGGGGCGTCCAAGTACCTGTCGAAGATCTTCGACGACAAGTGGATGCGCGAGAATGGATTCCTCGACGAGCCCGATCCGCTGGGGACGGTCGTCGAGCTGCTGCGTTCGAAGAAGCAGCGCCCGCTGATCACCGCGCGCAAGGGCCAGGCCGTACGCGACGTCATCGCGCTGATGCGCGATAACGGCGTGTCGCAGATGCCGGTGCTGGCGGCGGACGGTTCGCGGCTGGTCGGGATCGTCGCCGAGGGCGACCTGCTGGATCACCTGGTGAAAGGGGAGGGCGGCCTCGACACGTCGATCGACGACCTGATCGAGTCCGACTACGCGACGGTGTCGCCGGCCACGCGCATTCACCTGCTGCGCAACATCCTGAACGACGCCAAGATCGTCGTCGTCGAGGAACGTGACGCGATCGTCGGTGTGATCACGAAGATCGATCTCATCGAGTACCTGGCCGAGCGCAGAGCGCGATGAAGCGCGCAAAGCGTTCGAGGAAGCGGTCGTCCGCGGGCCCTCGGTTCGAGACCGCCGCCATTCACGCCGGGCAGCACCCCGAGCCGGTGACGGGGGCGGTGATGACGCCGGTCTTCCTGACCTCGACGTTCGCGCAGAAGGCGCCCGGGGAGCACACCGGCTTCGAGTACTCGCGCACGCAGAACCCGACCCGGTTCGCGCTGGAGGCGAACCTGGCCGCGCTGGAGGGCGGCGCCTGGGGACTCGCCTTCAACGCGGGCGTCGCGGCCTCGGCGGCGGTGCTGTCGCTGCTGGACGCGGGCGATCATGTGGTCGCGGGCGACGATCTTTACGGCGGCTCTTACCGGCTGTTCGAGAAGGTGTACCGGCGGCTGGGCGTGCGCTTCAGTTACGTCGACGCGCGCGATCCGAAGGCCGTCGCCGCCGCCATCCAGCCCAGCACGCAGCTTTGCTGGCTGGAGACGCCGACCAATCCCCTGTTGCGCCTGGCCGACATCAGCGCCATCGCCGCTGTCTGCGCGCCGCGCCGCGTGCGCCTGTGCGTCGACAACACTTTCATGACGCCGTACTTCCAGCGCCCGCTGGATCTGGGCGCGGACCTGGTCGTCCACTCGACGACGAAGTACCTGAACGGCCACTCCGACGTCGTCGGGGGCGCCGTCATCGGCCGCGATCCGGAGCTGCGCGCCCGGCTGGCGTTCCTCCAGAATTCGATGGGAGGCAGCCAGCCGGCGTTCGACAGTTTTCTGGTGCTGCGCGGGACCAAGACGCTGGCCGTGCGCATGCAGCGGCACGAGGCCAACGCTCTGGCGGTCGCGCGCTGGCTGGAGTCACGCCGTGACGTCGCGTGGGTGCTGTACCCGGGATTGCGGTCGCATCCGCAGCACGCGCTCGCGCGCCGCCAGATGTCCGGCTTTGGCGGCATGGTCAGCTTCGCGTTCCACGGCGGCAGCGGGGCGCTGGCGCGCGCGCGGAAGTTCCTGTCGGCGTTGCGCGTGTTCACCTGCGCGGAATCGCTGGGCGGCGTCGAATCGCTGGCCGAGCACCCGGCGATCATGACGCACGCGTCGATTCCGCCCGAGCGGCGGAAGGCGCTGGGCATCGACGACGGTTTGGTGCGCCTGTCCGTCGGCATCGAGCACGCCGACGACCTGATCGCCGATCTAGAACAAGCCCTGCGCGCCAGCCGTCACTAAATCGGGAGGGGAGGGTGGGGGCCCCCACCCTTTCCCCTCCCGAACCCTCCCGCGATGGTAGGCGCCGAGCAAAGCTCGGCGGCTCCCCACCCGTCACTGACACATCATCTCGCGCGACGCGCACACCCAGCGATCGTTGCCCGCGCCCCGGCTGGTGCAGACGCAGCTGAAATGCATCATGTTCACGCACGCGGTTTGACAGATCGTTTCCGTGTTGCTGTCGCAGTCGACGTTGCCGCCGCGTACATTGTCCGGACAGACGGTGACCGTCGGGCCGCCGTCGCCGGTGCCACCGTCCGCCTGGCAGGGGATGCGCACGCACGCGTACTCGGGCGCGGTGGATCCGGGAGGATCCACGCACGTGCAGAACGTCGCCATCGGCTGTCCCCCGCCGGTGCATTCCGTCTGGCAGGTATCACCCGAGTTGGTGCAGGACGCACCCTGCATGCAGATGGGCGCGCCGCCACCGGCTCCGCCGCGGCCGCCGACCGCGCCGCCCACGCCGCCCGTACCCGCGCTGCCGCCACCTGTGCCCGCGCCGCCGCCGGCGGTGCCCCCCGTCCCGCCGCGACCGCCGACCGCACCGCCGGTGCCCGCGCTGCC
>JADMIO010980260.1_pt1 | contig 22561 bp, 19 predicted proteins | sample 8958161 | NCBI WGS metagenome assembly JADMIO01 (sample SAMN16585339, study PRJNA669376) | soil metagenome | isolation source: Crop rotation soil | place: USA: Cullars Rotation, Alabama | collected 2011 | reverse complement strand
GCGACAACTTGTCCACGTGGAATTCTAAGCTTAGGATCCCAATGTGCTGGAAAGATCAGGAAAGTGGCGTACTATCTGGACTTTTGCAAAGTTGGCTTCTCGATGCCATAGCTGTTGAATCTTGTACACTATCTCGGGCGAGAATTGGTCAACGGTGTTTTGGAGTCTGCCATGGCTGGCATTGTTGAATTCCCCCAGGTGGTTCAGGAAGCCTTGCGCACCTACGGTGATCTGTTGCCCAACGAACCCCAACGGCGTCACTTCGCTGAGTACCTCACCGGTTTGTTCGTCGCCGAGCGCAAGAACGTCTGTGGCATCAACCGGGAATTCGCTCAGACCACCGACCAATCCTGCCTGAACCGCTTCCTCACCGACGCCACCTGGGACGCCCAACAACTCAACCAACGCCGCCTCGACGCGCTCCAACAAGAGCCATCGACCCGGTATTGCGAACACGGCATCATCCCCATCGACAACACGTTGATCGACCACCACGGCGAATACATCCAGGATGCCGGCTGGTTCTGGGACCACGCCGAGGAGCGCTACAAGATCGCCCACGATTACCTGATCGTGAATTACGTCTGCCCCAACGGCAAGCATTACCCCTTGGACTTCCGCCGCTCCCAGAAGGCCGACTTGTGCGACTGCCTGGAGGAACCGTTCAAGGACCACACCGTCCTGTGCCAGGAGCTCATCGACTGGGTCTGCGCCCGAAACATCCCGGGCACCTTCGCCTTCGACAGTTACTTCACCAACGCACCGATCCTGAACCACATCCACGGCAAGCAGTTAGCGAACGGCCAACCCCGTGGCTATGTCGGCGCGCTCAAGTTCAACCGCAAGTTAGAATACCAGGGGCGGTTGCTCAAGGCCGACGCCCTGGCAGCCACCATCCCTCCGGAGGTGCGCAAGCCGTTGCGGGAAGGCGACCGGCAGCAGTGGTATTTCACCTGCACGTTGCGCCTGCCGGACGTGCGGCATAAAGTACGCCTCGTGATCATTTGGCACCACCGGGAGGACGCCGCGCCGCGGATCATGCTGGTGACCAACCGAACTACGTGGGAAGTCAGTCGAGTGGTGCGGGGCTACCGGCATCGCTGGACAGGCACCGAGACCTTTCATCGGGATGGCAAGCAGCAGTTGGGCATGGGGGACTGTCAGTTGCGTGATAGCGAGGGCCAGACCCGGCACATGCACCTCGTCATGCTGGCGTACAGTCTCCTGGTGAAACAATTGCGGCAGAGCCATGCGTATGAATGGGCCTTCGAGAAGCTGACGACCATCGGCCAAGCCTGTCGAGCGATCAGACGGGAAACCCTGCGCAAAACCCTGACCTGGGCCATGGAACACGCCACGAAATTCCAGTGGAGTGCTAAACGGATCGTGGCTCATCTGGGCCTCATTTAAGAACGATCATAGGTTTCAAATAAACCACAGGTTTCTAACTTTGCAAAAGTCCAGTACTATCTCTGGAAACCCCGCCACCCCCAAGTTACCATCCTCCCCATCTCAGTCGAAATCTTCGGTACAGGAAGCGATCCCGTAATAATCGGCACGGGGAACCTGGCGATGGCACGGACCGTGGCGGCCCCGCCGGTCCGCCGTGTCTGGTTCGCGCGATTGTCGGGGGGCAGCATTCCGACTGCATCCGCCGCAAACGCTGCGACGAAGGGAGCGGCGGACTCCGGCATTTTTACTTTCTTTCACATTTTTCACAGGGGGTTGGAAGGATGCGGCGCATGAATTCCCGGAAAACGGCCCTGGCAGTCGAGCGGCTTGAGGACCGCTGTGTGCTGGCCGGCAACGTCACGTCGGGGGTGGTCGCCGGTGTGTTGACGGTCGCCGGCGACGGCCAGGACAACGGCATCAGCCTGATTCAAACGGGGCCGGGCACCGTGGAGGTGCGCGGCGACCCGGGGACCACGGTGAACGGCGGCACGGCGGCGTTTGTGGCCTCCGGGTTCCAGAACGTGGACATCAATCTGAAGGCCGGCAACGACTCGGCGGCCCTGGCGCTGGTCGTGCCAGGCGACCTGCACGTCCACCTGGGGCAGGGGGACGACGTTCTGACGTTCGGCGGCTTTTTCGACCCCCCGACGGGGCTGAATTTGCCCGACCCGTCCATCTCCGTGGATGTGCAGGGGAGCCTGGCCATCGAGGCCAACGACGGTGCCGATTTCGTGGGCCTGTTCGACTCCCGCGTGGCCGGGACGGGCACCATCCTGATGGGCGGTGGCGACGATAACCTGTTGGCGGTCAACACAATCCTCCTGGGCAATACCTTGTTCCGAAGTGGGGATGGCATCGAGTCGGTGACCATTGACACCTGTTCGTTCGGGGGCACGACGGCGGTCGAAGGCGGCGCCGGCGACGACAATGTGAGCGTGTTCAATTCCAACTTCACCGGCGACGTGACCCTGCGCGGCGGACTGGGACTGGATACGCTGTCCAACGCGGGCAACACGTTCAATGGTGCCCTGGACGTTCGAGGGTTTGAGACCGTCTTGTGAGGTCAGGAAGAAAGCTCACGCAAAGGCGCAAAGAGGAGGCGCAAGGAGTCGAGATGACCCCCTTGCGCCTCCTCTTTGCGCTTTTGCGTCTTTGCGTGAGCTTTCTTCCTGGAGGTCTACTGCTTTCCTTCGCCCAGGCGCCGCAATGAATCCGCGGCGGCATCACGCAGCCAGGACACCGGCACGTCCTTGACCAGCGCCGTCAGCGCCTGCCGTCCCTCGGGGGCGCTCATCAACTCCAACGTCTCCAGCACACGACCGACCCGCAACAGGTCCGGTGGGGGGGAGCCTTTCGTGGCCTCCTCCAGCAACTTCTCCAGACGCCGTTGGGCCTCCAGGCCCTGCTTCACTTCCAGCGCCTTGCGCAGCGACGGCACGATCAACCGGCCCAGGTTCCGCAGTGCCTTGTTGGCCTGCTCGCGCACGGTGAATGTCTTGCTGTCGAGGTCGGCGATCAACTTCGCCACGCGCTTCGGGTCGTCGTTGAAGGTGTCCTTCGAGACGACTTCCTTCAACCGGTCCTGGAGAAGTGCCGCGGACTCGGAACGGCCCGCGAGCAGCCGCACTGCCCGGTACGCCGCGGCACTGTCCTCGCCGGCGAGTGCCTCCCACAGTGCCTCCGTCTTCGGCTCTTCCTTCGCCGGCTCGACCCGGGATAGCCGGTCCAGCGCCGCCTTCGCCTGGACCGTCTGCACCGCCTCGGGCGCGCCGCCGGCCAGTTCCTCCAGCAACTTGCGCGACTCGGCGTCGCCGATCCGCTCCAGCACACGCAGGGCCCGCAGCCCCCGCACCTGTTCCGCCGACGCGCTTTGGTTTTCCAACTCCATGAGCAGACGCCGCGCCATGTCGTCGTAAATGCCGCGCTCCTGCAACTTGCGCAGGGGCGTGATGGCCCCGGGGCCGATCTTGCGCAGCTCCAGCACCGCCCGCTTCCGCTTGTTGTAATCGCCCTTGAGCATGTCCTGGATCAGGTGTTCAATTTTTTCCGAGTCCCCCTTGGCCACCGGCGCCAGCTTCTTGCCCAGGTACGGGACCGTCTGCTTCGGGGCCGCGGCGAGCAGCTGCTGGCAGGCGAACAGGTCGAGCGCGTCGTCGTCGCGCAGCACGTCCCAGAGGGCGTCCAGGGCCGCGTTGCCCAGCGGGCCGGCCTTCGGTTGCCAGCCCAGGCCGAGGTCGGCGCGCCAGGCGAACAGCTGGCTGTCCAGGCCGTAGGACAGGATCCGCTTGCCGTCGGGCGTCCAGCACAGGGCGGAGACCGGGCCCCCGTGGCCGGGCAGCGGCGTCAGTTCGCGGCCGGTGCGCAGGTCGAAGCGGCGCACCGCCCCGTCCGGGCAGCCGACCGCCAGCGCCCGCCCGTCCGGCGCGAAGGCCAAACTGCCAAACGTGGCCGGCATGCCCTGGCGCTGCACCGACCGCCCCTCCTGGGTCGTGGTGAAGGCGATTTCGCCGCGGACCTTGCTCGTCGCCAGCTCGACCAGGATGACGCGGCCCTGGACCAGCACGGCCAGGGTGCGGCCGTCCGGCGCGTAGGCCAGCGCCTGGTACGGGCCGGTGTTGTTGCCACGCATGTTCGGGTCCATCTGCACCAGGCCGGCGATCTGGCCGACCTCGTCGCCGCTGGCAATGTCCCAGAAGACGACGTTGAGCGGCTGGTTGCGCCGCCCCCAGCCCGCGCCCAGGGCGAGCGTCTTGCCGTCGGGCGACACCGCCAGCGCGGTGAACGGCGTGTCGTTCACGTCCTCGTCCAGGCTCCGCAGGCGCTCGCGCTTGGCGAGGTTCCAGACGCTGACGGGGAAGCCCTCGCGGTAGCCGCCCCAGCTGGACGTGAAGAATTGCTTGCCGTCGCGCGTGAACGCCAGGGCCAGCGCCTCGTTCTGGGTGAGGTTGGTGAACTGGCTCACCACGCGGTGGGCCTTCACGTCCCACAGCACCGGCCCCTGGTAATTGGTGCCCGCCAGGAGGTACTTGCCGTCCGGCGAGAAGGCGGCCATGGCCATGCGGTAGTCGTAATAGCCCTTGTTGCGCTCGTCGAGCAACGACCGTTTTTCCGCCTGGCGCACCGGCGCCGGCATCAGGCCCTCGAGCGGCCCGCCCTCGGACCCGCCGGGCGTCTGCTGGACGCCCAGGAGCAGGAGCGAGCATGTCACCCACGTTGACGTAGCCATGAGGAGATCTCCGGGGAGCAGGGACTGGACCGGTTCATCCCACGACCGCCGCATTTTCCGGGTGGGGCAAGAGCGGTCTCACGGGATTGGTTGGAGTATGGGCAGGCTTTCTCCACCTGTCAAGTTCCTGGTGCCCCTGGCCACCGACCCGTTTGTATGCGCCCGGCGGATCACGTCCTTGACGAGTTGAGGTGCGCCGCGTAACGGCATCGTTGATCCCCGTGCAACACGGGAGGGGGTGAGCGTGAGACCCCTGGGCCACCGACTTTACCTGGCGGCGAAAGCCAAAGGGGACAAGAGCATGGTCGGAAAGGCAGGCTCCGTTGAAACCCGCAAGACGGAGGCCGGCCGAGGCCCGGATGGCATGGTGAAGGCTACACTGCTTGAAACCCAGTGCCCGAACCGAAACGTCACGGACCGGATACCGCGGGGACACATCCGGGGTTTCCGAGAACCCGGCCTGTACTCAATGGGTCGGCAAACGAGTCGAGGACCTACGGGCCGAACTCCGACACGCTCCCGGGAACGAGGCCGCCTCTAGCGGTCTGTAAAGGGCACGAACGGGTCACCTGCACCATCCTACACGTCAACGATGAACGGAACGTGGGATCGCCTACCGGGGGAGACCCCCAGGGCGACGGAGGCCCCGTAGTAGTCCGAGGCCGGGAAAGCCGGCCACATGGCGAAGGGGGCCAGGTGAGTCGGATGTCCTGATGCCGAGGTATGCGTAATGCAAAACGCCGACGCCATCCTGGACATCTATCGGAAGCGAGGGGCCAGAAGGCTCCCTCTGGAACGTGTTTACCGACATCTGTTCGACCCCGAACTCTTCCTCCGCGCTTACGGCAAAATCTACCGCAACACCGGGGCGATGACGAGAGGGGCTACCGAGGAGACGGTGGACGGTACGTGTCTCCGGAAGATCCACAACGTCATCGAACTCCTCAAGTTCGAGCGTTACGAATGGACACCGGTTCGCCGTGCGGAAATCCCCAAGGCGAACGGTAAAACACGGCCGCTTGGCATCCCGACTTGGAGCGACAAACTCCTTCAGGAGGTTTTGCGGTCTTTGCTGGAACCGTACTACGAACAGCAGTTCAGCGACCACTCCCACGGCTTCCGGCCCAACCGGGGGTGCCATTCGGCCCTTCGGGAAATCCACAGCCGGTGGACGGGAACGGTCTGGTTCATCGAGGGTGACATCAAGGGATGCTTCGACAACATCGATCACTCGATCCTGTTGGACATCATCCGGCGAGACATCCACGACGGCCGACTCGTGGCGCTGATCGAGGACCTGTTGAAGGCCGGGTATCTGGAAAGCTGGCAGTATCATGAGACTCTGAGCGGCACGCCGCAAGGGGGTATCATCAGCCCGCTGCTGGCCAATGTTTATCTGACCGAACTCGACCGGTTCGTCGAAGACACGCTGAAGCCCGCCTACTGGCGTGGCAAGGGCCGCAAGGCAAACCCGGAATACACACGCAACCGCAATCTGATCGACCGAGCGGAGGAACGTGGGGACGTGGATGAAGTCCTCCGGCTCAAACGCGAACGGCGACAGATCATGAGGGGCGCGCCCTGTGATCCGGACTACCGACGGCTCCGCTACGTCCGATACGCGGACGACTTCCTACTCGGTTTCGTTGGCCCCAGGAGCGAGGCAGAAGAGGTTCGCCAGCGGCTGGGCGACTACCTTGGGCAGCGGCTCAAGCTCACCCTGTCACCGGAGAAGACCCTCATCACGCATGCGACGGATGGCATGGCCAAGTTCCTGGGTTACGAGATCACGGTGACGAGGTGCGGAGACCTCCTCTCCGGGGACGGAAGACGACGCAACAATGGCAAGATCACCCTGCGCATGCCACGGACGGTCGTGCAGAAGTACCTGGACCGCCACGGCAGGAACGGGAAGATTATCCACAGGGTCGAACTGCTGCCGGAATCGGACTACACGATCATCCAGCGGTATCAGTCGGTCTTGCGGGGGATCTACAACTATTACTGCATGGCGATCAATGTCGGCACCCGGAAACGGATGTCGTACATTCGATGGGTGCTGGAAACGTCACTGACGAAGACGCTTGCCTGCAAACACCGGTGCAGGGTCTCCAGCATCTACCGCACGTACGGGGTGGAAATCCTTGGCCTCAAGGCGCTCCAGGTGACCATCCAGCGACCCGACAAGGATCCACTGATCGCCACGTTCGGCGGCTTCTCGTTCAAGAGAATTCCAGAAGGCATGGGAGTCGTGGACATCCCGACCCGAGCGATTTGGTTCAGAAGTCGTTCTGAGGTCGTGCAACGACTCGTCGCGGGCCGATGCGAGCTATGCGAGGCGAAGGGTGTACCGCTGGAGGTGCATCACATCCGCAAGCTGGCGGACATCGACCGACCGGGTCGGCGACCGAAGGCGCGCTGGGAGATAACCATGTCAGCCCGGAAACGGAAGACACTGGTAGTCTGCGAGAACTGTCACGACGCAATTCACGCAGGCCGTTATGACGGACCGGCGCTCTAATGGACTCACTGGAGAGCCGTGTGCGGTGAAAGTCGCAAGCACGGTTCGGAGGGGGGCGGTTGGAAAAGGGCTGGGAGACCAGTACCTCGCTGACCGCCTACCCTACTACCTTGCAGGGGTCGCCCGATCCTCTGGAGGTCTCCCATGTCCGATCCCGTTGTTGCTCCGACCGAAGCCCCCACGTCCCCGCGCTCCCGTGACGCCGTTCGGCAAACCTGGGCTGAGCGGCTCGCACGCTTCGCCGCCGCCGGCCTGACCACCGCCCAGTTCTGCGCCGCCGAGGGCGTCTCTGTCGCCTCCTTCTACCTCTGGAAGCGCCGCCTCGCCGCACAGGACCTCCCTGCCGGCCCAGAGCTTTCCCGTCCGGAAGCCGGCCCGCGCTTGCTGCCCGTGCGCCTCGCCGGCCAGACCCCGGCCATCGAGTTGGTCCTGCCCGGCGGCGCCGTCCTCCGCCTCGGCCCGGGCGCCGATGAGGCCACCCTCGGCTCCTTGCTCCGCTTGTTGGGAGTGCTGCCGTGCTGAGCTTCTCTCCCGCTGTTCAACTGTGGTACTGCCCCGATGCCGTCGACATGCGCCTGGGCTTCGACGGCCTGTTCGCCCTGGTGCGCAACCGCCTGCAGGCCGACCCCCTCTCGGGCCACCTCTTCATCTTCCGCAACAGGACCGCCGACCGCCTCAAGGTCCTCTACTGGGGCGGCCACGGCCTGTGCCTGTTCTGCCAGCGCCTGGAGGCCGGCCGCTACCACTTCCCCGAGGCGCCCGCCGACGGCAAGAGCGTCGCGTTGACCGCCGGCCAGTTCCAGATGATCCTCGACGGCATCGACCTGACCCGCGTCCGCCGCTTCAAGCGCTTCACGCCGCCGCGCTGAGTCGCCGCTACCCGGCAGCTGCGCCGGGGTTTCCAAAGGCATGGACGCCTCCTCCCCAACGCCGCAGGCCCCGCTCCCCGACGACGTGGCGGCGCTGCAAGCCCTGGTCCGCGACCTGCTCGCGGAAGTGGCTCGGCTGCGCGCCGAGAACGCGGAACTCAAGAGCAAGCTTGACCAGGCGCTGAAGCACCGCTTCGGCCGCCGCTCGGAGCGCCGCCGGCCCAAGCCCCAGGCGCGTGACGAGGACAAGCCCAGGCCGCGCCGCGACGACCACGGCCGCGCCGCCTTGCCCGAGCACCTCGAACGCCGTGAGGTGGTTCACGACCTGACCGAGGCGGAGAAGCTCTGCCCCTGCTGCGGCCGCTCGCGGGTGTGCATCGGGGAGCAGACCGCCGAGCAACTGGACCTGGAGCCGGCGCGCTTCTTCGTCCGGCGCACCGTCAAGAAGAGCTACGCCTGCCGGCACTGCGACCCGGCCCGTGTGCCGGCCGAGCAGCGCCTGCGGACGGCCGGGCCGGATCAAGTCGGGCCGCTGGCCAAGGGCTTGTGCGGCCCCGGGCTACTGGCCCACGTCCTCACCGCCAAGTTCGCCGATCACACTCCCCTGCACCGCCTGGCCGGGCAACTCGGCCGTTCCGGGGTCACCCTGGCGCGGTCCACGCTGGGCGACTGGCTGGCCGGGGCGGCGGCCTTGCTGGACCCGCTGTACCAACTGATGCACCAACGGCTGTTGCTGTCGCGGGTGATCCACGGCGACGACACGACGGTGAAGTTGCGCGTGGCGGGCGCGGACCGGACCCGCAAGGCGCACCTGTGGGTGGGCATCGGCGACGCCGACTACCCCTACGCCGTGTTCGACTTCACCGCCGATTACACGGCGGCGGGGCCGACCGCCTTTTTGGCGGGCTACCGGGGCTACCTGCAAGCCGACGCCCTGGCCCAGTACGAAGGGTTGTATGGCGACGACCGGGTCAAGCACGTCTGCTGCTGGGCGCACGCCCGCCGCAAGTTCGTGGCGGCGGCCGAAGGCGGCGAGGCGCGTGCCGAGGCGGCCCTGGAGCGCATCCGGCAGTTGTACGCCATCGAGCGCGACCTGCCGTTGTTGCTGCCGCCCGCGGACGAGGTGCAAAACCCGGAGCAGCGCCGGCAGCGCGAAGAGCAGCGCCGCCAGTTACGGCAACGGCAAGCCGAGCCGATCCTGGCCGAGTTGAAGCGCTGGTTGGACGAGGAGCGGCCGCGGGCGTTGCCCAGGTCGGCGCTGGGCCAGGCCATCGGGTATGCGTTGAACAACTGGGCGGCGCTGGCGCGCTACCTGGAGCAGGGCTACCTGGCGATCGACAACAACCTGAGCGAGCGGACGTTGCGGGCCATCGCCCTGGGCCGCAACAACTGGGGCGTGATCGGCAGTGAAGCCGGGGGTCAGACGGCGGCGGTGCTGTACACGCTGGTGGGGACGTGCAAGCACCTGGGCATCGACCCGTTTGGGTACCTGCGGGAGGCGCTGCCGGGGCTGTTCGCGTTGGGGGAGAAGCCAAAGGCAGAGCAATTGCTCGACTGGCTTCCGGATCGCTGGTTGCTCCGGCGCGGGCGGGAGTCCCCAGGAGGAGAGGCCCGGGCAGGTTGAGTAGGCACAGAGCAAAAGGGCGACGGCGTTCACCTGCGGATCACAGAGTTCCGCGGGTGGACGCCGTTTGCTTTTGCTCAAAAGCTACGTGATTCGCCAGGCGCGTACGGACAAGTCACCACCGTAGCCATGACGACATCATAGGAACTCGGCAAACTCGCAGCTGCGCTCCGCTGCCGGGTGAACGGTTACGCTGTCGGTATACGTCCTCCAGCACCAATCCTCTCACACTACGATCCTGGATGATGCCCAGGACTACGTCGGCAGTTCGCATCTCGCGTACCTCATAGTTCTGAGTATCGAAGAAACCTGTCCCCCTTCGCCATGTGACCGGCTTTCCCGGTCTCGGACTACTACGGGGACTCCGTTGCCCTGGGGGTCGCCCCCCGAGGGTCAATCTCGTGCTGCATCGACTCGACACGTTCTAGCGTGGTTTAGGTTGTCCACTCATCCCTACGCTCAGGCTCATTGCTTGATGTCGCACCTGTGGGTTACGGTGTTCGCGTATGCGAAACGATTCGAGGCTTCAACTTGACCTCTTCCGTCAGGTGCCACCACTTTATCCAGCGTTGTGGCGGGCCGTCTTATGGACCAACCGGGATTGGACTTCAAGCAGTTTAGCTTTAACCATGCCACGCGGGTCTTGCGGAACATGCTTTCCGCTGGCGGTCCGCTTTCCGCTTTTCCGGCAGGCTTTTGTCCCTTTGGCCTTTCGGTTACAGGTAAGCCGGCTGACCCAGGGCACTTCACCCAAGTGCCCTCCTTTCTGTGAAAAGGATGTCAAATCGACCGATCACGACGCACGCAGGCCAAGACCGGTCAGCCGCTGGCGTTGCCCTTATTGCCGGAGGTCGCCAACGCACTGATCGCGTACCTGCGGCACGGCCGGCCGCGGGCGGAGGTCCGCAACGTCTTCGTGCGGCACCTGGCCCCCTACGAGCCCTTCGGGTCGACCAACAACCTGGCGACGATCTTCCGGGGGGCGCTGCGCCGGGCCGGGCTGGACCAACGGCACGGCCGCAAGGGCATCTACCTGCTCCGCCACACCCTCGCTTCGCGGTTGCTGCACGCCGGCAACTCGATTACTGCATCCAGCCTTTGCAATGCCATCACGTTGTGTTGCAAATCATTGAAAAATAATGGCTTACGCAAACATGTGATGCCCTCGGAATGGCTGGATGCAGTAAGACCATCGGCGATGTCCTGGGACACATCCACCTCGACTCGACGCTCGTGGACACCAAGGTCGATCTTACCCACCTCGCAACCGTCGCCCTGTCCGTGGAGGAGTTGCTCCAGTGACAGCCACCACATTCGTGTCACCGCTGAAGGACGAACTGACGCGCTTCCTCCAGTACAAGCGGGCCGCGGGCTGCCGCTACCGGGATGAGGAACGCGCCCTCCGCTGTCTCGACCGATTCCTGGACGCCCACCTCGGGGCCGCTGACCAGGTCATCACCTTGGGGGTGGTGCGCGCTTACGTCGCCCAGGAGGGCCGGGGATCGGACAGCACGCGTGCACATCGGCTCAGTTTGATCCGCGAAGTCTGCCGCTTCCTCGCCGTCGAGGACCCCAGGACGGCGATACCGCCGCGGAACTTCCTGGGAATCTGCTGCCGCCCTTACGTCCAGCGCGTCCTGAGGCGCGACGAGGGGAGGCGCTTCCTGGCGGCCTGCGCAAGCTTCCCCCGGGCCCGCTGTTCACCCCTGCGGGCAGTGGTGCACGGGACCGCGCTCCTCCTCCTGTACCTGGCCGGCCTCAGGTTGGGGGAAGCGCTGCGTCTGACCATCGGGGACGTCGATCTGGCGCGGGGGGTGCTGCGGGTGCGCCAGACGAAGTTTGGCAAGTCGCGACTCGTCCCGATCAACCCCGATGTGGTCCAAAGGCTGCGGGAGTGCGGCAGCGCGGTCGCGCAGCGCCTCGGGGCGCGCCCGGATGACGCCCTGTTCTTCCCCGGACCGCGGGGGAAGCCGGTCTCCCCCAGCGCCTTGCGTGCCTCCTTCCGCGACGGGCTGACGCGGGCCGGCATCGCGCCGGCAGGGGCCGGCCGGCGGCCGCGTCTCCACGACCTCCGGGGGACGTTCGCTGTCCACCGACTCCTGCGGTGGTATGAGCAGGGCGCGGATCTGGGAGCGAAGTTGCCACTCCTGGTCACCTACCTCGGTCACGTCAGCATCCGGGGCACCCAGCGTTACCTGCAACTCGCGAAAGACCTCCTCGGGGAGGTCACCCGGCTGCACCAGGCTCGCTTCGGGCACCTCATCACCGACGAGGGAGAGGAGGTGGCGCGTGTCAGCACCTGACCTGCCCGGGTTCGTCACCGGCTTCTTTCGCACCCATCTGACCGCCGAACGCAACGTGAGCCGCCACACAACTCTGGCCTACCGGGACGGTTCTTCCGCGGGTTTGATGAATGGGGTGCGTAGAATGGAGTATCCCCTTCACCCACGGCCCTGTTACCCCGGAGGCTTCCTCGGTTGCTCTCGCTCTTGCTGCCCGATCCCGGACTCTGCCTCGACACGGTCGAGATCACGGACCTGGCCGTCACCCTGTGCCTGCGCACCACGGCTCTGGCCGCCCCTTGCCCCCGGTGTGCGCAACCGTCCCGCCAGGTGCACAGCCACTACACGCGCACCGCCCACGACTTGCCCATCCGGGGCCGGCCCGCCCGGTTGCGCCTCACCGCCCGACGTTTCTTTTGCCGAATCCCCGACTGCCCCCGACAGGTCTTCTGCGAGCCACTCCCGGGTCTGCTGGCCAGGCACGCCCAGGCCACCACGCGCCTGAAGGACACCCACCGCGACCTCGGCCTGGCCCTCGGCGGCGAGCCCGGCGCACGCCTGGCCGCCAAGTTGGGCATGCCCACCAGCCCCGACACCTTGCTGCGCCGCGTCCAACAACCCAGGCCGGAGAGCACGTCGGCCCCGACCCCGCGCGTTGTCGGTGTGGACGACTGGGCCATGCGCAAGGGCCACACCTACGGGACAGTCATCATCGACCTGGAGCGCAGCGCGGTCCTCGAACTGCTGCCCGGCAGAGACGGAGTGGAGTTGAAGACCTGGCTGGGCCAGCACCCGGAAGTCGAGGTCCTCAGCCGCGACCGCTGGGCCGCCTTCGCCGACGCGGCCGCCGTTGCCGCTCCGCAGGCCCGGCAAGTTGCCGACCGCTGGCACTTGCTCAAGAGCGCGCGCGAGGCCCTCGAACGCTTCCTGGACCGGTATGCGGCCGGATCGCCGAAGCGTTCGCCGAACCGGCCCAGCCCTCGCCAACTGAGACGACTGTTCCGCCACCAGAACTCGTTGCTGCGCCTCCGGCACCGGAAAACCTTGCGCCTGAAGTCGCTCCCGAAGCGCAATCCCCAATGCCGGCGGCTCCGGCCCCAGCCCGGCCGCTGTCGGCCAGGCAACAGCGACGGCTGGAACGCTCCCAGGAGGTTCGTCGTCTCCACGCGGCAGGCCAATCGCTGCGGCACATCGCCCGCGTCCTGCGCCTCTCCAGGAACACGGTGTTGCGCTACGCGCGCGCCGAGCAGTGCCCGGACTGGCGGCCGGGGCGCATCCGTCGGAAGGGGGCCTCGCGGGCCGCGCCCCATGTCGAGCGGATCGAAGCCTGGCTGGCGACGGGGAACCGGAACGTGGCGGAACTGCACCGCCAGTTGCAGGCCGAAGACGCGACGTTGGGCTACCACGCCCTGTTGCGCTTCGTCACGCGGCGGTTGGCCGCGCGCGGCGAACTGCGGGAGCGTGTCCCGGTGGCCCCGCCCGCGCCGTCGGCCAAGGGCCTGTCGTTCGCGGTGATCGCCAGGCCGGCAGCGCGGACGGAGAAACAACAAACGCAGGTGGCCCGGCTACGGGATCTGGACGCTGGGGTAGCGGAGGCGGTGGGGCTGGTCGAAGGGTTTGCTGCGCTGGTCCGGAAGCAGGGCGGGACGACGCTGCAGGACTGGCAGGAGCAGGCACGTACCGGCGCGAGTATCGAACTGCGGCGTTTCGCTGAGGGCCTGGGACGGGACCAGGCAGCAGTGCAAGCGGCGCTGGACGAACCGTGGAGCAACGGACCGGTGGAGGGGCACGTGAATCGGTTGAAGACCATCAAGCGCCAGATGTATGGTCGCGCGGGCTTGCCGTTGTTGCGGGCACGGGTGTTGTTCGCCGACTGAGGAAGCGAGACTGCGCCCAGCACACCGGTCCTCAAGTCTGATTCATCAAACCTGCGGAAGAACCTTCCTGGCCGCTACTGACACGACGGTGGTCCTGTCCAATAATAATGTCCGCGCAATTTGGCAACCGGAAGAAAGTGGAGGCCCTTGGGCGTTCCCCCGAAGGCGTCTCCCCGCACGTATGGGGCAGTCAAGGCACTTCGGGGTTCCCACGGAAGGATCCGGGCTGAGCATATGGCGAATTCGCCGACCGACGTCGCAGGCGAGTTGACCCTGCGCTACCTGTCGCCCCAGGAGTTCAGCCGCCTCAGCGGCCTGTCGCTGGCCACGGTTCACCGCTACTTGAAGAAGGGCAGACTCCCTTACCGGCAGCCCGGCGGACCACGTAGTCGCATCCTCATCCCCGCGGTCGCCCTCGAAGCCGCCGCCACCGTTGCGGAAATTACCCCGGCCGCCCTAGTTAAAGCCGCCCCCGCCGTCCCTTCACCCCGCCTGCCCGGCCCACGCCCCCGTTGGGCACACCCGGCCGGGAAATCTCGAGCCAAGGAGCAATGAAAAGATCATGCCCGCAAAACGTAAAAAGGAGCGCGTCGCCGGCACCTACTTCGGTTGGCTCCTCGGACAACGTGACGGCGTCTTCTACGCCGACGGCCGGTCCAATCGCCCTGCGGCAGGGCGACATTCCCTCAACACCAAAAGTCGCGCCGAGGCCCTGGAAGCCGTGAAACAACTCGACCTGGTGCGCGCCGTCGCACTGGGGTTGGCCGACCAGTCCTTGTTGGCGCCCGCGGTACCCGATCAACTGGATTTGGCCGAAGGCCGCCGACTGTATCTGCAGCACGTCAACCGCCCGCGCGTCGTCGGCGGCGCCCGGCAGGCTTCCGCCAAGCGCTACCGCGCTGTCCTGGACAAGTTCGAGGCGTTCGCACTGGCCGAGGGGGTCGGCAACTGGAACCAGGTCAACCGCAGGACACTGGAAGCGTATGCCGCCCACCTCGACGACCAGAGCTATGCCTACGCCACAGAATACCTGGAGTTGACCACCCTGAAACAGATGGTTAAGTGGTTGGTTGAGGCCGGTCACCTGCCATCCTCATGCCTGATCCGGCTACCACTGTCCAAGCCGCAGGGCACGACGACCTACTGCTGGCGGCCGGAGGAGGTGCGGGCCGTCGTGGAACACTGTCGCCGCAACCCCGAACTGGACTGACTGGGCGGCGTGCTGACAGCGCTGGCCTGCACCGGGTTGCGCATCTCCGAACTGGCTGCGCTGCGCCGGTCGGACGTCGACCTGGCCCGAAACGTCATCACGCTGACGGACGAGAGTACACACGGCCGACGCCTCACAGAGCAGAAGGGGAGGCAAACCAAGAGCGGCCGTAGCCGAACTTTCCCAATCCACGCCGACTTGCGGCCGTTACTCGAAAGGTTACTGCCCGCGCCAGACGGGGTGGTGTTTCACGGCCCCAAAGGAGGTCGGCTGAAGCCGGATACGGTGCGCCAGGTGCTGATCCGCGAAGTGCTGACGCCGCTGAGCCCTCGGTTTCCGGCCCCCGACGACCAGGTCGGTTTTCGCGGCGGCCGTTTGCATTCCTTCAGGCATTTCTTCTGCTCCGCCTGCGCCAACACCGGGGTGCCGGAGCAGGTGGTGATGACGTGGCTGGGCCACCGCGACAGTGACATGGTGCGGCATTATTACCACTTGCACGATGACGAGGCGCAACGACAAATGCGTCGGCTGGACTTTTTGGGTGAGACCGGTGACAGCGTAGTCGCCGGTGACGTTTCGTAAGAGCGCCTAACAAAACCTGCTTCAGCTGACGTGCAGCTGCGTATAATACAAGTAGAAAGAGAGCCCGATTGAGGGCGACTTATTCAGGAGGGCCGTTCGATGGCTAAGCCCCTCCTCCCAGAGGCGTTGTGGGAATGCATTGAGCCGCTGATCCCCAAGAGGCCGCCGCGTCCCAAGGGCGGCCGCCCCCCCGTCTCCGACCGCCAAGCTCTGACTGGCATCCTCTTCGTACTCAAGAGCGGTATCCCCTGGGAACTCTTGCCGCAGGAGATGGGCTGCGGCTGTGGCATGACCTGTTGGCGGCGGCTGCGCGACTGGTATCTGGCCGGCGTGTGGCAGAAGGTCCACGGTTTCTTCTTGAACGAACTGCGGCGGGCCAAACGGATCGATTTCTCCCGTTTTCTCGTGGACGCCATCCATGTTCGGGCGGTGGGTGGCGGGTCGCAAACCGGCCCCAGTCCGGTGGATCGGCGTAAGCCGGGCAGCAAGATGCACCAGATCACGGATGCCCAGGGCGTGCCGCTGGCCACCCGCATGACGCCGGCCAATGTCAACGAGGTGGAGGAACTGCTCCCCTTGGTAGACGCTGTGCCGAACATGGCCGGGCAAGTCGGTCACCCGCGGCGTCGTCCGGAGCGACTGCAAGGCGACACGGCTTACCAGTCGGCCGCCAAGGAGCAAGAACTCCGCCGGCGGAAGATCGAGCCTGTCATCGGTCACCGCGGACGGAGCCACGGCAGCGGGTTGGGCAAATTCCGCTGGCTCATCGAACGCACTTTGAGTTGGCACAAGCAATTCCGCCGCCTCCGTATCCGGTACGAGCGCCGCGCCGGTTTCTATTACGCCTTCTGGAAACTCGCCTCAGCCCTCATCTGCTATCGGATCCTCAACTTCGGGTTTAGTTAGGCGCTCTAAGGAAAAAGGGAGGTCGCCGAGGCGGAGATAAAGACTTCTTGAGGGTGAATGCCGTGAAGGTGAGGGAAGACCGGTTGAACCATATGGCTGCTCTGAGCGGAGGGGCAGCAAAGGTGCCTGCCCTTTTGCGTGATTGACACATTTGTGGCCCAGTCAACTGTGCCAATCAGATTCACGAGCGCAAGTTCTCTCCATTTAAAGGGTTGGAAAGACCAGCATTAATGAAGCGGAGAGGGCGGGATTCGAACCCGCGGTGAGTTGCCCCACACGGCATTTCCAGTGCCGCACCTTCGGCCGCTCGGTCACCTCTCCGAAAATCGCAAACTTATTGTCCGCCTTAGATTTGCGTCATGTCCAATTTGGCAAACCTTTGGCAAAACCGGCGTTTGGCAAAAAGTTTGGCAAAGAATGGTTCGCCGGTTTGAAATTAATCGTAGCCGGCGTGCGGCATTTTGGCAAGAAACGCTGGTGTGGGAAATGCGTTGGCAAAATTTGGCAAAGCTATCGCTTCCTCCCCTGCCTCGGCCTCTTCGCCTTGGCCGCGTGAGTCTCTTCGGCGACCGGCGCATCCTCCGGCATAGGCTCCGCCTCCTCCCGCAGCGGGTGGCCTGGCGGCGGCCCGAGCGACTGCCATACCAGGGGCTGGATTTGGGAGCGAACCTACATGTGGGTGTCGAGGCGCGGTTTCCAGAGCTTTCCCAGGTCTTCGTCATCAGCAGAAGACCACATGGTCACTGAGAGGCTATCCGGGATGATTCCGCAGAAAAACCACGGGATCCTGACAGCGATAGCGACGGAATCCCAGAAAAGTCGCGATTGCACAGATGTTCACGGCGAGCATTTGGCGATTTTTCCGCGAAAACTTCCCGGATAGCCTCTGAGTCCGGCAACGCCAGCCGGGTGCCTCGCAACAGCCAGTTGCACCTTATGGGAGGGATTTGTTGTGGCGCAGGATCACGGTTTCTTTCCTTTCGGTGGCTTGATCGGTTTGGCGGGAAATGGGTGTGGCCCTTCGAGCGCTGGCAGCACAACGTGTGCCTGGGCCAGTGCGTAGAACTCGTGCAGTTTGGCTTGCAGCAGTTCTTTGTCAGGCAGCCGTGTCTGATACTCCGCCACCATTGCCGGCGACGCGGCCCGGCTCAGGGCATACTCGACTACCTCCCGGTCTTTGGTCGCGCACAGTAGCACGCCTATGGATGGCCGCTCGTGCGGCTTGCGCACATCCCGGTCGAGTGCCTCCAGGTAGAATTCCAGCTGGCCAAGGTGCGCGGGCTGGAATTCCTCGATCTTCAGCTCGAAGGCAACCAGGGCGTTCAGCGCCCGGTTGAAGAACAGCAGGTCGATTTCAAAATCGCGGCGGCCGACCTGGACCGGATAGTAGCTGCCAACGAAGCAAAAATCGCGGCCCAACTCAATCAGGAACTCCTTCAGCCTTTCCACCAGGCCGCGCTGGAGGTCGGCTTCCGAATGATCGGGCGGAAGGTCCAGGAATTCAAGGAGATAGCTGTCTTTGAAGACGGTCCCGGCTTCGGGGTGCAATTCGGCCAACGGTGTTGACAGTTTTGGCGGCGCAAGGACCGTTCGCTCGAACAGGGCGCCGTTCAGCTGCCGTTGAAGTTCGCGGAACGACCATCGCTCGCGGGATGCCATGCGCAGGTAGAACTCCCGCTCTTCATCCCGCTTGCTCCGACTCAGGATCGCTAGGTTGTGGCTCCAGGACAATTCTCGCAACAGTGTTGCGAGTTTTGGCTGGCCACGGTAGGTCTCGTAGAACTGCATCATCCGCCAAAGGTTGCTGGCAGAGAAGCCCCGGGTATTCGGCTGGCGTTGCCGGATGTGCCCGGCCAGGGCCTCAACGGTCCCCTGCCCCCAGCCGGCGGCCGCGATCTTTCGGCTGATGTGCTCGCCGATGTTCCAGTACAAGTCGATCAACTCCTTGTTGACGGCGGACACCGCGCGGTCGCGGGCCGCCTCGATCAGCCGCAGTACTTCCTCGAAGTCAGCCAACGGTGATGGTGTCGGGACAGCAGTTTTGGGCGGGATCTTCTTCTTGGCCACACGGCACCTCCTTGTGGAGTAGGAGCTTATCATTGCTCGCCACGACGATCAACCGGACGTTGTCGCGGACCTTTCGGATGGGGTGAGCCGGACTGGCCTACCGCTGAGCGCCACGCCGCCGCTCAATCGCAGCCGCAGCCTTTCTTGCGGTGCGCAAGGCATAGGCTTCCCCTTCCTTTTGAGCCTTGCCGCTCTCCTGCATCAGACGGGCGGCGGTCTCCTCAACGCCCCAGCCCCAATCCAGGGCCAGTAAGCAAAACGTGAAATCCGCCCGGCTGATGTCGGGCCGGCCTCCTTCCCGCGCTGTCGGGGCATTCTCCACGCAACGCTGATAGTTCGGCCAGCCCCGGGCACTGGGGCGACCCCGTGCAGTGGGGCTCATGTAATCCGTTTTTTCCGCAGAAGCCACGACGCCGAGGGCCTCCAACTCGCTCCGCATTACCACTTTGCCGGTGCTGGCATGGATTGTCTCGACGCTCGGATAATCGGGAGCATATTTCCCCTTGAAGTTCCGGCTGCCGCTGACGCGCGTTGCCCCGGATGCGGTCGGGTCCGCCCCGAGCCTGTTGCGAAGCAGCCGCGCAAAATCGGCATCGCCACCTTCGACCGCGACCCAGGCTTGGTAATTGCCGGGGCTGGTGCGAAGCGCCAAAAAAGCGAACGGCTGGAGCCGCTGCACGGCGTCCGCGCCGAGGTCGTCCAGTTGAATCAGGTGGGCGTCGGTGGATCGGGGCCGCACGATGACATTGTGCTGCTGCGCCGCGGCTGCCTGGAGGAGTCCCGGCAGGGCGAGCCGCAGCTGGTCGAGGGAGAGGTTGCCGCGGAACTCAGCCTTGTTGCCCGCCAAGTCGGTCAGCGTGAGGTCAAACCGCTGCACTCCCACGCCGGCAAAGGCATCCAGCATCTCCTGCGCCTGCTGGGCGGCGGCACCCGCCGCCCGGCCCGTGTTTCTCCCGCCCGCATCCCCCGGATGCAAGCCTTCTGCCGCCGGATGCCCAGCAGCCCGTGTGTTTCCCCTTATGCCCTGGGATAGCCGGTGCCTATACGGCGATGGAAAAGGTGCTTTTCTGGGCCAGCCCCCTCTCCTGGCGGATCAGGTTGGCTACCTCAAAAGCCACCTGTTCGGCTTCGGTGCGATGCTGCCGCGCCGTGGCGGGGTTCATCCGTTTGTACCAGAGCTGATTCTCGCCATCGAACCGGTAGCCGTGCTCTTCCTTGATGAGCTTGCGGATCGCTTCGGACGGCTTCTCGTCAAACTTGATAGTCGTGCGGCGGTTGCGATGGTCCTCGTTCAGGTGGACACCGACCTCCGCATCAGTCCAGCCGCCGCCGATGCGCGTATTCCAGGAGGATGTCGCGGCCGGGGACAATTCGCCTGCGGGCGGGGACATTTCACCCGCGGCCGGGGTTTCTGGTGTCGGGGATTCGATCCGCGGCAGTTCTTGCCCTGGATGGTCGGCGGTCGGATGATCTGCCGGAGACGGTTCACCACTCTCCGCAACGGAATCGGATGACGCTTTTTTCGGGCGTACCATAGGGGCTTCCTTTCCTGGCTATGGGTGAGAATACCGGCATAGCGCGGCGGCGCGTCAATGTAAAGGACTGTTTGTGCCCTGCCGGCCGGGGCGTGGGGTGATTTCGCCCCTGACAACCCCGGCTACCCATTCGCCTCCCCTGCCCCCAATGCAGGGCCGGGAACTGGCGGCTACCCTCTGCCGAAGGCCACTCGTGGTCTGCATTCCTGGCCATCCGGCTGAAGTATTGGCGTCGATTCCTCCCCAGCTGCTGAAGCAGCCGGCTCTACCGCCCGGCGGCGGATGCGTGCGGTGACCGGCTCCTCGGCGTCCAGGCGGCGGTGTTCCTTTCGGTCCGGCGCGGCTGCCACCGTTTTGCCAACTCGCAGCGCTTTGATGTTCTCTGCCAATTCGGCAACCGTCGGGCCGTGTTGTTCCTCCCCTGGCGGTACGCTGGCGGACAGCCCTGCTCTCAGCTGGTCGCGCAGGTCGGTCAAGGTTTGCAGGTATTGCTCATGCTCAAAGGGCTTGCCCAGCCGGGCCTGAAAGTCTTTCAACTGGTTTTCCGCGACGGTCAATTCCTGCTGGGTCCGGGTGGTCACCGGGCCAAAGCTGTTGGCCAGCCGTTCCACCGCGTTGAAGACAGCACGCGGCCCCTGGTGGTCACGGGATAAGCCTTCTTGCCGAGTGCCCGCCCCCTCCAGGTACGCTTCCGGTGCCCAGTTCGGATGCACAATAATGCCGAAACGCAAGCCGCGGTACATGCCCAGCGGGAAGCGCCGGGTCAGGCCGACTATCCTGGGCAGGGCTTCCAGGCTTTCGCCCAAAGCGGGGAGTAACTCTTCCCGAAGTGGTTTGCGGTTGCCGACGGTGATGGGGTCGCCGGCATGGGCCTCGGCGGTGGCCTGGTCCTCGGTGAGCGCGGCCAGGCGCTGCTTCAGCCGCTCGATGTCCGCGGGCAGGTTCTTCACGTTCCGCCGGGCCGTGTACTGCTCGTCTATCCAGCTTTTCTTCACGATGGCCAGACGTTGTAGCTCGGCGTCGGCCTCGGCCAGCGTCAGCACCGCCGGGTTGCCGGAGGCAATGGCTTTCACCTCGGCGTAGGACAGCTCCTGCCCGCCGATGTCCTCGGCGCGGCGGAGGCCGGTTTCCCCCTTCATGACCTGGTTGATGAACTTCGCCTTGGTTTCGAGGGCTTGCCACATGAAGGCGTCGAAGCTCTGTTCGGTGACGTAGCGGTAAATCGCCACTTCCCGGTTTTCGTTGCCCTGGCGCAGAATGCGGCCTTCGCGCTGCTCCACCTCGGCGGGCTTCCACGGCGCATCCAATTCGTGCAGGGCAATCAGTCGCTTCTGCACATTTGTGCCCATGCCCATTTTCTGGGTGCTGCCGAGCAGGACGCGGACCTGGCCGTTGCGGACCAGCTCGAACAGCACCCGTTTTTTCGCATCGGAATCGGCCTCGCCGATGGTGGCGATCTGTTCGGGCGGGATGCCGCGGGCGGTCAGTTTCTTGACGATTTCCTCGTAGGGGGCATAGTTCCAGGCAGTCGGATGCACGCCCATGTCACAGAAAATCATTTGGGTGCCGCGGGCCGCAGCGGTCCGCTGCCAGATGGAGTGGACGTTTTCGACCAGGGCGTTGATCTTGGAGTCGGGATGGTCGGGGGCTGCGGGCGACAGCATCCGGGCGTCGAGGGCCAGTTTGCGGCCGTCCGTGGTGATGGCCAGGGCGTTGTCTTCCCGCGGATCCACTTTCTGCGACCGCAGCCGTTCATAGCGGGTGACCAGCGAATCCTGGATGGCGTGTTGCTCCTCCGACATCGGGCAGGCAATGACGATAGGCTTGCCCGTCTCCAAGAGCGGCCGGGGCAGGTCAAGCATGTCTGCCGTCTGCACGTCGGCAAACTTGCGGAACATCTGCTGAAGCTCGGCCAGGTTCTGGAAACGGGAAAACCGGCTGCGCGGTTTCAGGGTTTTGCCGTCCGGGGAAATCTCCATCGACTCGACCACTTCGCCGAAGGTGGCGGCCCAGGCGTCGAAGTGCTCGATGCCGCGCTGGCGCAGGCCCTCGGGGTCGAGGAAGCGCTGGAGCGTGTACATTTCCACGAGGGTGTTGGAGATCGGCGTGCCCGTGGCGAAGGTGACGCCGTGGCCGGGGTGCTGCTGGCTTAAGTAGCGGGCTTTCATGTACAGCTCGAAGGCGCGTTCGCTGCCGCCGCTCTGGATGCCGGCCACGCGCTCCATCTTGGTCGGCGTCTCCAGGTTCTTGAACGACATGGCCGATTCATCGACGAAGACGTAATCCACGGCCAGTTCGTCGAACACCAGGCCGTCGTCCTTTTTGTCCCCGGCCAGCAGGTCTTGCAGCTTCTCCCTTTCCAGCACAGTGGGATCCGAAGCTTGGAATTCACGTGACTTGAAGTCGCGGC
>JADMIO010820025.1_pt1 | contig 22562 bp, 23 predicted proteins | sample 8958161 | NCBI WGS metagenome assembly JADMIO01 (sample SAMN16585339, study PRJNA669376) | soil metagenome | isolation source: Crop rotation soil | place: USA: Cullars Rotation, Alabama | collected 2011 | reverse complement strand
TTTCCCTGAATACGGAATGTTTGCGCCAGATCATCGCGCACGGCAAAGGGACGCTGAGTGCCTGTCCACACCGTTAGCTGGTCGCCATTCCATTCCGCCAACGCGGCGCGCGGCTCTAATGGAACATGTGCGATGTAAGCAACCGTATAGGTCTGCGCCAGTTTTTTCCGGGCCGATGCGCGACCTTTATCCACCGAACCGACTATGTGCCGGTCATGATCATCGCCACCTTCAGGGTTGCTCCTTAAATAATTGAAGAGTTCATTTTCCGAGGGCTGGGTTACTGTCTTCCACTGCACGCGCAGTCTCTTGAGCGCGTTCGCGGCTGCGTATTCGTCTGCGGACACTACTCCGACGAAATTGGAATCTCGTACTACCTCCACTCCCGGGATTTTATCGACTTCCTCAGAGTCGAGGGATACTAAGGTGGCCTGGAAGGCAATTGGTCGCATCACCTTGCCGTGCAGCATCCCTGGGAGTTTCATGTCGGAAGTGTACTTATGCTTGCCGGTTACGAAAGCGCGCCCCTCAAGCTTGGGAACAGCGGTGCCGGCGATACGCCAATCCTTCGCTGGAGTATTGGCCGATGGGTCGCCGACGATTTTCACCAATTGCTGGCCCCGAGTGAGTTCTCCATATGAGATTGATCGATTTGTTTTTGGCTCGGTTATGAAACCATCCTTGGCCACAAGTGAGGTCCGATCTGTATGCCACCTCTCCGCAGCCATATCGATCAACAGGGAACGTGCGCTGGATGCTACCGACCGTAGCCAGGAACCCATGATTGGGGTAGTGCGGCTGCCGAAAGTACCGCGATCGAAAGGCGTCAGATGAGTGTCTCCCATCACGAGGTGAACCGCCGACAGCGGGACCCGAAGTTCCTCTGCGACTTGTTGACTGAGAGAAGTGCGGATGTTCTGCCCCATCTCGACCTTGCCCGTATAGACAGTTACTCTGCCATCTGCAGCAATGTGAATCCAGGCAGCGATGGAGTTAGGCAATTCTTCTTCAGAATGCGGATTGGAAATCTTCCCCGATTCTCGGGAGAGGCCGGACTTTACCGATAGCCCCACTACTACACCGGAACCTAACACTTTGAAAAATGCCCGGCGATCGAGGCCGAATCGATGCCCCAACGGGCTGATGGCACTATGCTGTTGATCTTCCGAGAGAGATTCATCCTTCATAGTCGTTAACCGTGTTTGGCTGCGGCGTCCTGAATCGCGGCAACAATTCGCGAATAGGTGCCGCAGCGACAAATATTTCCATTCATATAACGAACAATCTGAGCGTGGCTTGGATGAGGATTAGTCTTCAGTAAAGCCAGACTCGACATAATCATGCCCGAGGTGCAATATCCGCACTGAAATGCTTCCGTGCGCAGAAAAGCTTCCTGCAAGGGATGCAGGCGGTCGCCTCGTTCCAGTCCTTCGATGGTGGTGATCTTCTGGCCTGCGGCAGAACCCGCGCTCATTTGACAGGAGCGCACCGGCTTACCCTCAACCAGGACCGTACAAGCACCACATTGACCCTCGCCACATCCGTACTTGGTGCCCGTAAGATCGAGGCGGTTCCGCAGAACCGAGAGCAAACTTTCATCAGGAGGAGCGTCAATACGATGTTCGGCTCCGTTTACTAGCAAGGAAAAAGTCATGCAGTTCCCTCGAAGCGGATCGGCGTTTTCAGAAAATTATACCTATCCCCGGCGTCCGTAGCGCCGCGTTACTATGTTAGGCCACGCACTTTGGCAAACTCTCCGGATAAACCAGCATCGAATTAATGCCCATAAGAATTAGTGAGCAATCATGATAAGGAGGCGACTGATGGCACGAAAATCTAAGAAGCGGAGCGGGAAAGAAATAATAGTGACCGAGTCAGTAAGAACACTTGACGTGCCCAGGCCAACTACCGACGTAGTGACCGAGAAAAAGGTTATCACTACTGAGCCAGAAGTTGAGATAAGGAAGCCAGCCACTCTGGCCCAAGCTCTGACGGAACCTGCTGTCGCTGTTGTAAAGAACAAAACGAGGGTCAAAAGTACGTTAAAAAAACGTCGCGTGGCTTAAGCACGTTTGCTCCTTGCTTTTCGTTCCCCCTTGCGCTCACAAGATCTCAGCTAGAAACACGACCAACTTCGGATTGTTTTCAGTCACATTCCCAACCGCATCAGCTTTGGGAGGCGGTGCTATAGCTCGGCGTGGAGGTTCCCACGCGGCTGGTATCGCCCATCGGCTTAGGCAGAGGCGTACAGAGTGTCAAGTGTCACATTTGGTGTGATTCCGAAAACCTTCTTCATCTTGCAACCTTACAGTTAAAAAGCAGGGTAAACCCATAGCGCCGTTCTGACGGCTCGATTTGCGGTTCCACCATTGGGAATAGTGATGAGTGCTTGTGAGCGAGATGGCTCATGTGTGTGTCATAAACGTATCGCCCGATGAACCAGCCCATGGTCCCACCCACGAAGACGTCGGAAGCGAAATGTTTTTGCGCTGCCACGCGCGATGCACTCACTATTCCCGCAAGGCTGTAGGCAGTCACGCCAATGATTTTCTTACGCTTGTACTCATGTGCCAGCAACGAGGCAATCGACCAAACCTGAATCGAATGGCCGGACGGGAAAGAAGTTCCTCCACCCCAAAAATCGCCTGGGTCTTTCTCGTCAGGACGATTACGTCGAAACGTCTCCTTTAAAATGCCAGCGACAATCAGGCTGTCCAGCAGAGACTCCGTTCCGAGAACACCTATCTCTCGTGCTTTCGCATTGTCTCTCCAGGCTCCATACACGTAGGACCCTGCAACGATTGGAATCAAAGTGTACGACGCGCCGATATTCGAAATGCGACCACCCCATCGAACCTGTCCGCGACTGTTTTCAAAAGCATTAGCGATGTGGGTATCACTGGCAATCAATCCGCCCGTGACGGCCATTGGCACTAACCACTCCAAAGCATTATGTCGAGTTATATGAAACGGGCTGGTGAAAATCTCTTCCTGATCCAGGGCGATGTTCAGGAATAACTTTCGGAGAAGAGGTTTTGGCCGCTCCGTGTCACCGGGATAAAAGATACGGTCGCGTCGATCTGAGATTTGCGGTGGTTCGACTCCCAAATCACCGCTTCCAGCCTGGGGTTGAGTTGTTTGAGTTCCGGTTGACTTGTTTTGACTGGCAATCGGTAGCGCAGCCAGGTCATCGCTTGCGCTTGCGCCGTTTGCGAGAGCCCCTCCAATCACCAGTATCGCCAGCAACCGAGATACTTTCACCATGCTCATTTTGATGCCTACTCGGCTTAGTGCGTGTGTATCAGCGCCATCAAACTCGATCCATCCTGCATTGAGCTTTTAGCCCAAAGTATTCCTGGTCATCTCGAATCGCGGCGTCGCTCTCGTCCGGTCGGCACCTGGGCGTGTCCCGGCTTTACAACGTAGAACAGAAGCGATTCTCTTATCGGGGCGTATTTACCTCACAAAGGGTGAAGCCCGTGCCCTTCCGAATGTTGTCTGTAGTCTGCAAAACCTACGAACCGATATAGCCCTCAGTTCGAGAGGGCCTGAAGTAGTTTCCGTTCGATCTTGCGAAACGCCGCCGGATCGCGCACATATTCTGTGAACGATGTGATGGCAGCCTGGGACAGTTGTTCAGCTGCGGCTGGATTCTTCTGCTTGAGCATGAGCAGCAACTCGTAGTCTTCGATTCCTTCACGCATGGCTTCGAGACGAATCGAACTGTAAACAGACTTGCCTGCCCGGTCGGGATACACGATGAAGGCATCGCCCGGGGGCAGCAACTGCGTATTGGCATCGATCACAGGTTGCGTGTCTTTCACGGGTTCGGGAGTCCAGTAATTCCAGCCCCAGTGCAGGAAACCGGTGAAGCCGTAGCGGAAATTGAGCCAATGGAGCAGGCGAACTTTGAGCAACGGGTAATCGATCAGGCGATTCAAGTAGCGTTTGTTGGGGAACAGGCAAGTGTAGAACCATACGTCGCGGCCGCTCTGGATGCGGTCACGGATGAGTTCCATCTGATTGTCAAAGCGCCCGAGCTGGGGCACCCACACGTCGCAGTTCTTCTTCAGTTCTTCCGGTATGTCGGAAGCATCCACCGCGTCCATGGTGAGAACCCCGGGCAGATTGCGATGCACGAGATCGGCGATGCGAGCGTAGTAAGCCGGCTCGCTGCCATGGGGTTCATCGAGAATGTGCTGGAAGTAAATTGATTTCCAGTTCTTTTCAGCCAGATGGGTGTTGAGCGAAGAAAGGAACCCGGTAAAGTAGGGCTCGACACGGGGATCATCCGGCGGAACCTCCTGTCTTGTCACCTTGCCTTTTTCGAGCAGGAAGATCGGGACCGTGAGAGCGGCGTCGTAACTTCCTGCGCGCCCGAGAAGGTGGCTGCCCTCTATATAACCAATGACTCCGGCCGTGCGAAAAACGTCGACCCAGCGATCGAAATTGGAGAAGTCATAGGCCAGATGGCCGTCCTCAACGCGCGGCGTAATCAACTCCATGAGCGGAGTAATCACCATATTCTGGCGATGATCTGCCATCACTCTGGCGATGTTCTCGACCAGCGTCCACCACCCGTCGGAAAATTGAGGAGCATCGTAAAACTGCCGCGACGCTGCGTCCCCCAAGTTGAACCAGTTAGTAACTTTGAGCGTGCGCTGATCGGGTACGGCCGCGGAGAGCACGTGAATGCGGAGATCTGCGCGTGCCAGAGTGCGCTTGGCAGCTCTCACCAAAAGGATTCCTCGGTACAAACCGGGGACGGCATTGGCAGGCACCGCGACCGTGACCCAGAGTGAGTGCGTGCGATTCCTTTCCAACTCCATGGGAAAATTCCAAAGAGGATCGGGATACCACCCTGGAGCTTCGCCGATCAGTTCGTCGGTGGGTGTGTCGTTGCTATGGGAGCCGACCACGACGTAGCCGACAGAGTGCACAGTCACTCCTTCGAGGGGCTCGCCCCTCGTGCCCTTTAGAGGTGTGATTTCAGCAGAAACATCCTTTAGTGTTTTCGTCGACCGAATGGCGAACTGGATGCTCAGATGCTGGTTTCGGGCTGCCCAGAAGTCAGGCGCTGCAGAACGGAGTTTCCCGGGAGTGTCACTTGGGAATACTTTGGTTAGCGAGTCAACAAACCACATATCGATCGCTGCGGGCTGGCTGGCGAAAGTTGGGACAGTAGCGATAAAGAATGCAAACAGTGCCGTACAAACCCGGGCAAGAGACATTTGGGTCTCCTCTTGTATGAATGAATTGTTGAAAAAGGTTCGAGGCTGAACTTCCGCAGCACGCCTTTTGACCCGTGCAGAAGTTTACCTCAGCTTTCTGTCTCTCACGTCCGGCTTCCCAGTGTGGACTTGACATATATCCGTAACGGATATAGTGTCGCAGCATGGCGAAGAAAAGCGCGGCGCAAGCTCCGCTGACTCCCGCAGTGCTGCACATCCTGCTGGCGCTTTCGACTGGAGAGCGGCACGGGTACGGGATCATGAAACAGGTGCAGGCGGACTCGCAGGGTAAGGCGAAGATGGGCCCAGGGACGCTCTATGGCTCGATGGGCCGGATGATGGATGCCGGGCTGATCCGGGAAAGCGACAAGCGAGTCGATCCGGAGATGGACGACGAGCGGCGGATCTATTACGAGCTCACACGCGCGGGGCGGGCTGCGCTGGAAGCGGAGCTGGAGCGGTATCGCGGCGTGGTGGCGGTGGCGAAAGGACGTTTGGCGCATGGCCACTGACATCGCGGGCCAGCGCTACCGGACCTGGTATGCAAGGCTGTTGCGGTTGTATCCGCGGCCTTTCCGTGAACGGTTCGGCGAAGGGATGGCGCAGACATTTCACGACCTGTGCCGGGAGCACGGGGACCCCAAGCAGGGACTGCGCGGGTTCGCGCTGTGGATCTTTTTCGAGACGTCGGTAGGAATCATCAGGGAGAACACAAGTCATATGCCGCAACTGGGAAAGACGATGCTGCGTGTCGCGCTGGGGGCCCTGGCTGCATTGATGGTGCCACTCGTGGCATCGCAATTCGTGAAGGACTGGAACTGGCCTGTGGGAGCTTTCGTGAGGGTGTATGTCCTGTTCTTCGGAACAGGGATGTTGTATTCGGTGATCGCGAGGAAGATGGACGCGTGGTCCTACAAGGCGGGCGTTGCTCTGGCGCTGGTGGCCGGGTTCGCTCTGGGGTGGTCGAACATGGTCCATGTCGCGGACTCGGAGAATCCGGCGAACCTGGTGTATTACAGCGTTCTCGCCGTGGGATGCATCGGGGCCTGGCTGGCGCGGCTGGAGGCGCGAGGGTTGGCTCGCACGTTGTTCGCGATGGCAGCGACGCTTGCGCTGATTGCCGTGATGCTGCCTTCGGGCGCGCCGCCCTACCTGGCGCGGAATATGGCCATCGGCCATGGTGTCTTCGTGGCGTTATTCATCGCCTCCGGCCTGCTATTCCGGCACGCGAGCTTGGCGGGATTGAAGTAGACCGAGGACTGGCCCTACGGTCCATCGCGCGCAAGGTTTGATCCTGTTATATCTGAACAGCTAGTTGGCCAAACAGCCCGATTTTCACCAGTAACCCGGTTGTGAGTGTAAACCCCTGTTAACAACAGGTATGATGTGGTGACATTTGGCGCAGACTATGCACAAATTCGTTCTCGCATATCTGTTGATCGCGTCCATGACGTCGGGTGCGGTTGCCCAGTGCGAAGCGCAGTCTCCCGTTCCGATCACGAATGCTCCGTATTCAGCAGTACGCCGCGTCAGCGAAACAGAGCGCAAGGCAGACGGTACTACGAGTCGTTCAGAAGCGACGGAGCAAGAAGCAAGGGATAGCAAAGGGCGAAGCTACAGAGCAGGAGAGCGTCGCTGGACGACGACTATTGACGGCAAATCAGTCGAAAAGAGCGAGACGCTGGTTAGCATTTTTGATCCGGTCGCAAACACCGAAACCACCTGGGACACCACTCGTAAAGTCGCAAAGATTATCCACTTCCCATCCTCGAATGGGATTGTCTCAGCCATTAACGTGGATGCTTTTTCGTTTGACGCAACGGCGAAACGTTTGAATGGAACGACTCTGGGGACTAGAACTATCGAAGGAATCTCCGTACAGGGGATTCGCTATCTGACCAACAGATCCACTCACGAATGTTGGTTTTCTTCCGAGCTGAAAACCATCGTTTTGCAGACTGACGAATATCCCGATCGCAGCTTCACGAATCAGCTTGAAAACATCCGGCTCGGCGAACCTGACGTTTCGAGCTACAAGCCGCCGTCTGGCTACTCAGCAATCCATGTTCACCTTGAACAGTCAGGCAAGACCAACGTTCGATAACGGCCTATTACGACTTGTGTCCTGACTATCAGCCCTTTACTGGCGAAAAATTGCCATTACACTCATTGACCGGGTTCTGACTGAAATCCGCTGTCTATACGGCGAGGCGATAGGCCATGCGAATATTATTGGTGGAAGACGAGCCAGCGGTACAGGGTTACGTCCTAACCATTCTGGAAAAAGCTGGGCATATGGTGGTGACAGAGACGAACGGGAACAGAGCGTTTCGACGCTACTGCAAGGAAGGGCCATTTGATCTTGTGCTGACTGACATAGAGCACAAAGGCATGAACGGCGTAGAACTAATGCACACCATTAACAGGAAGGATCAAAAAGCAGAACGTCAGAATCATTACAGGTTGGCCCGTTTCGCGAAAACCATTCAGACAAAAGCAATTGCTTGACTTTATAAAAACCCCATAACTTTTGGAAAATCGCCAGTTCACCAACTATTGCGTTCTGAGTGTAATCGCCTGTTTTCGAAGTTACGTAGTTGGAAACTCCTCAAAATCGACTTACCTTGCCTAGAGAGTTGGGAGTTCGCATCTCTTAGGGCGCGCCATTCCCGCAAGTCATTCAGAGGGTCTTTTAGCGACAATGGGTCTCTATTGATGCGGCATACTGGACGAGTAGTGGTTAGCGACCAATCGCCAGCGCCCATGCTGCTTTATCCACACTCTGGTAAAGCGAGTGTCGTGGGGAACTGCTTTGCCTTTATCTTGCCCATTCATTGTTGAGCGGCCAGTCTCTACCGCCGCATTTCCATAAATGCGCACTTGAACGTCATCGGTGGTTATGGACTGAAATTTCAAATCACCGGATGTGAAATCTGAAATCACCTGCGGCTTAGTTCGCACTGTTCCACTCGGCCCTACGCCGATGAAATCATCAGCGTAGATCCGTTTCAGTGCAGCCGGATCCGCGTGGATCTGTGCTTGTATGCGTTCGTTGTCCAGCTTCCTGATAACCTGCTCAACGATCCTTTTTGGATCCCTGATCGCGCCCTGCTCTTGCCCTGAGGCGATGGCAGCCGCCGAAAAAGCCACGACAGCTATCGCGAATATTTGTCTCATGAAAAGCTACTTTACATGAATGCGCTTAGATTGCCCAAGGCAGAAAACCGGGGACGCGCGGCACTCTAATCGAGTACCTACGTCGGCTTGTCAGGCGAACATCCCGTTTTTCTGCCTGAAAATCGAGACCGCACGTCAGTTGGCGTAACATCGCCATATCACTCATTGAGCGTAGGCCCCAAGTCAGTAAGGCATAACAACCGCAACGGCTAGTTTGCCTGTCTTCCATTCTCCGGTGCCATCTCCACGGGTGTTCCGTCTATCTGGAGGTCGTGGCGAAAGATTGTCACAATGCAGTGTGGGGCGGGTGAAGGCGTTCCAAGGCCAGCAGCGACGTTTTTCCAATATTCGGACTCGATCTGATACGGCTTATAGCAGCAAACCGTGAGAGCTATTCCCACAATCACACCAAGTGCAAAGTTCTTCATGAAACGACATGTTACGGCATCGTTGGCGATAAATCGCCATTTCACCAGTAACTCCGGTAGTTCGTGTAATCGCCTGTTTACGTCAGTTGTCCCCGCTTGAATCCTGAGCCGTTAAAATTTGCAGCGATGCGGCGGGCTTTTGTGAACCACGTACAATCCTGGCGTCGTTTTTTATCCGCACTCCTAGGAGAATCAATTGGCCCACTTGGGGGTCAAACAGGAAAGTGCGTCGATGTGAAGTACCTGCGGGTCAACTTCCGCGAGCCATTCGGGAGACAACTGGTTGTTTACCCCTCCACCTGCGCCAGAAGTACCAGACCGCTAACCCAAGGAGCAGAAACACAGTCCACGGAGCCAAGTGCGCCCAAAGGTAGCCTCGGAAGCTAGGCCATCCCATGTCCGTAGCCTGCGGAACTCGCTGCCAGTACCAGACGCTCTGGAAAAGTGTCCGAAGGTCGGAGGATCGGGCGCTTCTCCAATACAACGCCGAAGTCAACACTTCGGACCCAACCCCCAAGGCTGCGACGAACAGCCACCATCTGATGAAGGACCTGTGCTGAATGCCTTTCGCGTGATCGTGCCGACGACGTGCATACCAAGCGACGATCAAGAGAGGTAGCAGAAGAGATGCAGCAATAGGGACCCAGAAATGCAGCCGGCCAGCCTCGAAAGCCCAGAAACCTGCATACCGGTCTTTAATCGTATCCGTTGGAATTGTGCCCCATACCCACCATGATGCTGCCACTTCCGCGGCGCAAAGAAGGGAACCAAAAGCAATGAGTCTTGCCGCCATACTGGTGGAATGACGATGTTACAACAACTAGGCGCTCTCGTCCGGTACACTCGGTAATTGGTCAGTCGAAATCTGTCAGCGTTGTTGAAATATCGCCATTACAGTCATGACCCCATAGTTGGTGTAAACGCCTGTTTTCGTCAACTATGATCTAGCCAAGCCATACGTCCTTCGGGACTGCTGGTGATAGGATTGCCACCGTGGAGTGGGCGTTTTGGGCTTTCTTTGCTGGGGTGAGTGGCCTCTACATCTGGTCGCATGTAACGGCTGGCCATGCAATCAGCAAGAAACTCCAGCCGTTCATTGATGATTTATTCGGCGCAGGTCGGAAACCAGAACAGACTGTTTTGCTGCATAATGATCCTCGACATGGCAGAACCTGAGACCAGTGGTACGGTTCGCAGTGGCGATGGTGTTCAAATGCAATCTGAAATTAAGGTAGGACAACGTTTCAAGTTCAACATATTGTCCGACAACCCTTCGCAAGAGCGGCAGGCGGTAGTAACTCGCGTACTTTCTAATAGAGAGGAAGGACTCGGGCCGGAGGTGGACTTCTATTTTGCATATTGGGTGGAGGCTTACGAACTTTCAGAAACAGATGCTCCGACAACGTTGGTGTTTGAGCGCGGAATTGACGGAAACGTATATTTCGACGGACGTCAGGTTACCATCACTTTGCTGAAGTGATCTTCCGCTTAGGAACATCGACCTTCTGACCACACCCCTGCACCCCATCGAATCCCCTCACTGTAATTGTTGATACATCGCCATTACATCAGTAACCGAGTTGTTGGTGTAAACGCCTGATTTCAACAACAACACGGCGCGGAATTATAAAAGCCCGCTCTTCAGTGCCTCGGGGATGAGTTCCTTGTGCCGCCGGTACACAGGGTGCAGGAGGTTTTGACCGAGTTCCCAGACTACGCTTCCCCACGCGCGGGTGAATTTCTTGTGCTCGTCAGGCGGTTCCGTCTCCTCGGACTTCTCAAGTAGTTTGCTGAGCCGTTCCTCGAACTCCGAGACCGCCTGAAGCAGCTCTTTCGCCAATGCTGCATTGGAAAATAGATTGTATGGCGACTCAGAAGACCTGCGGACTTCGCTCGGCTCGTTTCCTTCCCCGTCAGGCAAGACCCGCAGCTCCACGACATCACCGACTTTCAACTCGACGCTCGGCCATCTCAAATGAACGGTTTCAGTTTCTCTTGTCTCCATTCCGTCGAGCCTTACATTCTTTTTGCATTCGTTGTCCTTCGGGCGGTCGGTCATATTCAGGTGAGCGCTGAGGTAGCCCGGACACGGTAGCGAAGCGACGATGGGATTACCGCCATTCACAGCCATGGATAGCCGCATGTTTCTTGTACTCCTGCCCTTAATCATAACCGTCTGGACGTGGATCGTTGTTGAAACATCGCCATTTCACCAGTAACCCGTAGTTAGTAAGCGCCCCTTACAACAATTACTTCCGAGCCTCGTTATACGATCGCAAGACCTCGATTGCAGTTGCAGTACACGACATGCTTAATCCAGCGTGTCCTTCGACAATCGAGTCTCAAGTGCAGGCTTGTCAAATGGCCGTCTGCTGGTACGGTTGTGGTCACTTGTGTAAGCTATGTCGGCGTTGAGAATCGTTCATCGCCACGGGTGGGCCAAACGCCAAAGGAGAAAAGGATGGCATCGGTACTAATAACTGGAACAAGCAAAGGAATCGGGTTGGAGGCGGCGCTGGCTTTCGGCCGCGCGGGCCACAAAGTCCACGCCACCATGCGGAACCCATCGCAGGCGCCGGAACTCGCGGAGGCAGCCAAACGAGAAAAACTGCCGATCACGATCTCCACCATGGACGTCGACTCTGATCAGTCGGTGAGCCATGCCATCGCAGCAATACACAAAGACCATGGCCCGATTGATGTGCTCGTCAATAACGCCGGAGTGGAACGGTCGGGCTCAGTGGAGGAGCTTTCGCTGGCCGACTTCCGGGCGGTGATGGAAACCAACTACTTCGGGGCAATTCGTTGTATTCAGGTGTTGGCACCGCACATGCGACAACGCCGGAGCGGCTGCATCATTAACGTGACTTCAGTGGCAGGGCGTATTGCCAGTGCGCCGTTGGCACCTTACACCGCTTCGAAGTGGGCACTGGAAGCATTGAGCGAAGCCCTGGCGGGCGAGATGAAGACGTTTAATGTCCGGGTGGCAATCGTCGAGCCCGGCATTATTGACACAGCCATGGCGCGGCGCATCGAACATCAGGGAGCAGATTCGCCGTACCGGCAGCGTGTACGTTTCTCTCATCTCTTCACGGCCGCGCTGAAGAATCCGGCACCACCATCGCTGGTCGGACAGAAGATTCTGGAAATCGTTGAGAGCGGGACGTGGCAACTTCGACACCCGGTGGGCCCCGACGCCGCTCCCTTCCTACAGTGGCGTCGTCAAATGACAGATGAGGAGTGGATAGACCTGAATGCAAGTGACGACGAAACTTGGTATCGCAGCCTGGAACGCGACTTCGGTCTGGATACCCGGCCGAAGAACTAGACTTCCGTGTCCCCAGTTCTGAGTGATTCTGGCCCACTCGGAAAATAAGCGGTTGTTGGCGTAACATCGCGAATTTATAACAACAGAGTTCTGAGTCTAATCGTGATTTCGACAGTTATGTCGCAAGAGCGCACCGACCACGCGTTCTGTCACAGGGATAAAGAATGCCTCAGAATCCTTCCCTAAGATCGTCTCGGTGGCAATTATCTCGAATCGTCGTGCTTGATATGGCCTTTGGGTTTAATCAGCTGATTGCTACACTCCGCAAATGCCATTTCGAGTCCGGTTAGACACTGCTCGCCGTTGGTTTCAGTATGGGTTCTACGACTGGACTCGCGGCATGCCAAAGTACAAACGCGCCATCACTTGGGCTGCCATTTTGGTCCAGGGATACGCGATCTGGTTCGTGTTGTCTCGCCCTCAAGTGTGGGTTTATATGGTGGGCGAGAATAAGCTCGTCCTCTACCTCGGTATGTTCCTGCTCTACCTTTTTGGTGAGCGTGTCATGCACGGGTTGGTGACGTCGGAAATTGTTCGCAAAACCCAACTAGAAGCTGACCAGATTGCCGCACAACAGATTCAGAAGACACTCCAGCCCGAAAAACTCGAACAGTTGGTGGGTTACGAAATGGAAGTGTTTTACGAACCTTTCCGTGCTGTGGGCGGCGACTATTTTGACGTGATCGATCTTCCAGGCAACCGAACGCTCTTCGCGGTCGCGGATGTGTCTGGGAAGGGGATGGCGGCAGCCCTGCTGGCGGCCAACATTCAGGCTCTGGTCAGGAGCCTTTCGAATATTGATGCGCAGCCCCTTGTGTTGGCGAATCAGATCAACAAGCACCTCAGCCGTTACACGCCGAGTGATCGGTTCGCGACCGCGGTATTTGTCGTGCTTAGCCGGGATTCTGGTGAATTGACCTATGTGAATGCAGGGCACAACTCCCCGATTGTGTTCTGTAACGGATCAGTGACATCGCTGGAAGCAACTGGCATGCCGATGGGATTGCTAAGCGGCGCGGAGTACGAAGCTGGCGCAGCGATCGTTCCCTTCGGTGGTACCCTTCTCCTTTTTACCGATGGATTGACCGATTCGATTTCCCGGAAGGATCCCGATAGCCGTTTGCGCGGCGCCATATCTGATAATCCCGCAAAGACGATCTCTAATCTGAAATTGCTAATAGATCCGAGATGCAAGCAGGATGACATCACGATATTGGTCGTAAAGCGCACGGGGCAATAGGCCATGCGGTTGTTGGCGGGAACGGCGATTACACTCCGGCCTACTGCTGCCTTTTTTGCTGGACCTCTGGGTTGCCGCATGCAGCCCTACGATCACTGAATTGCGATGCTAGAATCCGACGTGACGCTCAAAACGGTTCGCAACTGCGACTTCATCCGATGAAGAACGATCGACTTTCCGTGCATTCTGGGTTTGCCTGTCCTTCCTGCAGCACGAGGACCGTCGGACAGTTTTGTAGCCACTGTGGCGAGAAAGAAGTAAGCGATCAAGATTATTCCGTGCGCAGGTACCTCGCAGAAATCGGCTCTGCGATCACTCTCCTGGAGTCAAAGGTTTTGCGCAGCGTATGGCTGGTCGTGAGCAAGCCAGGCTATTTAAGCAGTGAATATCTCCAGGGACGCAGAGTTCGGTACATGAAGCCTCTTCAGCTGTTCATATTCCTGAACGTGGTCTATTACTTCTCCCTTACTCTGTTCAGCGCCACCACGTTTACCACTCCACTGGCCACGCAGCTTCACATGAATAACTACTATCCCACTTACGCCAGTCTGCAAGTAAACCAGAAACTGCAAAAGGAGCACATCAGCTACGAAACTCTTGAGAGAAAGTACAATGAAAAGACCAGTGTCCTTTCCAAAACCCTTATCTTTGTTCTCATTCCGATCTACGCATTGCTGTTCTATGCGCTGTTCTTCAGGAAAAGGAGATACGCGGTGGAGCACGCCGTAGTTGCCACGCATTTCTGGTCTTTCAGCCTGATATTACTTGGCGTGATCCTTCCTTTTTTCTCGATACTCCTCATTCGGTTGTCCAAAGGGCTGAACACTTCTTCTGCGTATGTAACCCATGACGTTGTCGCCTCTACCGTCCTTTCAACTTTGTTTTGCAGGCTATCTTTTCCTAATGCTGCGCCGGGCCTATGCCGCCAGCAAGTGGTATTGTGCCGCGACAGCTATGGCGATTGCCTGGTCCTTTTTTCATATTGTCTGGCTGTATCGTTTTTTCCTTTTCAAGCTAACCCTCAGCTTCGTTTAGCCAAAGAATTGCAAAATTGAACGAAGATTGACTTTTACAGGCATGAAGAATAGGAAGAAAGTCCTCCCGCTACAATACCGCCCTTGCGAAAGTGTGTCGAGTTGCGAAAGGCGAGCGTTCACTCAGAGAGAATTACGCAGGCACTGGAAGCCGAGATGAAACGTCTTGAGAACGATAGGCCTAAATAAACTTGCAGGTCAGGCGATGGTTTTCTTGGCTTTGATGAATGGCTCGATGAGTTGCTGCCAGGAGCGAGCCCCTGGTTGCAGTCATTTCGTGCTTGGCTTCTCGGCAGTGCAGCCGTCCTGTTCGGCGTGTCGTGCTCGCCGGCGAGCACAAGTTACCGAATATTTCTTCTTAGCCTTCGAGTAAGCTCGCCACATATTCCGCAAGTTGTAGAAGACGAACAGCAATGGCAGAACAGGAAACAGAAGCAACAGCGGGCCATCTTTCGCTAGCATCAATCCCGTGCCCACAAACTCATTCACTGCGGTGGAAGAGAGTGAGCCTTGCCAGATTAAGTTCTGGACCGAGCCCTCCATGGAATGGTGCCTTGCCATACAGCCGATTGGCGGATGGCAGCGCGACCCCCTGCGAGCGCTTAATTGTGCTCGGAATAATTTACATTATTCATTGCCTTGGCTTTTCTGTTTCTGGGCCAATGACGATGCGCTGAAACTCGCGAAGGACTGCGATCGGCCTTCGATAAAACCAACTCAGCAAAATGAAAGTGAAAAATGATCTGAGAACACATGAGCTGAGGGAGGTCTCCCTTGCCCGATTCGTGGGCTACTTCTTATGGCTCGGAACCGTTGGATTCGGAGGCCCTATCGCGCTCGCCGGACACATGCAGCAAGACCTAGTGGACGAACGTGGCTGGGTCAGCAAAGAAGACTACCTTGAGGGCCTGGCTCTTGCACAATTAGCGCCCGGTCCTCTGGCAGCTCAACTGGCGATTTACCTGGGCTATGTCCGAGCGGGTGTCTTAGGCGCTACAACTGTGGGAGTAGCGTTCGTCCTGCCTTCATTCCTCATGGTGCTCGCCCTCTCAGCAGCTTACGTCCGCTTTGGTGGCTTGGCGTGGATGCAGGGCATGTTCTACGGAATTGGCGCCGCCGTGATCGGGATCATCACTCGCTCTGCTTTCAAACTCACAAAGCTCACACTCGGGAAAGACAAATTGCTATGGGGAATTTTTGCCGTTCTAGCCATTTCTACAGCATGGACTTCGCAGGAGATCATTTGGCTGTTTCTGCTTGCGGGAGTAGTCGCCTTGCTGGTCAAGTCTTTTCCAATGGGCGTACCGGGAAGGAGTTCGGTTCCGCTATTGTTCGCGGTGGGGGCGGTCGGAGTCGGTGGCAGTCTGGCGGAACTTTTTTTATACTTTGCGAAAGCGGGAATGTTCGTGTTCGGAAGTGGCCTTGCCGTGGTGCCATTTCTGTACGGTGGAGTAGTAAAAGGGCATCACTGGCTCACCGACCGACAGTTCGTCGATGCGGTCGCGGTAGCAATGATCACACCGGGACCTGTCGTGATTACCGTAGCATTTATTGGGTACCTTGTGGCTGGACTGGCGGGGGCGACGGCGGCGGCGCTTGGAATATTCCTGCCTGCCTATCTGATCGTCGTGGTGCTGGCACCCTCATACCAACGCTGGGCCCGGAACCGGCAATTGAATGCTTTTGTCCGAGGCGTAACCGCTGCCGCGACAGGAGCTATCGCCGGAGCAGTAGTTGTGCTGGCCCGGCGTTCAGTTCATGATGTGCCCACAATCGTGATTGCGATTGTTACTTTGGCTGTACTTTTTCGTTGGAAAGTTCCTGAACCACTCCTGATTGCATGCGCGGCAATCGCGGGATTAATGTTTCGGCCAGCTTAATTATCGGGAATCTTCAGAAGGTGATAAATGTCTAGAGTAGACTACTAAGGGATAACGTTGGGGAAGCAAAAGATGAAATGGCTGCCGAAGCAGCCCTGGAATGATTCTCTCTCAGGGGGCACAGTGCCCTTTTTGAAAAAACGTTAACTCTATGATGCAGTTGGTTGCGGGGGGTGGATTTGAACCACCGACCTTTGGGTTATGAGTGTGACCATCAATAGAATCTAAAAACGTTGCCCGGCGCAAAGAGTAATGCATTGTTCTTAGCTGCAATCAAGTGAAATCGCGACTGCCCCTGTTATGCCCTTACTGAAAAGGCCTGCATTTGTAATCACCCGGGGGAGCGGCTAATACTACGAACAGCATTGGCAGCGAACAGAGCCCACCTCTCGAAAAGCGTGAGAAGTGGGCACCCTCATCAATGCGTTGCGCACTATTTGTCAGATGTGGGCCACCCGCCCCGCCCCCGGTTTCCCTTACTGATGTGTATCCATGCGCCACTAGAACTTGCTGACAGTGTCGCTGCCACCATTCGCCACCCAGATGTTGCTGCCGTCAAAGGCCACACCACCGGGTGTGGTGCCTGCAGAGAACGTACCCAAGTTGACGCCGTCGCTGGCCCGCAGCTTGGTGACGATGTTGGCGCCGTCAAAGGCCACACCATAGGGATAGCTGCCTATAGAGAGCGGGAAAGTGCCCAAAGTGACGCCGTCGCGGGCTCGCAGCTTGGTGACAGTGTAGCTGACATTATTCGCCACCCAGATGTTGCTGCCGTCAAAGGCCACAGCACCGGGTACGGTGCCTGTAGGGCCTGTAGAGAACGTACCCAAGTTGACGCCGTCGCTGGCCCGCAGCTTGGTGACAGTGGCGCTAAGCATGTTCGTCACCCAGATGTTGGCGCCGTCAAAGGCCACACCATAGGGACTGCTGCCCACAGAGAAAGTGCCCAAAGTGACGCCGTCGCTGGCCCGTAGCTTGGTGACGTTGTCGCTGCCGTTGTTCGTTACCCAGATGTTGGCGCCGTCAAAGGCCACACTGTAGGGATTGCTGCCCACAGAGAAAGTGCCCAAGGTGACGCCGTCGCTGGCGCGCAGCTTAGTGACGTTGTTGCTGCTCGCGTTCGCCACCCAGATGTTGGCACCGTCAAAGGCCACACCATAGGGATTGCTGCCCACAGAGAAAGTGCCCAAGGTGACGCCGTCGCTGGCCTGCAGCTTGGTGACGCTGTCGCTGCCCGTGTTCGTCACCCAGATGTTGGCACCGTCAAAGGCGACACCCTGGGGACTGCTGCCCGTGGGGAAGTCTTGGCGATACCACTGCAGCAGGGCGGCCTTCTGTTGAATGAGAGAGACTCCGCCTGCGGGTCCTGGATCACCCTTTGGCCCTTGCGGTCCCGGTGCCCCGTCGATTCCTGGGGGGCCTTGCAGGCCCTGAGATCCTTGCGGTCCGATCGGTCCTGCTGGACCCTGTGGACCGGCTGGACCTTGTGGGCCATCGGCTCCCGTAGCGCCTTGAGGTCCCTGCGGACCAGTTGCGCCCTGATTTCCTTGTGGTCCTGCCGGACCTTGAGGTCCAGGAGGTCCCTGCGGTCCTGTGTTGTTCAGTGCGATTTCCAGCTCCGGACCATTTCCCGTCAGCAGGCTTTCTTTGGAATCGAACGAGAAGCTTCCGTTGGTGCCGATCAAGGACAACGCCACGCCGTTGTTGGGGATCGATCCGTTGGCCCACCCCTGCACCAGCGACGTGATATCGATCAACAGAAACTGGTTCAAGCTCGAGGCCGAAACCGAAATCGGATGGTCTCCGGTGGCCGACGAGCCGAGCGCAGGCGGCGGGGTGTTGTAAGTCAGCGTGTTTTCCACCCAACTGTTGTTGAGCTGGTAGACATCGAAACTGCCGGACTTTACGACCGCGTCCACGTAGAGGCGCAGGCTGGCTTTGCTGATAGTCGCGCCCAGCGGAAGAGTGGAAAGGTTGAATTGAAGATAGGATGTCGTGCCCGACCCAACTACCAGGGTGATGCTCGGTCCGTAATTGGTCTTGGGCGTGGTGCTGCTGACAAAGGTGTCAGCACTGGGAGGCGCCTGGGCAAAAAGCGTAGCGGATGCAATCAAGAGTAAAGCACCAAGAAAACTGATGTGTTTTTGCATGATGTTAATTTTGCCTCCTACAGGTGCGGAAGTTTCGCGACACTTCACGTCCACCCGAGTTGTGTCCCTCCTTAAACGTTCTGTTATCTAATCAGGCGGAATCCGCTGGGAATTTGTGTCAGACCATTGGCAAAATTTTGTAATTCGTGCAATTGACAAGGTTTACGGGAAACGCTATGCTTCGCACCCGGCGCATTGGCTGGAGCGCTGTTTTGAGCGGAGACACGTGCAACGCGGGTCTTCCAATCAGGTTACGGACCTGTTGGTTCGCTGGCGGAGTGGCGATCAGGCGGCGCTCGATGCCCTCATTCCCCTCGTGTATGAAGAACTACGTCGCTTGGCTCGCCATTACCTGCAGCGCGAGCGATCCGATCACACGCTACAAAGCACAGCGCTGGTTCACGAAGCCTATACCCGCATGCTGGGTCAACAGCTGCCGGAATGGCAAAGTCGCGCACATTTTTTCGGTGTCGCTGCACACTTAATGCGTCAAGTATTGGTGGATTACGCTCGCAGCCATCATGCCTCTAAAAGAGGCGCGGACATCTGCCGGGTGACGCTTCAAGATGCTTTCACTCAGTCCCCACAGCTGGATGCGGACGTGGTTGCGCTGGACGATGCACTCAAGAGTCTGGCCAAGATTGATCCGCAACAGACTCGGGTTGTGGAGCTCCGTTTTTTCGGCGGCCTGTCCATCGAGGAGACCTCAGAAGTGCTGGGTATTTCCTCATCCACTGTGAACCGGGATTGGAATACCGCTCGAGTATGGCTGTACCGGGAACTCAATCGGAGAATGCGGACATGAATCCCGAGCGTTGGCGCCAAGTCCGCGACGTATATGAGCGGGCAATCGAAATCGCAACAGCGGGACGGTCAAGCTATCTGGATCGGGCTTGCGCGGCGGATGCGGATCTCCGGCAGGAAGTGGAATCTCTGCTCGGGTATCAACGCTCTGCCGACAGCCATTTTCTGAAGCAACCTGCTGTTGATCTGCTAGAACCACTTCCCGCCATTATCAAAAATCGAATGGCTACCCGGCTGGGGGTTTACCAGATCCTGGAACAGATCGGTCATGGAGGAATGGGTGAAGTATACCGAGCCCGCCGCGTCGATGGTCAGTATGAAAAAGAGGTGGCGGTCAAGCTGGTGCGTGGCGGATATGACTCGGATTCCATTCTCCGGCGCTTTCGCCAGGAGCGGCAGATTCTTGCCTCTCTTGATCATCCAAACATCGCCCGACTGCTTGACGGCGGCACTACCGAGGATGGGCTGCCGTATTTGGTGATGGAACTGATTTACGGTATTCCCATTGACCAATATTGCGATCATCATGAGCTCTCGGTGGATGAACGGCTTCAACTGTTTCTCCAGGTGTGCTCAGCTGTGCAATACGCCCACCAGCGTCTGGTGATTCATCGTGACCTCAAGCCCGGAAACATTCTGGTGACAAAAGAAGGGGCGCCGAAGTTGTTGGATTTCGGCATTGCCAAACTCCTCGATACCTCGTCCAGTCCCGAAACGACCCTGGTTGCGGCGCTCACCCCCGAATATGCGAGTCCGGAGCAGATACGGGGAGAAATGATCACGACCGCAACCGACGTTTACGCCCTCGGCGTAGTGCTGTATCGATTACTCACCGGACGCTCACCTTATCGCGCTACAACCAGGAATCCAGCTGAACTGGCGCGAATAGTTAGTGAAGTGGAAGCGGAGCGGCCAAGCTCCGCGATAAAGCGAGAAGATTCTGCTAATGAGGGAGCCTCCCCATCAAACAATACAGTGAAACTCTCTGGCAGCGACCTTATTCGATTAAGTCGTCAGTTTAAGGGCGACATTGATCATATTGTTCTCAAGAGCCTGCGAAAAGAACCTGAACGGCGGTATGTTTCGGTTGAACAGTTTGCGGAAGATATCCGCCGTCACCTGCAGCACTTGCCGGTGACCGCGACTCCAGATTCCCGATCTTACCGGATTCAAAAATTCGTGCGGCGGCACCGCAAGACTATGCTAGCGGCCGCGATGATTGTGATTGCTATCGCAGTAGGCTTCGTCGCGACCTGGCGAGAGGCGCGGATTGCGGCAAGAAATGAGCGCCGCGCCGAAGCTCGGTTCAACGACGTACGCAAGCTGGCCAACTCATTAATTTTCGAGGTACATGACTCGATGAAGGATCTTCCTGGCGCGCTACACTCGCGGCAAGTAGTGTTGCAGAAAGCCTTGGAGTACCTGGACAGTCTGGCAACGGAGTCGCAACACGAAGCCGATCTCCAGCGTGAGCTCGCAGCTGGGTACGAAAAGATCGGTGACCTGCAGGGAAACCCTCTGTCCGCCAACATAGGTGACGCAAAAGCGGCTCTGGTGAGCTATCAAAAGGCATTGAAGTTGCGCGAGTCACTGGCGCGATTGAATCCGAGCAACAGCAGTGACCAGGTAGAGCTGGCGATTGCTTACGCTCAATTTTCCGATTTTCAGGCCGAGGCACTCGGTAACATAGAGGCCGGTCTGGAATACTGTCGCAAGGCGGTTGCGATCTTGGACCGCGAAGCGATGGCCCAGCCTAACAATTTTAGGATTATCGAGCAGAACATGCGCGCCCACGTCACGCTTGGATTTCTCCAAATCGGCAATGGCGCAAATGGAAGTGCAGGTTCGATTTCGGGAGGAATCGCGGCCCTCGAGAACGCGCTCGAGCTCTATCAACAGGCAACTAGGTTGGAATCTTCAGATATTGGCGTTCGAGGACACGGCCCTATCATTAATGCCGCCCTTGGCGACGCATTATTGAAACTCGGCAATCGTACGCGAGCTCTCAATCATTACGAACGTGCCCTGGATGCGCTGACTTCGATCAATACCCAGACCCGAAATATCATAACTTCAATTAACGCGGTTGTCATAACCGGAAAGATCGCCGATGCCTACTTGATTGACGGCAACATTCAAGCCGCGATTCGGTGGTACTCCAGAACTCGCAAAGGCGCTGAACAGTTGTTAGCCACCGATCCGAACAACGAAGCTGTGCAATCGATTGCCATAACCAGCTCCGGTCAACTGGGTCACGCTCTGGTCGAGGGTGGGCAGACCAGAAAGGGACTCGACTACATCCGTGAAGCCTTTGCCAGAGCGCAACGACGACCCTCACAAACTCCACTTATCCGTATTTTTCAGTCCCTCTTGCGCATTTGGATCGGAGAGGTTAACGAACGGAAGGGCCAAGTCGTTATGGCAGCACAGGATTACGTGAAAAGCAAAGATCTGCTCAGGACCGTGCGTGTCGGCGGCACAAATGATCTACGTACACAGGTCTATTACTGTTCAGCCACCGAACGTTATGGCGCCGCTTTACTGCAACTCCATCGTTTAAAGGAAGCAAAGAATGAATACGACGAATGTCTAACATTGTTAGAACCCTTGAGCCATGCCAATCCCGACAACCCGGAGGTGCTTTATGCGCTTGCCGAAACCTACACGGGCGAGGGCAGGTGTATTAATGAAAGTTGCAGAAGAACGCCTCGGATCGATAAAGTAGAAACCTGCAATGCCGCAGGTAAATGGTTTCAGAACAGTCTGAACGTCTGGAGTAAAGTTCCGAATCCCTCCCGGTACAGCACCAGCACCTTAGAGGTAACGCTTCCAGGCGAGATCTCTCGGCGCGTGGCTGCATGCGGTCGCTAATCATATTCCCAGGTCCATCTTGGGGTTTAGGCTGCCAAGCCAATACGACGCATCACTGTCCGAAAGCGCGGATCGGTGGGAAGGTTACCGAATGCGGGATCATCCTTCCCAAAGAGCCAGCCAAACCATCATCACAAGCCTGCTTAGCGCGTCCAGGGACGATATCTTGACTTTTCCACGCCATCATAGATTCGCACGACATTCGACCTTGCAAAGATAATTTTTTCCATGCGGTGACACAAAAGCGCATGCGAATTCCGCCTATATCAATGTAGAAGCATTCCTATTGTGAGATGCGGCGGACTCTGGCATCAGGGGCCTAGGTTCTGTGCTGTATTTCACTTGAGTTGGAGGAAAGTTATGAATCGCATCCAGTTGTTTGGCTTATGGGGAGGATTAGTTCTCCTGTGCTGGGAAAG
>JADMIO012713151.1_pt1 | contig 22564 bp, 18 predicted proteins | sample 8958161 | NCBI WGS metagenome assembly JADMIO01 (sample SAMN16585339, study PRJNA669376) | soil metagenome | isolation source: Crop rotation soil | place: USA: Cullars Rotation, Alabama | collected 2011 | reverse complement strand
CGCGACAACTTGTCCACGTGGAATTCTAAGCTTAGGATCCCAATGTGCTGGAAAGTGCCAACATCAAAAGGTTGGGAAGTCGAAGTCGTGCCTTGCACGAGTTAGGAATACGCGTCATGTCACAAGAATTTATCAATGACGAGCTCATCGGCCCCGATGGCCTTCATTTTTCAATCGGCGGCGAATCGGACGAAGTCGCCGCTTGGACCGAGATCGAAGCCGGCCGGTTTATGCCGCGACGAGTTCGCGGCAGCTTCCAGGGCAGGGCCCTTGGCTGAGTGTTCACTGTTCCGCCGTCCGGTTCGGATGGCAGCCACGTTCTAAAGTGTGATGAATCACCAAACGAATAGTTAGCCCCCGGCTCTGCCGGGGGTTCTTGTATGCGGAATCAATTGGAACACAAATAAGTCGGCAAACCCCCGGCAGAGCCGGGGGCTGTCGGCGTCGAAAGACGTCATGACATTATCCATTATCGACAACGCCACCTGCACGTTTTGCGGCTGCGTGTGCGACGACATCCAGTTGCACCACGATGAGATCAAGATCCATAAGGCGAACAAGGCCTGCGTGCTAGGCACGGCCTGGTTCCTCAATCACACCGCGGAGAAAAAATATCCGGTCGCACTGATCGATGGCCACGAAGCATCGCTCGATGATGCGATCGAAATGGCGGCCACGATTCTTCACGAAGCCGACATGCCGCTCGTGTACGGCATGAGCAACACGACGTGCGAAGCTCAAAAGGAGTGCGCCGCGATGGCCGACCAATTGGGCGGCCTGTTGGACAGTCACACCAGTTTGTGACACGGGCCAACGGAAATCGCCGCCCAGTTGGGTGGCAAAGTCACTTGCACGCTCGGCGAAGTCAAGCAACGAGCCGACTTCATCGTATATTGGGGCGGGAACCCGGCCGAGTGCCACCCGCGCCATTTCACCAAGTACACCATCATGCAGAAGAGCAAGTTTCTGCCACGCGGCCGCAAGGACCGCACGATGGTGCTCGTGGATATTCGCGAGACAAAGAGCGCGAAAGCAGCCGACATCTTCTTGCAGCTCCGCCCAGGCAAGGACTTCGAGTTGATCACGATCTTGCGGGCGATGATCAAGGGCAAGCCAGTCAGCGACGAGGCGATCGCGGAGACCGGCCTCACTCGTGAGACGGTGGAGGACTTGATTGCTCGTATGAAGGCGGCAAAATTCGGCTGCTTCTTCTTCGGCATGGGTCTGTCGATGACCCGCGGCAAGCACATGAACAGTGCGGCCCTTTTGATGCTGGCCGCCGAGTTGAATGCATTCACTAAGTTTGTCGCGATGCCAATGCGCGGTCACGGCAATGTCACTGGCGCCGACGTGATCATGCGGTGGCAGACTGGCTTTCCGTTCGGCATCTCGTTCAACCGCGGATACCCGCGATACAATCCAGGCGAGTTTTCGACGGTCGACATTCTCGTCCGTGGCGATTGCGATGCGGCCTTCATCATCGGCGCCGACCCCGGCGGCACGATGCCCCAGCCTGCGATCGACCACTTGGCTCGCATCCCCACGATCGTGCTCGATCCGCATATTACACACACGAGCCGCCTGGCGCGCGTTCATATCACCACTGCCCCGCAGGGGATCGGTGCGGGCGGCACCGCCTATCGCATGGATGAGATTCCCATGCCATTGAAGCCGGCCCTGAAGTCGCCGTATCCTACGGATGAGGAAGTCGTCCGCCGGATCAACGAAGCGATCGCCAAAAAGCCGTTCTGGCTACCGGACGGAAGCCAACCTCAGATGATCAACATCAAAGGGTAATTTACGTTGTAGTGAGGAACGTTTTGTCGTTTCGTGAACGGAAAATCGTTGGAGCTTCTCAGCCACGAAGTGGCGGTAGATAATAGCCAGGGGCGTTAGCCCCTGGTAAAAATCGTTTACAAAAAGGAAGCCCCGGAGGGGCGACAGATAGAATAGCACTGTCGCCCCGTCGGGGCTTTGATTTTAATTGCTACGCGAACCAGGGGCTCACGCCCCTGGCTATGAGCTGCCGGCCCGTTGGGCCTGAATCATTTCAAATACCTATGCTTCGAATCACTGGCGGAAAAGTCTACGATCCGGCTAACGGAATCGATGGCCAGATCAAGGACCTGTTCATCGACGACGCCGGCAAATTCACCGATGCTGCCAATGCAAACGGCGCGCGGACGATCGATGCGAGCGGCCTCATAATCTTTCCCGGCGGCGTGGATGTTCACACCCATGTCGCTGGCGGCGCGATCAACTTCGCCCGGGCCATGACGCCGGAAGACCATCGTCGCACGCAGGCCTTCATTCGTACCAAGTCGCGTCGTAGCGGCTTGGGCGGGATGGCCCCCACCACGTTTGCCACCGGCTACCTCTATGCCGGCATGGGTTTTACGACCGTGAACGAAGCTGCCGTGCCTGTGTTGTCGGCGCGGCACACTCACGAAGAGCTGGCCGACATTCCGATCGTCGACAAGTCGTCGCTGACGCTCATGGCCAACAATGAGATCATGCTCGATCAGCTCGAAGCTGGAAACTACGAGCGGGCGAAACACGTGGTCGCGTGGTACCTTTGGGCTGCGAAATCGTATGGCATCAAGGCCGTTAATCCGGGCGGCGTTGCCGCGTGGAAATGGGGCAAAGACGCCAAGCAACTCACATCACCGATCGAAGGCTATTCGACGCTGACGCCTGGGACAATTGTGACCCAGCTGGCCCGCATTTGCGACGAGCTCGGCCTGCCACATCCGATGCATTTGCACTGCAACAATCTCGGCGCGCCTGGCAACATTTCGACAACGCTCGATACGCTCAAGCACCTGGAGGGCAGCCGTGCCCACATTGCACATTCGCAGTATCACGCCTATGGCGGTGATGGTTGGGACACGATGTGCTCCGCGACAACACAATTAGCGGATTACTTCAACACGCACCCGACAATTACGACAGATGCCGGCGCCGTACTTTTCGGCGACACCGTGACGATCACCGCCGACGGGCCATGGCAGCATGTGCTCTACAAGCTTACCGGTCGCAAATGGGGTAATCTCGACGTCGAGAATGAGACCGGTTGCGGAATTGTTCCATACTCCTACAAGCCGAGCATTCTGGTGAACGCAGTTCAGTGGGCCGCCGGGCTCGAACTGCTGTTACTCATCAAAAACCCCTGGCAAGTGTTCCTTTCCACGGACCATCCGAACGGCGGCTGCTTCTGGCGTTATCCGGAGATCATTGAGCTGTTGATGTGCAAGGACGCTCGCCAAAAAGGCATCAAGAAGCTTCCCGACAAAGTGAAGGGCCGGATCACGCTCCCAGAGATCGACCGCGAGTATACGCTCTATGAAGTGGCGACCGCCATGTCGGCCGGACCTGCCCGTGCGCTCGGCCTCACGCAAAAGGGCAACCTCGGCGTCGGTTGCGATGCGGATCTCGTCATGTACGAAGAAGACGCCAACGTGCAACGCATGTTCGGCCACCCGCGCTACGTGATCAAGGCCGGCGAGATTATCATCGAGGATGGCGAAATTCGCGAGGCGCCGCAAGGAAAAGAATTCCTGGTGAAGCCCGAATGCGATCCGTCGGTCGACGAGTTCATTCGCCCGCTGTTCGAGGACCATTACACCATGTCGTTCGAGAACTACCCGGTCGAGTTCGAACGAGTTGAGCACCCCGAGCTTCGTCCTTGCACGCCGACTAGCCCGTAACCAGCCTCGCAGAGTAAACACCAAAGATAGTTAGTCAGCCCCCGGCTCTGCCGGGGGTTTTCTCGGTCATCTGCTCACACATTTAGAACCCCCGGCAGAGCCGGGGGCTGCCGGCCTCGCACATGCCCATCACTTTCCGCCTCAAACGCGAGCCGACCGTTCCATTGGAAGCGGAGGTGATCACGCCGGACGTCGTCGCCGGGTTATCCAATGCTGAAATTGGTGCGCTAACCGTTTACCACGGCAAGCGCCAGCTTCCGCTCAGCGACTTCTTCGATATTGAAGGCGAGCTCAGCGACGAACTCATCCTTCATGGAGCGCTGCACAAAGTCCGTTGGATCGGCCGCGGCATGTCGAAGGGTAGTATTACAGTCCACGGCAACGTCGGCATGCACCTAGGCGCGTACATGAGCGGCGGCCGCATCGAGGCCCATGGCACGGCGAGTGACTGGATCGGCGCCGAAATGAAAAACGGCTTCATCCACATTCACGGCAACGCGGGCGGGCAGGTTGGCGCCGCGTATCGAGGCTCCCTGGGCGGCATGAAGGATGGCCTCATCATTGTCGATGGCACGGCCGGCCTCGAAGTGGGCATGCGGATGCGAGGCGGAACGATTGTGATCGTCGGACCGGCTCGCGATTTCACTGGCCTTCAAATGAAAGGCGGCACCATTTTTCTAGTCACGGGCGCGGAAATTCGTACCGGCGCCTGGATGAACAAAGGAACCATCGTCTCCATGAAACCAATTCAGATGATGCCGACATTCAGCTACGTTGCTGACCGCGACGCGGCTTCCCTCAGCGAGCAGGTGGCACGACTGAAAGAATTCGGCGTCGATCTAAGTCATGCAACCGCGGCGGGCCGATTCCGCCAGTTTTCAGGGGACCTGTCCGTGTCCGACAAAGGTGAGATTCTCGTCTGGGAACCTAATACCTAAACGGGCCGTCCGCCAATCGGTCGACCGCTCTTTCGAATGCTCGAACTGCAATCAACGACGAAAAGTCTTGAAGCATGACCGCGCAAGTCGCGAGGTGTCGCGGCATAAGCAGCCGGGTGTCTCAAAAGAAGGCTCAATGCTTTTTCTGGTCTGAACGAACGCGACAAGCGGGTCCGCGCCGAGTGGCGGCTGTTTGATAGTCTACTCTTCTGCTGGCATATTAGATGGAGTCGTTGCCCGGGTAACGCCATCGTCTCACTTCGGACAAACTGCAATGGCTGCACGAACTCGCCGACATTTTCTCAAAGACACGGCACTGGGTATTACAGCCGCGGCTGTTTTAAACCGCTCCACATTGCGCGCCGCAAGCGAATCGGATCGTGTTCGGGTCGGCGTGATTGGTTGCGGAAATCAAGGTGCTAACCATATTAAGGTTTTGTCGGGGCTCAAAGACGCGCAGCTTGCGTACGTCGCGGATATCGACGGCGGGCGACTCGCAAAGGCCGTTGCCCAATCGAATGGAGCGAAGGGGGTCGGTGACTTTCGTCGCATTCTTGATGATGCATCGGTCGACGCGGTGACGATTGTGACTCCGGATCACTGGCACGTGCCGGCCGCGCTTTTGGCTTTGGAGGCCGGCAAGCACGTGTACATTGAAAAACCGTGCTGCCATAACATTCGCGAGGGACAGCTTCTGCGCGCGGCGGCAAAAAAGAGCGGGAAGGTGATCGCGCACGGCACTCAAGCGCGATCCAGCGCGCCCATGCAACAGGCTATGAAGTTGTTGAAGGATGGTTTGATTGGCGATGTGCTTATCGCGAAATGTTGGAATTGGCAGTTGCGAAAAGATATCGGTCATCAGCAGCCGAGTGCCGTTCCACCCAACGTCGACTACAACACGTGGGTCGGCCCTGCGGAATGGATGCCGTTTCAGGCCAACCGGTTTCATTACAGCTGGCACTGGTGGTACAACTTTGGTTGCGGCGACCTCGGCAACGATGGCATTCACGAATTTGATTACGCTCTGTGGGGTCTCGGGGTCGATACTCATCCGTCGTTAATCTCGGCCACGGGCGGCAAGTACTTCTTCGACGACGACCAGCAGTTTCCAGATACCCAGCAAATAACGTACGTTTATCCGGGCGACGACAAGGTCGGACACCGGCGAATGCTGATCTATGAAATGAGGCTTTGGTCGACGTCGTATCCGTACAACGTCGATAGCGGGGCCGAGTATATCGGCACCAAAGGCAAGATGTTTATTAGCAAGCGAGGCAAATTCGAGGTTCGGGGCGAGCGTAATCAACCGATGGATGTGAAGCTCGATAGCGTGCCGAAGGCCAGCATGGCCGACAATCAGCAGAATTGGCTGGGATGCATTAAATCGGGCGGCGTGCCCAATGCGAACGTTGAGATTGCGGTTCGCACCGCAACGGCGGTGCACCTGGGCAATATCGCGACGCGGCTTGGACGCACGATCCACTTCGATCCGACGAACGAACGGATCGTGGGCGACGAAGAGGCCAATGCAATGCTCGGCCGCAAATATCGCGAGGGCGGCCACTGGGGACTTCCCGCCGGTGTTTAGCACTTTACCGTAAGCTGACAAACATGGCGGGTTCTAGTTCAACGTTCGGTAACGCAAATGAATCGCCGCGAGGAACCGTAGGTCTCGTCGGCACCGGCCTGTTCGGAACTGCATTAGGCGAACGGCTGCTCGCATGCGGATTCCAAGTCCGGGTACATAATCGAACGCCCGAAAAGGCGCAGCCGCTTATTGCTCGCGGCGCTCAATGGTCAGAACATCCGGCTTGCGCTTGTGAGCGCATCATATTTTGCCTCTACACGTCGGATTTAGTGTCGAACTTACTTGAGCGGGTGCAGGCGAACCTGCGGCCCGGCCAAATCATTGTTGACACCAGCACGAGCGATCCGCAGCAGACAGCCGCGCTCGGCAAGCGGCTGGCTGAGCAGGGGATCGAGTACTTGGAAGCACCATTTTCTGGATCGAGCGAACAGGCGCGCAATCGTGAGGCCACGGCGATTGTTGCCGGGAGTCGAACGGCGTTTGACGCGTGCAGCGATTTGTGGGATTGCCTGGCTGCCAAAACATTCTTCGTCGGCGCCTGGGGTAACGCGGCCAGGATGAAGCTTGTAACGAACGTTGTGCTTGGCCTCAATCGCGCTGTTTTGGCTGAAGGTTTGGTGTTTGCCCGCGCTATCGGGCTTTCGCAGGAACAAGCTCTCCAGGTGCTGCTCGATAGTCCGGCATATTCGCGAATCATGAACGCCAAGGGGCCAAAAATGGTGCTCGGCGATTTCGCACCCGAAGCGCGTCTCGCGCAACACATAAAAGACGTCCGACTGATCCTCGAAGAAGCGGAACGAGGCGGCGTCACGCTGCCTTTGTCGAGCGTTCACTTGGAGCTTCTTAAACGCGCCGAAGCCGCTGGATTGGGCGACCTGGACAACAGCGCGATTATTCAAATCATCGAAGAGCTTAAATCGGGAAAAAACTCGGAGCGCTAAATGGCAGACGCAAAAGTTACAGCATGTCGCAGGTGCGTTGTCGTGTCCGCGATAATTGCTCTCTCAATCGTCAACCCATTAGCCAAGAGCCATGCGGCTGCACCCGTCGAATTTGAAGCGGGAGACGGCAAGGTCGCAATTTCAATCGGCGGTAAACCATTTGCCGTTTATTGTTACAAAGACGAAAAGATAACACGGCCATACTTTGCCCATGTACGAGCGCCGAATGGTGTTCAGGTAACCCGGAATCATCCACCGATCGCAGACAAGGATATTACGGACCACGATATGCTCCATCCGGGGATTTGGATGTCGTTCGGCGACATCAGCGGCTCGGATTACTGGCGGCTGAAGGCACGTGTTCGCCAGGCGGAATTCATTGACGAGCCGGCGAGCGGCTTGGGTAAGGGCACGTTTGCCGTTCGGAACGAATACTTGAATCAAATGGATCCGTCGAAAGTGGTTTGCGATGAAGTGGCCCGCTACACATTTCTCGTTCGTCCGGCCGGGTATTTATTAGTGTGGGACTCAACTTTCTCGAGCGATCGCGAATTCTATTTTGGCGACCAGGAGGAGATGGGCCTTGGATTCCGCATTGCAACACCCCTGCGTGTCGGAAGCAAACCGAAAGATAAGGTTCCGCCGGGCGATGGCGCGATTCAAGATTCGGAAGGCCGAACGAACGAGAAACAGATTTGGGGCAATACAGCAAAATGGTGCGATTTTAGCGGCACCATTGCCGGCCAGCGGCTGGGTATCGCGATTTTTGCCCACCCAGGGAATCTGCGGACGAGTTGGTTTCATGCACGCGACTACGGACTGCTCGAAGCTAACGAGTTCGGTCGCAAGGCATTCCGCAAGGGCGAACTAAGCAAAGTCGTGGTGCGACCAGGAGAAAAGTTTCGAATTCGCTACTGCCTCTTGATTCATTCCAGCCCGAACGGCAGCCCGCCCGATCTTGTTGCCGCGTACGCAGACTACCTGACTCAAGCAGAGAAGTAAGCCTTCATGTCTGTGTCTTCGTCGCCTCAGGAGATTTCGAACGCGACGCGCTGGGCCGTTCTTCTAGCCGCCTTTCTCGGATTGGTGTTCGACGGCTTCGAGTTAGGTTTGATGCCGGTTGCATCGCCGTCGGTAACAAAAAGCTTCTTTGGCGACGAATTCACGAGCGCGCTCGACGGTAAGTGGTTTGCGTGGTACACCGCCGCGCTCATGCTGGGAGCGGCCGTCGGCGGAAGCTTGCTAGGCAATTTAGGCGATCGCATCGGACGCTCGCGCGCGATGGGGGTGAGTATCCTCGTCTACTCGATGTTCGCAGGCTTGGGCGCGTTTGTTCATGCGCCCGAGCAAATGTTGCTGCTGCGATTTCTGGTCGGCCTGGGAGTCGGTGGTGTGTGGCCCAATGGTGTTGCGCTGGTGGCCGAATGTTGGCCCAACGCGTCGCGGCCCTTGGTGGCCGGCGTTCTCGGCGCGGCAATCAATGTCGGGATCCTAGGGCTTTCTCTGCTGGGGCAGGTGCATCCGATCACGGCCGATTCGTGGCGCTGGATTTTTGCCGTCGCGGCGCTGCCGGCTGCGTTGGGCTTGATTGTGCTCGCGGCCCTTCCCGAGTCGCCGAAGTGGCTAGCTTCACGCTACGAAACGAAATTGCCGGCACCGCCGCTCGGCGAATTGTTTCGCGGCGAGTTGCTCCGGCCGACGATTGTTGGGATCCTCCTCGCTTCCGTGCCGCTTATCGGCGCGTGGGGCGGCAGCAAATGGATGATTCCTTGGGCGGCCAACGTCGGCGGCGAGGCACACCCTCACTACAAATCGACAACTCAATTTTATTGGGCTTTGGGCGCCACGATCGGAGGATTGCTTGGTGCTCCGCTTGCCGGCTGGCTGGGTCGCAAGCTTTCCTATTTGTTGATCAGCATTGGGGCCGCATTCGTCACGTGGTCCATGTTTCGCCTAACGGCGCCCTTTGAAACCACGTTTCTTCCAATCGTCTTTACTCAAGGTGTGGTTGCCACTCTTTTCTTTGGTTGGCTGCCGTTGTATCTGCCGGAGCTATTTCCGGTGCGGGTACGAGCGACGGGCGCGGGTGTCGCGATGAATATTGGCCGGTTCGTCACGGCCGCGGGGGTGCTGATGGGCGGCCAATTGTTTGCCTGGTTTGGCGACAGCTACTCGTCGGTGGGAGCCGCGTTTGCGATGGTGTTTGCCCTCGGCGCCGTTGTTATTCTCTTTGCGCCGGATACAGCGAGGCGAAAACTCTAAAGGCGGATGAAAGTACAACCGGTTGGAGGCTCGAAACGCGTTTTATTTCGTTTTCAGCTCGTAGTCTTGCGAGTTTTCACCGAGCCGTACATCGAGCTTGAGCTGTGTGTTGTCGTTGTACCTGGCCGGCAAAACTTCGGCCCAGATTTGCCGTACCGGACTTGTCGGGGTGTCGTACAGTTTTCTTTGTCCAACGACTTTCGATACGCGAACTTGGACCATGCACAGGCCGGGTTTGACCTGCGCTTTGTATTGTCCGTCGACGATCGGCGCACCGGCCGTAGGTGCTTTGCCATCAACGGCAAAAAATGCTACCGAGCCGACTTTTGCTGGCTCGCCATCGACGGTCACTCGTCCGGAGACCGTTCCCATGTTCGATTTGGAACAACCAATCAGGGCAACGCAAGTCGTGAAGAGAAGCAGTTGTCGCACTTGTTCACCCGCCTGCCGATGAGATTGCACAATCGGCTAGCCGCCGTAGACGCTGTCGTTTCCATTCATCGTGCCCATGGCCCGCCACACATTGGCGTCGACATCATCCGTATAGAAAGCCGCGGAGCCATCGCAACAGCTGGCGTTGACGCCGCCCGCATGCCGGCTGCGCGCGGCCGCTTCGGTTCGCGCGCCGGCCACGGCCGGCATCAATGGATCGCCGTTCGACTCAAAGAACCCATCGCGTATGACGTCGGGAGCACTCGTATTGGGAGTCAACGACGTTTGGAAGCGAAAATGGGCCTCGTTGTTGAAGAAGTCGCCGCGATGGTCGGAATCGGTGTTGGGAAAACCTTTAAGCGTTTCCGACATCATCAGTGTTTGCGATGATCCGTCGGTGATGTCTTTGAAGCGGGTGACGCGCGCCTTCTTGTTGCTGATCGAGAACGGCGCGATGCCAACCAGGACTTCCAAGTCGCTATGTCTTTGGTTTCCCCAGTTGACGACGTAGTTTCCTCGCCGGCGCCGGTAATCACCAGTCGTAATGTCGGAACCTTGGCCGTCGCTCGGGCAGTAATAAATGGCCACAAATTTGCTCGCCAGCCCGTCGAACGAACTGGGTTGCGTCATGGGAGACACATAAAAGGGTTGCTTGAGGTCGTTCACTGCAGCGAGCGAGTTTTCCTCCACATACGGCCAAAGAAATGGAACCCACGTTTGCCGAGGACTGCTGCTCGAACCAGGAGGCAACTGCTTCATGGTGCTCTCATACACATGCATACCTCGACTCCATTGGATGAGTTGATTCAAGCACTGGGTTCGCCGAGCCGACTCGCGTGCCGTCTGAACGGCGGGCAGGATGAGTGCCACCAGAATTCCGATGATGGCGATCACCACCAGTAGTTCGACTAGCGTGAACGCGTTGCGTTTACGCTCGCTCACTACGGGAAGCTCGACGAGCGTAAAACCGCGCTGACTTGGTCGGTTCATGGAACCCACGTCGCTCCAAGAACGAGGAAAGAAGAGATCATTCCATTTTCTATCGAGCGACGCCAAATTCGCAAGCAAGAAATGGGCCTGAAGCGTTGGAAAGACCGCTCGTTTTGAGACATGGCGGGAAATGGGTGTCAGTTTTGATTGCCGCACAGGTGGACCGTGATTCCAAGTTCGTGTGCGAACATGCTTTTGGCTTGCATCGTGAAGTCGGCAGTCTCTGAACTATTTGAATACACGACCTGAATATGGTTGCTCTTATGTTTGGCCATGAGCCCATCGCGCGAGACACCGTAGAGCACGCCGTGCATGATGGGCCATTCCGGGGTGGTCGCTTGCCAGCGTCGTTCGGTTTCTTCACGCGGCAGTTGAACGACTTTTCCGCGGCCGATGTCCATGTGCAGCGCGTCATTTTCGACATAGATGCGCGACCAGACGATTTCGCCCGGCCGCGAGATGCCTCGAAGGGTGCTGCCTCCGTTCGGGAAGTACATGGCCGGTTGGCGAAAACCTTCGGCTCCGGACCAGCCGTCGATAAAGTGCGCCGGCGGAGCGGCGCCACTGATCAGAAATACCCAAACGTAGTCGTCGACGGTGCCGCTTCGGTCGACGTCGCCCCAGCGAATATCGTGGAGCGTGGTTTCGACCGGTTGCGACGTGGCTTTCTGAACGCGATAGGTGAGCAGGGCATCGAGGCCGGCACATTCATCGACTTCATTGAAATGCACAACCGGCTGGTTTGCAAACAGTACACGCTGGCCATCGCGGCTGTGGACCGGCGGACGATCGGCGTTGTTGAGCGTGCCCTCGACGAGATCGCTCGCGGGGAGCAAGTCCTTGAGTCCCTGTTGATATTGGATTCCGATCAGATCGCAGCCGAAATCATCGGCGATTCGCACGGCGGCCAGATACATTTTGCATTGAAGCAGAATTTGCGCGTCCGTGAGGTCGGATTCATGAGTCGGACCGGTTTGAAATTTCATCCCGCGCTCTTCCATCCAGCGCCGGACGCTTTTCGCCGCGACGTCGCTAGATTGCATCGTCTCATGGTAAAGAGCTGATTGGCTGAGCCGTTCCTTGAAGACGCCCGTTCGGTGCAACAATTGGTCCGGAATGATCGCGTTAAACATTCCCATGCAACCTTCGTCGAAGACGCCCATGATGGCCTTCTTTTCACGCAGCTCCGTGGCGAGGCTGGCGCCAAGTTGCTGCGCGCGTCGATCGACGGACCTTGCGTCGAATGGCCGGACGTGACTTAAATCGTGGCCGCATTTTCCGGTGGCAAGCCACGTTCGCAATCGAAAGGTGAAATACTCGTCCGTGAAGTCTTCGCTCCACAGCGTTGAGTACGCGACGCCTTGCTTTGTGAGTGAGCCGTTGAGATTCAGCATGCCGACAAGTCCGGGCCAAGCGCCGGACCAGTTGGCCATCGTAAGAATCGGGCCTTTGTGGGTCGTAAGTCCGGGCAGAACATGATGGGAATACTGCCACACGGCCTCGGCAACGATGATTTGCGATTGCGGATCAACATGCCGGAAAACCTCCAGCCCTTCGCGCTGCGACGCGATAAAGCCGTGACCGACATCCTCTTTATAAGGATGAGCACGCACGACTTCGTAACCGGCTGCTTCAATCGCGGCGCTAAGCCGCTGCTCCATGTCACGCTGAGCCGGCCAGCATTTCTGATTTGCCGAGAGTCGCAAGTCGCCGCTGGCAACAAGCTGAATTTGCTTCTTCGCGAGCGTCATATCGATTCACCGTTCGCTGGAATGAGTGATTCGGTTCATCAATTATTGGTTTGAACCGTTGGCAATTTGGCCTTCAGGTGGCCGAGGTCGTTCGATCGGGCAATTTCTCTTCCGTTCGCCCAAATCGCGAGGCCAGCGCCGCGCTTATATTGGTTGCCGCTGCGGTCCCAAGCGATCGTCAGTTGTTGCCCGTGATAAGTTACGCCAGCGAGACAGAACCAGTCCCATGTGTTTGGCGGGACGAGTGGATCGATTTCCACGACATCATCATCGCGTGGCACGATACCAATCAGACCGCGGATCACGAGATCGCAAAACGTTGAATGATTGTAGTCGCGGCTGCGCGCTGCTTTGGGCCCCGTGATCAGCCATTCTCCTGTCAATTCATCGAAGTATTCACCAATGTACGGTTTGCCATCTTTGCGATGTGCGCGCGAGTACTTCTGCATGGCGTCAAAGAAGTCGCCGCGCGAAACATAGGTTTGCTCGGGGCCACGAAGCACGTTGATCAACCCATTCAGCGTCTGGCTCGTGGCGAATGGCCACACGGCGCCGTCCCATTCACATGTGCCGGTGCCATTCGTGCGGAAATCAGGATGGCGGCGTTCCGCGGTGGTGAATCCGCAGGGTGCAAGGAAACCGGCCTGATCTTTTATTTCGCGCCAGGCAACTGCCTTCTCTGCTTCGGCAAGGTTGAACATCCATGGGATGAAACCGATTTCCTCGCGCGCGGTCGAAAAGGATCCATCTTCGAACCGAACTTTGAAGAAAGAGGCGGCGGGATCCCAAAGCTCGGCGTTCAGTTTCTCGCGCAACTCATTAGTCTTTGTGTCGAATCGACGGGCCACGTCAGTTCGGCCAGCGAGCCGGGCGATGTACGCAATAGCGTGCGCGTTGGCTGCCATGTAGCTGGTGATTGTCGGGCGTACATTTTTCTGCGTGCGGCTGCCGGAAATCGATTCCTCCATGCCGTCGGCGACGTCGAACTGCCAGAACAAGCCGTCTGGACTCATTCGCTGCGCCTCCCAGCGCTCGTAGTCCCGGACCAAGTCATCGAGCAAATCGACCACAAACGCGCGGTCGCCATTTACTAGGTAGCGATCGCGGAGTGCAGCGGCGGCCCAGCTGCTGAACTTGTGAAAATGAGGCGCCGGTCCGCCATTGGGCCCGGACCGAAACCAGAATCGCGCGTATTCATTGAGCGGTCGAGCGTCGCGAAGCCACGAACCCTCGGCCAGCTGATGCCCCAGCGCGCAGGAAATTGTGTTGTAAGGGCCGGCGTGGCGGACGGGCGCAAGGAACTCGGTCACCACAAATCCCTGCGGCGTTTGCTTGATATGTTTGCGGTATGTCCACCAACGAAAGTAGTAAGTCTCCTCCAACTGCGCATCCGGGCAATTGAATAGCGGTATGTTGGCGACCATCCATTTCCAAGCGTTTGCATTGGGAATGAAGTATTCGTTCTGCTCCACATCGAGCGAATTGAACTTTGTGACATAGTTAGCAAACTGTGCGGGCTCGAGCGCAGCGGGCTTCGTGATTTCAGCAACGGATAGACTAAGACTCAGAAGAATGAATTGAAGGAGCCGTTGAAACGGACGAAGAGCCTCGACTCGCAAAAATCGAATCGGATGAGCGAGCGCGAGGTCCGTCGTCGCGAACGGCGATGTCCCGATACGTGCGGGCCGTTTTAGTTGCGGTTGTGCAAAACCCGAGAGATAATAGGTATTCGGTTTCATTGAATACGGGCAACAAAATGCCCAATTTCATGATCCGGACAATCTTTTGCAAGTCTAACGGGCTGCTGATCCTCAAGCAATAAACGACGGCGGGAGCAATCGAGTGTCTCAAAGCGTGGCCTCTTTAATCGCGCGGACCCACCGGCATCGCGCGGCGGTGGCCGTTCTGGTTTTGTTGCTATGCGCCACGCCATGGGTCGGCGCGCAGCCAACCAGCGCGGTCGCGGTGGCTTCGTCGAAATCGTCGGACAACTCAGTACAGCTTGAGCAGCACGAACAATGGGGGCTATTGGAAGTAAGTTTGCCGGGTCCCCGCGACGGAAATCCCTTCGTCGATGTTCAACTTGCCGCAAAGTTCCAACAGGAAGGGGAAAAGCATGTTGTGAATGGTTTCTACGACGGGAATGGGATTTATCGCGTGCGATTCATGCCTCCCACGGCTGGGAAATGGAAGTACACGACGCAGAGTAACGTCAACGAGCTGAATGGCAAATCGGGGCACTTCGATGTAATCGCGGCGACGAAGAAGAATCATGGCCCGGTTCGCGTGCGAAACACATTCCACTTCGCTTACGCCGATGGCACGCCGTATAAGCCCATCGGCACGACGTGCTACGCATGGACGTCTCAGAGCGCCGAGCTCGAAGAGCAGACATTGAAAACTCTGGCGGGCGCGCCGTTCAACAAGCTTCGCATGTGCGTCTTTCCGAAATGGTATACGTGGAACAAGGTCGAGCCGGCGCTTTACGCATTTGAGGGCACGCCGCCCAAGCAATGGGATTTTACCCGGTTCAATCCGGCGTTCTTTCAGCATTTGGAGCAGCGGATTGCTCAGTTGCGCGATCTTGGCATCGAGGCCGACGTGATCATCTTTCACCCCTACGACGAAGGGCGCTGGGGTTTCGATCGCATGACAGCCGACGAAGACGATCGTTACGCGAAATACCTCGTTAGCCGGCTGGGCGCTTTTCGGAATGTGTGGTGGTCGCTTGCCAACGAGTTCGATTTCATGAAGGAGAAACGTACGGCCGATTGGGACCGGCTCATTCGCGTTGTCCATGAGTCGGATCCTTACGGTCATCTGACGTCGATCCACAATGGGCGCGACCTTTACAACCATACGAATCCGCTCCTTACTCACGCCAGCATTCAAAACGGCTCGGCGGCGGAGGATGCCGGACGCGCGGTTCTGTATCGTGACGTGTATGCAAAGCCGATCGTGTTCGACGAGATCAAGTATGAAGGCAACATTCCGCTTCGCTGGGGAAATCTGTCGGCCGAGGAAATGGTGCATCGTTTTTGGGAGTGCATCGTGGCGGGCACGTATCCCGGCCACGGCGAGTGCATTCTCCATCCGTCGGATATTTTGTGGTGGTCGAGAGGCGGCGTTCTTCGCGGCCAGAGCCCGGCCCGGATCGCGTTTCTGCGCGACATCCTGGCGACTGCGCCTGCCGAGGGGATCGAGCCGATCGACAAATGGCAGGTCGCGAACGTGGGCGGCAAGCCGGGCCAATACTATCTCGTTTATTTTGGCGCCAATTCGCCCAAGAAGTGGAAGTTTCAGCTTCCACGCCACAAGCGGGACGACCCAAAGGAGCTGACCGGTGGAATGAAGTTCCACGTTGACGTTTTGGATACGTGGAACATAACCGTCACGCCAGTGGACACGGTTTATACGATTCGCCAGCCGGCAGAGAAGGATTACGTCGTGACGGATGAAGCGGGCAGTTCGCTCAACCTGCCCGACAATCCGTGGCTGGCACTGCGAATTGTTCGTGTGCCCGATCATTGATGAAATCCCTTCGCAGATCACTTGTCTTAGGTAGCGCTCATTTGCGTCTGTATGCGCTCTCTCTTTGCCTTCTGTATTCGCTTAGCACGCCGGCGGCGGCTGCTGAGAGCGGAGCCGCACGCGCAAGTGCGCACGCGGCCGTACAGCCAGTGAGTATAGATGCGGTGCATTGGATGAATGGCTTCTGGGCCAACCGTGCCGAGATAGTTCAGAAGCGGTCGATACCCGCCATGTGGGACATTATGCGCGGCGCGAAGTTCAAGCCGTTCTATCAGAATTTTCTTGTCGCCGCGGGTGACATGAAAGGCGACTTCCACGGCGCTCAGTGGAACGATGGCGACTTCTACAAATTTCTTGAGGCTGTTTCTGCCGTTTATGCGACCACGCATGATCCGGCGCTGGAAGCAATCCTGAAACCGTCAATCGCGGCGATTGGCAAGGCCCAACGCGCCGATGGTTACATCCACACGCCCGTGCTGATTAAGCAGCGGCACGGCGAGCGTAACGCACAAGCGTTTCAGGATCGCCAGAACTTCGAAATGTACAACATGGGTCATCTCATCACGGCCGCCTGCGTGCACTACCGCGCAACGGGTAATTACGACTTCCTCAACATCGCGCGAAAGACGGCCGACTTTCTTTGCGAGACCTTTCGCAATCCAACGCCCGCGCTAGCCCGCAATTCGGTCTGTCCATCGCATTACATGGCGATGATTGACATCTATCGCACGACGGGCGATGCCCGCTATCTGGACGTGGCAAAAAAGTTCCTGGCCATGCGAAATTTTGTGGAGGATGGCGACGACGACAACCAGGATCGCATTCCATTTCGTCAGCAGCGCGAAGCGGCCGGACATGCCGTGCGCGCAAATTACTTGTACGCCGGCGCCGCCGATGTGTATTTGGAGACTGGCGAACCCGCACTTCGCGGTGCGCTCGATGCGATTTGGAAAAACGCGGTCGAAAAAAAGATGTACATCACGGGCGGCTGCGGCGCGTTGTACGACGGGGCGTCTCCCGATGGCTCGTCAGACCAATCGTCGATTGCGCGTGTGCATCAGGCCTACGGCCGCAATTACCAGCTTCCCAATGTGACGGCGCACAACGAAACCTGCGCGGCAATCGGCAACGTGCTATGGAACTGGCGGATGTTTCAGGCAACCGGTGAGGCAAAGTACGTGGATGTAATGGAGACCACGCTCTACAACGCGGTGCTCTCCGGCATCAGCCTCGACGGCACGAATTACTTCTACGTCAATCCGCTCCGGCAAGTTGAACCGTTGCCCGCGAAGTTGAGGTGGACGCGGCAACGGGTTCCGTTTATCAGCTCGTATTGTTGCCCGCCGAACGTGCTGAGGGCGATTGCCGAAGTCGGCAGTTATGCATACAGCAAGACAGATGACGCGATTTGGATCAATCTTTACGGTGGCAACCGGCTGTCGACAAAGTTGGGCGACTCGCCGCTGAAGCTGTTGCAGCAGACGAATTATCCGTGGGACGGAAACATAAAAGTTACGTTCAACGAATGCCCGACAGAGAAGTTTTCGCTCAAGCTTCGCATCCCGAGTTGGGCCGATCGAGCGAAGATTCTGATAAACGGAAAGGCCTGGAGCGAGACAACCAAATCGGGATCGTACGTCGAGCTTCGCCGCAACTGGAAAACTAGTGACGTAGTCGAACTGCAGCTTCCCATGCCGGCGCGGCTTGTCGAGGCAAATCCGCTGGTCGAGGAAACGCGGAACCAAGTTGCCATTCAGCGCGGTCCGATTGTGTATTGCCTGGAATCCCCTGATTTGCCGAAAGATGTCCGGGTGCAGGATGTCGCGATCCGCGGGGATGCGAAACTATCCGATCGGTATGATCCGTCGCTATTGAATGGCGTTTCCGGGATTGAGGCGAATCTGATTGTTCGCGCATCCGGCGACTGGGACGGCAAACTGTATCGCACGCTCGAAAGTGAATCGGAGCGCGCGATCATAGCCCGGTTCATCCCTTACTTTGCCTGGTCGAATCGCGGGCCGTCGGAAATGACGGTTTGGTTGCCGCTCAAGTGAGCGAACGTCAGTTGTCGTTAACGCGCTCCAGCCAGATTACGTTTGTCTTTGCGCGGAGTTGAATCGGAAACGCGGCGGTGAAGGTTTCGCCCGTCTCCGCTTCACCCGACTTGGAATCGATCCAATGGACGCGGTAGCCGCGCGCCGCCGCCGATACCTTGACTTCTATATCACGTTCAATACCTGTCCCGGCGGAGTAGACGACGTAATCGCCTTTTTCGTTTGCGAGACACCATTGTCCCGAGTTGGATAGTAGTCCTTCGGCCGGTGTTAATGTGGGAACGACCTTTGCGAGCTCGGCAGGCAGCGTCACGCTCGGTAACGATCCGCCGCCCATCAGTACTGCCCAGCCGTCTCGGCTACTGGGGCAATTCATATCGGCGTAGTACGCGACTGCCTTGTCCGGATATCGTTTGCGGTATTCGCGGACAGCCTTGACAATCGCTGCAAAGCCGCCGGAGCGCAATTTCGTTTGCCGCACATGTTGACGGGGGGACAGATTGTTACCTCCTTCGGGAGCGTAAAGTCCATCGTCCGCCGTGTAGGCCCAATAGCGAATATCGATCACATCGACGAAGGCGGCGCGCTTCGGATCAGCCAGAATTGCATCTTGTACGTTTTTTGGAGCGCTGAGGCCCACCAGGACGCGGCGGTTATGTTCGCGCTCCCACTCGATGATGGTGTCGAGCCAAAATTGAGTGAACTCAAGCGGCCCTGAATACTCGGCGCTTGTCATCTGAATGACGTTCGAGGAATCGGCGAAATTATCCAGACATTGGCGGATGTAACCCCGGTGCAGCACGCGGCGGCGCGGATCGCTTATGTCGTAGAATTGCTGAGCCAGGAAAATCCGCTTGTCGCCGACGTAGTGCGGCGGCTCGGGGAGGCCCATGTCGTTTACGTTGTTCGCGGGCCGCCACGGGCAATCGGCCCAGTGAGCGCCGGCTTCGAGAATATTGTGCTGGAAATAGTTTTGATGGATGAGGACGAGTCCGCGCTCGTCGCATAGTTGCGCAAAGTCGTGGAGTCGCTGCCAATACCAGGGATTGAACTTAGTGAGGTCGTATTTAGCCAATCCATTCCACGTGCTTCCAGGGCCGGTGCGCGCGAATGGCTGCTCGTAGAATGGCGGGGCCACGTCTCCATTTGCCTGGCGAACCATCGTGTGCTCGTCGCGCCGTCGGTCGTACCAGAGCCCATAATGGTGATCGAAAACCGCGATGTTTTTGGTGAGCATATCATCGCTCAGCGCATCCAGATCGTCGGTGAATCCCGGGCCGATGCGGCCGGGCACGAAGCGGGTGAGCGCTCTTCCGTATTCACGAACCTCGTCGGGACGAATCGTGCCGCGCCAAAAGGGCTGTTGAATCAAGCTGCCGGTTTTCAAGCGGCCGTCAACGACCAGCCATCCGTTCTTGACCGTTAGTTTCCCATTCCCTTTTTGTGAATCGGAAGAAGAGGGGGCGGCTGCACCTTCGGCGGGCTTATTGGTGACCGATACGGTGCCAGCTCGCGACTTCTTAAAGTTCTCGCGCACAACATCGATCAATTGCCGCTGCGGTTGCTTCGATTGAGCGATAAACTTCGCCGCTTCGGTAAGCGTCGGATTCGTCGAACCGATTGGATCAATCAAGCCGTCGCCGATGTCGGCGGCCACATCCGGACCGCGCCGCGCAGCGAGCTGCGCTTGATACAAGCTCATCGGCCGGACGAAATCGCTGCGCGCGGCAATCGTGCCGTCGCCAACACAGCCGCCCCACACGCCGATTGCCCAATTGTTTGCCGTTGGCGGACGGAAGATTCGCATCGTCGCCGCCTGGCAGTTCCAGAGAATACAGTTGGCGGCCGACCAGCCGCACGCGGGCGGATTGATCCAGCGGTTCTCCAGGTTCAGACCCGCGCCGTTGATCCGCACGTTGTCATACAACACGCCCGATGCGCAACTCTCGATCGGCCCGCTGTCACCGACGGCTTGGTCCGCATAGCAGTGAACAAAAGCGTTGGGGCCAGCCGCGCAGTGTCCGACAGCGAAATCGTGGCGCCCGTGTTCCGACCAGCAGCGCAAGAAGAGCGCCAATTGTCCTTGCGTAAAAAACGTATGGCGCCGGTAGCCGGCCACTTCGGAGACCGGTTCGAGCGACAGGCAATCCTGGACCGTAATCCATTTCGTATTTTCCCAAAGCGAGACCGCGCCGCCGGCAAAGTGACGAAAATCGATTCGTCGCGCCCAAGTATTTTCCACATTTTGCATCGTGATGCCAAACCAGGCATGTTCTTCGTCCTGCAAGTTGTTGGACGCGTACTCGGATTCCATACGGAGATCTTCAACACCGATGTGCGTGATCCGGCCGGGCCAGTCGTAGGCCTCAACGGTCGCGCCGCCAAATCGCTTCTCGAGCGCGGTGCAAAGAGGTGCATCGAGCGTAACCGCATCATTTTCGATGCGCGTGATCGTGCGATCCGAGCGGATGTCGCGTGTGCCGGGTTGCCACCCGATTCCGAACGCATCCATGCCGAGAGCTTTGATCCATTCTCGCGTTGACGGACGAGCGATGATTACAGTATCGCCCACGCGCAATCCAGCAGCGGTATCAAGACGCAGCCTAGTCGCTCCAACAGGAACGTAGTCGTCCGCGATATGATGCGTTTTCCCGCGCGAAGTTCGATTGGCAAGTCCTTCAATTCGCAGCAACGCACGCCGTCCTTGCCCGGTCGCTAATAGCGTGGTACCGCCGTTGCCGGCACCTGAACCGCAGAGTACGACGCCTGAGGCCGAGATTTTCAGCTCGCCTTGAACCTTGAATTTTCCGGGGGCAAGCAGGACGGCGCCTCGAAACCCGTCATTGCCGGTCGGCTGCCTGGCTATCGCGTCAATCGCCGCCTGAATCCGCGGCCCATCGTCACCCGCCTCGGGTTTCACTATAACGCGAACTGGGACTGTGGGAGGGTTCGTATCGGCGCCTGCGTAACCGCAATGCGAGAAGTCGGGGATTCGATTTCCAAGTTCATCCTGGCTGTATGTGAGTCCCTTGCGGCCGTCCGTGCGTACGGGAATCGTGTCAGCAGCGAAACTGCATTGGCTTAACACAAATGCTTGCAGCGTTGCCAAAACGCACCCGGCGAAACGCCCACGTTTTGAGACAAACGTTTTCGCCATGAACGGCTCGCCGCTATGATGAGATGAGTTGCTGATGAACCTAACATAGTTCGCCGCGCGGAAAAAATCCAATCGTGCTCTACAAGAAGCAATTCATGTTTCGACGTTCTGTCGCGATCTATCTAATCATCGTGCTCGTTGCGTTGGCGATGTCGCAGGTCGATCGATCTCGGGCTGCAAGTACGGGCGATTCAGAAACCGCCTACACGCAGGACATCACGAAGCGCGCCGACAAGATTGTGGCGGTACTGGCCATCTCGGACGACACAGCGAACACGCGAGTTCGGGACCTCATTGTTCAGCAATACCGCGCGCTGCGCGAGATTCATGGAGCGCGCGACGCGAAATTATCTGAAGTCAAACCCGGTCAGGCATCCGATCCGGCGGTGGCCGAGGCCTGGGTCAAAGTGGCCCGCGACGCGGCAAATCTCAAGCTGGCCGATGTGCATCGCCGTTTTGTTGCTCGACTCGACGTCGAACTCTCGCCCGAGCAAGTTGATAAGGTGAAGGACGGCATGACCTACGGCGTTGTCGGGATTACCTACAAGCGCTATCTCGAGCTGTTTCCAGAATTAAAGGATGAACAGAAACGAGAGATTTTGGCGAATCTCGTCGAAGCCCGCGAATATGCGATGGACGCCGGCTCGTCGGAGGAGAAGCACGCGATATTCGGCAAATATAAGGGACGGATCAACAACTACCTTTCGGCGGCGGGTTACAACATGAGGCAAGCCGAAAAGAATTTGGCGGAAAGACAAAAGGCCAAATCCGCACAACGCTAAGGCGTGGTTGAGTTGAAAACGGTTATCAAATCAAAGTTCATGGGGCATTCATGGCTGTGAATCCAAGGAAGCTAATTTCTTGCCTTGTCCTGTTCTCATCTCTTCTGTTGCATGAGCGCGCGTGGGGACAGTATCCCTACTTGAATGAAGACGTTCGGCAAGTAGCGGCGCAAAAAAAGAGCGAGGCCGACCGCCGCTCGGACGATGCCTGGCAGAAAGCACTGCCCATCGTGAAGGATTGGGAGAAGAAGGGAAAGCCGTACATTCCCTGGGCGGCCAAGCCGGGCGACCTCCCGCAGGCCCCGATTCCCGCTTTCCCGGGCGCGCAAGGCGGCGGCATGTATAGCTTCGGCGGGCGCGGTGGAAAGGTATTTGTCTTTCCAGCACAGTGGGATCCGAAGCTTGGAATTCACGTGACTTGAAGTCGCGGC